>Ga0115005_10004367_pt1 | contig 11233 bp, 5 predicted proteins | sample ArcOceMetagenome_FD_87163 | JGI IMG/M metagenome (GOLD analysis project Ga0115005, IMG submission 87163) | Marine eukaryotic phytoplankton communities from Arctic Ocean - Arctic Ocean - Greenland ARC118M Metagenome | ecosystem: Environmental > Aquatic > Marine > Oceanic | place: Arctic Ocean...
ATCAGCTAGGGTTATTAGTGGGGGGATGTCTAAAATTCGAAAACATCTCACCCCGGGCCCGTCGGAATGAACACAACAAGAGACCACCATTTCGCAATAGTTACAATGCTGCTATTCTGAATTCTTCATGCATGTTATCATAATGCATCTTGAAGAATCTGTTCCAACCTAAACCTAAACCAACTACAGTACTGCATCTGTGCTAATTTATTTAATTGAATAATTCTCTAGGATGAAGTCAGGACGTACCGGTACCTACAATCCAAATTGACAAACCCCCAGATATAATATACTTTAACAGCAAAACGGCTCTGCTACGTTCGGTCCAATGAGCAGGGGAACTACAGTAGCCGTTCAACTAGAGAGTCAACCATGGACCACAGTCACAGCTATATCTCATACAGAGGAAATACGGTCTTATTTCGCACACATCATTCGTGCTTCTTCAGAAGATATTGCCATTGTTCCCAGTACTGGTACGGGGTTTGCCATGACCACCATGATTGCCCAGCATAACATTTTGAAAGAAATGCAAGTAAAATTAAAATGGCAATCATTCAGTTTCAGTTCCAGTTCAAAGAAGAAAGTAAAAGTGCTCCTGTTGCAAGATGAAATGTCATCCGAAGTCTACGCATGGCAAGAAATTACACAAGAGTTGGAAATTGAATTCATTATCGTTGACATCAGAGCTAATAGCTAATGAAAAGAAGAAACAATTGGAATTGACGAACGACGGACGGATCTTCTTCTCTATGCTGCAGTCACATTCAGCATATTATAAGAGAAGTTTGGCATTTCTAGCAGACGCAGAATTAGAAAGAAAGTGCCTTCATGACTTCGAACGATGGATTGACACTACAAGAACAGCTATTCATACAACCCTGATCGATCGGAACCAACCCAGAATTGACCACATTTTTATTTCCCCTTCAACAAAAGTCAACAAGGCACGACAGCGCCATAGCCAGCTGTGAAGGATTGGGGTCGCTACGCTCGCGAAGTGCACGTATCTGTTTGAATCCACTCAACATCAAAGGAGGGTGTAGGTTGATGCCGATGTCAAGACCCTTCGATTCATTTTATAACGCAGATGATTGTAATCGCTGAAGAATATTTTTGTTTTTCAAGTGATGAATTATAAACATCAATTTGGCGTCATTGTTGAAATCTCACTTCGCGTTTCTAAGTAGTCCTACCAATTTGAAGACCTCTCAGCACTCGAATCTAACGGCATCATTATGTTGTTTCTGTAATGTTTGTATTGTCTTTATCTTCCTTATATTCATATTACTTTTATATTGTTCCCATTCGCGTTTTTCTCTCTCGTATTTTTTGTGCCGCGGCGGCTGACGGCTGACGCCACCAATAAAAATTGCGTTTTGCATTGCCTTCTTTTTCAGTATTATCGCAGCAGATGTTAGTTAGTTGAAGAAGAAGGCAAGGGATCTGCGCTGGCACCAAAATACTGCATAATCGTGCACATTGCCTTCTTTTTCAGTACATTGTATTCTCGCAGCAGATGTTAGTTTTAGTTGAAGAAGAAAGCAAGTGATCTCTGCACGACTGCCACTTAATTACTACACGCTACACATCATCACGTGGTGTGATGACCAGACATGATCAGAAAAAAAACTGAATAACAGGTATCATTCAGAAATGTCCAAAAATGTTACGTCATTCTGTTCGTGTTCTTATTATGAATCATGACTCCTCTTTTAATGTACAAGGACGTGTACTTTGGAATATGTCATCAACTTCAAGTTCAAAAAAGGCACGTTCAATTGTATCGATACCTGTAAGCTCAAAGTGCAAAATATCATCCTGATATTACTAAGAGTATCTCCTCGAATTTTGGACGAAAGAGAAACTGATGTTGTGTAGCGATGTTCAGAATTTCAGAATCACGATTAAAGTTCTACTTCTGCTGCACACTAATGTGTAGTCTAGCAGTTTGAGAAGTAAAAAATATTTATTTATTTATTTTTAGTAGCATTGATACATATCGGTGATATAATTCCAAAATAGCAAGAATCCTCGCGTGTTACATATTCCGTATTGAATTGACAGGAGGTACGAAGGTTTGCGAGGACACCCGCCAACTCACACGTAAAGATTAGACATGTTCCCCATTTGGCCTGACGGATGATCTCGAGCAAGTGCAATGAAGTCACTTGAATCATTGTCAAGCATTTCTTGAGTTTTCTCAATCGCAAGCTCGAATGGAAGTGGCATCCACATTCCTACCCCCTGACAGTAACCTAAGAAACGTCCTGGACGCGAAGTGATGAAGCCGACGATTTCTGCAGCGTACTGAGATCGTCTATCGGGCGTTGATTGGGCATAGAGTGGCCGACACTTAGCAACAATCATTTTGTAGAACATATTTCCTGGACTTATCATTGCTCTATCAAACTTTCCAAACAAGACGTCATTAGTCTCAGGGGCCAAGATAAATATGCAAGCCTGATCAAAAAGACTCGACATCATCGCCGGGATTTTGTTGGACGGTAAAACCTTCCATTTGTTTTTTTCAGCCTCGTCACTATCACGTATGAGAAATCGGCCACGTTTAGGGTCGGCCTTGCTCAAATTGCTCCCTTCCTTGGTGACGCATCTAATGGTATGGTCAAGAATCTTCAATCTCAATTCCTCGTTCGAGAACCTGGCATTAGAGTATTCGGGACGATGCGTCTGTATCAACTCAGCCAAGTATAAATTTCCAGGATGATTGAGGATGTTTTTCGCATCCACTAGAACATCATGTCCTGTAGGAGTGATGGCGCAATTTTTTTCAAACGAAGCGAAGGCTAAAGCATCCGAGCTCATGCGCACAATCACGTAAAGAGCGGTGAGGTCCCTCGGCGAAGTAGAAGCTACAATAGAGATATTCTTGAGTGTTTCGTAGTATCCCGAACCTTCTTTGGAAGTTTTGGCTTCTCCGGAGTTGGGACGTCCCGTGGCGGCACATGTAATGGTAACAGTTTCATAGTCGAACGCATAGGCAAGCGCAGTTCCTGATTCGTGCGATTGCTGCTGAATGGAATGACCAGACAATTGATTGAAAATTTCATCTTGTCTGGGATTCAAGGATGCAGTTTTCCCCATGAAATGGGCATCATTCAATACGACAGGAACGTTGTCGGCAACATTGCTGGAGTTCGACTGGAATAGGATATTGCTGCTTTCAGCAGCAGCAGACAACATTGCCAATCTAGCAATGTCTGCAGGAGAAATTTGTTGCACCTGCTGCTGCTGCTGCATTTCTGCACGAGAAACGCCGCCTGCTGCTCTTCTTACTGCTGCAGCTTGCAATATTGCATTATTGTGCAGCTGCTGCTGACGATGCCGGGCTTCTTGATTTGATTGTTCGAGAGCAATGGAATCCTTGAGTACCTTCTCCTCCAGAGCCTTGTACCGTTCAGCCGCAGCTGCTGCAGCCGAGGAATTAAAAGTATCCTGACGGTGGTGCACGTGGTGCTGCACAGGGTGCTGTGGAGGTGAAGAAGATGCTACAGGTGACGATGAGGCATGTTGCGGGGACAGCCCCTTCTGCTGCTGCTGTCGCTGCTGCTCCTGGTGATGTTTCCTCGCCAGTGTCACTGAAGACTGAGCAGTAGTTGCAGCAACAGCATGCTCCATAGAATCAGTAGGAGGAACGCCAGTATGAGGGTGGTTCCTCTTGATACGCTTCATCATGCGCTGCTCGTCCTTCCTTTCAGCCTCGGCAAGAACTTCCTTTTTCAATTCGGGAGCCTTCTCTCGGAGAGCTTGGGCAGTCTTACGGAGGGCGGTCTCACGATCAAGCTCAGTCCACTCGCCAGATTTTGCTTTTTGCCTCAAGAATCTCCCAGGCGGGTCTCTTGATCGGACAATGTGAAACACTTGACTAGTGATTTGTTTCTTGATGGCGGGTTCGCTTAAAATATATTTACGCTTGAATTGACAAATGAGGTTGCGGAAGTATATATTTCCAGAATGTTGATTGGCGCCGTTTCCCCTACCCGATAGAATATCGTGCGCATGCACCTTGACACCATCGCTGGTGGTGGTAGTAGTATCGTTATTCATGTTGCCGACATTAATACTATTTGCAGTATGAGACTGTGCACCAAAGTCTGCTGCGGGATCAGCATTATTTTGAAATTGACTCTGATGAGTGCTTGTCGTATTCTCTGACTTCTGAATAGACATGTTATTTTTTACGCCTGGTGCTGGTCCAGTACGACTGGCTGCTCCGCCCAGGCTGGTGCTGTTCTCGCTACTAGTACTAGTAGAAGAGCGGTACACCACCTCACCGCCACTGCTGGCGCTGGATACGTCTCTCACACCGGTAGTCCTTGATTTTTTGGATAGGCTAAAGAGACCCATTACGGCAACTGCTTCTTTGCTTGGTGGTTCAGACATGGTTTATCTTCGAATTTGTAATAAGTATCTTGTTTATGGTTGATAATCGTATTCGGGGATTGGAGACTCAAATCGAAAGGCTGGGACCTGTTTTAACGACGCAGAAATTGCTATCGTGTGCAAGACGCAGTCTTTCATAATGGCCTCCCTAGTCACCATAAACTATAAACTTCGAATTGTTGACGTCAGTGGTCTTCCCAATTCCGAAATGGCCTCGCCTGTACTAGTCACATAAACTTCACAATCATTGGTAAGTTCAAAGTAGGTAGAATGATGGCGGCGTGTCGCGTGTCGCGTGTGGCTGTCAAGAAGAAGGCTGTGGCGACCACCCTTCCCCCCCCGAGAAGCTAAATTCATAAAGTGGTGTATATTTGAATGCGCCAAAATATTTATTTTTAGTATTGCCCTTTTGTTTGTGAAAACACTAATTATTCTTATGCGTTGAGGAAAAATGACTTTGGGAAGCACGAAGAACGAGGGAAGCCTTCTTCCCTTGCTTGCTTGCTAGCTAGCGCTAGCTAGTACGTATCGATAACGGAGTATATAACACATAACAGTCGGTCGTACTTGAACTGCACTAGAGACTCATTGGCTCTTGCTCAAACCTCAATCACCTCACTGGTCCGTATCATTTCCGTCGCATCTTAGCACTAGTACAGATAGCAGAGGACTTGCTTGACACGAACTACGACTTGTGTGCATTGATTCCGACTTTGACCCAAACCTTGGAGACTTGGAATACTCGAGAAGCGAGAAGCCCACCATAGTTTATCAGTATCTCTAGCATAGCATATCATAGCATAGCTTAGCATTCTCAAGCCCTTTTAATTGCACGACTCCAAAAGAGCTACACGCAATCAAAATGGGAGCCGACCGTGATGCAGCAATCAAAGTCGCGGTGCGCTGTCGTGTTTTTCTTCCCTTCGAGATTAAACAGGGAAACACGGAATCCGTAGTCCACGTGTTGCCAAATGAGGGTATCAAAATTAAACCGCTGCAACAGACATCCCTCGACCCGTCGAGATACCAGTTCACCTTTGATGCAACCTACGGCAATGACTCTACCCAAGCTCAAGTCTTTAACAAAAGTGTCAAGCCTCTTGTGGACAGTTGTCTACTGGGATACAATGCCACCATCATTGCTTACGGGCAGACAGGAGCTGGTAAAACACATACCATTCTCGGACAGACAGATCAGAGCGATCACTCCGTCTCACCGGAAGAAGATCAGAGTGAAGCGGGAGTCATTCCACGTGCGCTCCGAGCCCTCTTTCGGACTTTGGAGGAAGATAAAAATGGCTCTACCAAAGATAAAAAATTTGATTATGATGTCAAGGTCCAATTTATCGAATTGTACGGTGAGGACGTTCGAGATTTGCTCCAGAATGATCCGAGTAATTCTCCCAAGCTTAGTATTCGTGATGGAACAGATAAAAAGGAGCCAGAGGTGATTAATATCAAGACTGTTGATGTTGCCAATGCGGAGGATGCTCTCATGTGCTTGACGAGGGGAACGCTTCGGCGTGTCACGCGTGCGACTGCCATGAATGCTGAATCTTCTCGATCCCATGCGATCATGTCTGTTATTATTCAGCAAACTACCACGCGCGTTGTGACGAATGATAGTGGAGCGGATGTGGAGGAGAAATCCGATCGTAACTCTAAATTCCATTTTGTGGATTTGGCCGGTTCCGAAAGGATTAAGAAAACGAATGCAACGGGACAGGGAGTCAAGGAGGGTATCAACATTAATAAGGGTTTGCTCGTCCTTGGTAACGTCATTTCTGCTCTTGCTTCCCAAGGAAGTAAGAAGGGGTCCCATGTACCCTACCGTGATTCCAAGTTGACAAGGTTGCTCAAGGGTTCTTTGGGAGGTAATCACAAGACCCTCGTGGTGGCGTGTGTTTCCCCTTCTGGAAGTAACACAGACGAATCTTTGAATACTCTTCGTTATGCGAATCGTGCGAAGAACATCCAGAACAAGGCTGTTATCAATATGGATGCTGGTTCGAAGTTGATTGCAGATCTCAGATTACAGCTTGGTGCCATGGCATCGGAATTGTTGCGTGTTAGAGGTATGGTGGCAGAAGGAGTGGTAGTAGATGGTCCTGACCAAATCTTTACAGCAGCAGTGTTGAAGGCACTTGCTGGTGGAGCGGAAGTGGATCTTCAGCTTGACAAGCCTGGCGCAAAACCTAAAATCAAGAAGGGTGGAGATGACGCTACTGTTGCATCAGGTGAAACTGGAAGTACAGCACAAAGTACAGTTGCTGGGAAAACCGAAGGTAGTGTGGCTACACCTGCGGAAGTTAAAAAGGCACAGGACGAGATTAAGAAACTCAGGAGGGCTCTTGAGAAGTCAGATGATCGTGTTATTGAGTCTGAGCGTCAACTAGAGTGGATGAAGGAGGAATTGAAGATCTCCAAGGAAGAAGTTTCGGCTCTCGCTGCTGTGGAAAAGAGCGACGGAGACAGCGACAGCAACGTTTCTGCCCTCACGGAGGACTTGAACTTTGAGAATATGCCTCGCTTAAGCCAGGAGACTTACGAGGTGAGAGTTTTTGTACTTTGCACTTTGCACTTATTGTGTTCTTCTTCTTGATGTATGACTAACAATTGGGTTACTTTTCGTACCGTCAAACACACAGACTGTCAGAAATATCTACGAGGAGAAACTCGTTCAGATGACCTTCGAGCTCAAGGAGCGCGAAGAAGAGCGTGATAATATCGCCATGACTCTCTACCGCCACGAGTCCGACTCGCAGCGCCTCTTCTATGTGAGGAACACTCTCACTGAGGACTTGCAGAAGAAGGAGGTGCAAATTGCACAGCTCAAGCAAGAGCTCCGTGATATGGCCGATGTCACAGTTGTTTCCAATGGAACGCCTCAGGTTGAACGCCAGTTCAGCAGAAGGATGAGAGGAAGATTGAGCAAGAAACCTCCAAAGAATACAAACACACAGATGAGTTCTTACTATACTGAAAAGTTGAATAAGATTGACAGACACATTCGTCTCAGAGAAGAAGAATGCTCCAACCTTGGAAAAGAATTGGAGAAGTTAGAAGCAGATTCGCAGATCTTCACAGATCTTGCGAAGGATCTGTCTGAGAGGTTGAATGCCAAGAATAAGGAGATAAAGAAATTGAAGGGTGTGTCACCAAAGGAGCTCAAGAAGACGGGAGTAGTGATTGAGCGAGATGAGGAGGAGCGTGATCAATTGCAGGCTGAACTCGAAAGACTAAAGGGAGATTCGGAGACCTTCGCTGCCCTTGTCATGGCATTGACTGACGAGAGAAAGACAAAACTCGAGCATGTCGAGAAGTACAAGAAGAGGCATAGAGAAATGGCAACTTCTATTGGACTTAGTTCTCCGTACAAGGAGAGCGCAGATGCTGGAAGTGGTGACGACTTCGATGATGACGCATCTGTTTCTTCGACTTGGTCAATCATGTCCATTGATACCGTTTCAACCAACCACTCGGGCAGTTTCAATAATGCAAACTTGACCATGACGAAGATTGACTACGATCAGAAGATCTCTCAGTTAGAGGCCAACATAACAAAGTATGAAGAGGATAGAGCATTTATTCTCAATGATCTTGAAAGGTTGCAAGGTGACACAACTGCATTTACCGAACTTTCGTCGGCGTTGAAGGAGAAATTGAGAGCAAAGGAGGACCAGATTGCTGAGCTGCAAAAGGAATTGAACGACTTTTCCAAGAAGTTAGATGACCAGGCCAACGAACTATCAAAGCTTACTACTTCAAAAGCAGCAGGTGGTATCTAAATGCCAAGTCCGGGTTTAGACTGTCCATGAGTGTACTGGCTTTGTGCATGAAAGATTCACGCTGTTACAGCCTGTGGGTACACGTCTACCAAATGTGTGTTTCGAGTTTGTTTAATATTAAAGAAATAAAGTCTTGTTATTCAAAATTAAGTGCTAAAGTGATAAACAATGAAGAGAAATTGAATTACATTCGGAAACCAGCAGCCACAAATGATATATAACCACCTAACCACCCTTTGACTTTTGCTGGATTTTTGTCCACACACAAGAAAGACCCCTCAAAATATTCGCAGATAGGATTATTGTATGTAGAAGCAGTAGCAGTAGCAGTAGCAGTACAAATGATTTTCTCGACAGAGAAAGCCCTTCTCACTTTGCATGTCTTACAAGACATAACTTTAGCGGTAAGCGAATACTTACCATCTTTTTCCCTGATCTTTGTTTGTCCTTGTCTTTCCCTTCTGCGCTCAGGTTATTTTTTTATGCATCTCTATCCAATGACTTTGTATCAACAATAACTTCACAACGTGAAGTGCTACATTTTTTTCCTAAATTGCTGTTTTTCCAACTTGTATTGATTTCAGATTATCGTGGAGGTAACGTCGATAAGTGCATCTGAAATAGTAAAGAAGTCACTCCAAATTCTGTCATTTTTTAGTAGGGCCAAGTTCAAAGTAAAAGCTTGTTATTGAAAATTTTGAAACTAAAATAAATTACATTGGGAAACCGGCAGCCACAAAGGACGCAGAACCACCCATTGATTTTGGCTTTGGACACAAAAAACGTATCAACGATAGAGGTCCAACGCCCCGCAGAATTGCGTATCCTTTTGACAGCAAAGACATTTGTAAAGATTCCTCTAAGAGTGCCTCACTAATTCCATTGAAAATTATTTGCTTCGGTAAATAAATCTCCCCTTTCTCACTAGCGTCATCGTTGGTATCCACGAGACGCAATCTTTCACCGCTAATAGATCCTAAGAAATCTGAATGCGATACACTACTGCCTGTCAAGTCAATGTAAAGCAAATTCGTGTCTGATGGAGTTGGTTTCGCAACAATGCTCGTACGTGTAGATACCTCAACGCCAAGGTCATCAATATCGCTTTTGCCAAAATCAATGCAGACATCTTCATGAACAACAATCCTTTCTTTGATACTATCATCAAGATCTCTATCACCTACAAGGGTAGTTGTGGATAATTTCACATCCACATCATCACCGCACAGTGAGACGACATTAACCTTGCAATGAGAGAACTTAGCGAGTTTGATATGAATTGGCATAGATGCGAGGTCATCAGGAAGAGTACCCGCGTACGCAACATAGTATTCGCAGTCGGTATGCTTGGATAAATCTTTGTCTACAAGCCCTCCACACATCCCAGGTATCATTATTGATGATTCATCATCTTTACACTTGACTGAAAATGCCGTAGGTAGAGTAGCATTGGCATCTTGAGTGGAAACAATATCATCAAGTTCAGCACCACTTGCCACCTGCTCTAATCCACGACTTCTTAGGCCTCTCAGATATCTTGTAGCTGAACTTTGTTTACCCTCGGCCTCTTCTTCGCGTACAACACCTTCGCTGACTTCCTCAATCTTTCCCTCATTCTTTTCATTGCGTATCTTCTCAGCTTCAACCTGAATATCCTCCAAGGAGAGCTCAAGGTTATGAGCAAAAGGATTAGTCTTGCATAACTCGAGAGCTACTGCATTTGTCTCTGTCTCTGAGTCATCGGTAACCTTTTTGTCTGTGCTTGTAACACTATCAATGGGGGTTTCTTTGACTTCTTCGAGACTATCGGCAATATCACCGTCACCACGCCCGTTGCCTTCAACGGCAGCAGTGTTCGCAACAGCTTCAGCCGTTTTGTCACTCATTGTCATAGTATCATCGTCAACACTGTCATCCTCATCCTCTTTTTTGCTATTTGGATATAAGTAGTCCTCAGGCACGGAACGTGTTTTTAGAGGCTCATTTTTCGATTCCATTTCACCAGTTTTTGTGCCTTTCAGCAGGGTCTCGGGAGCACCTTGAGTTCCACGAATCTCTGCAGTTTCTCCGGATCCAGTTTGCGTCGCAGTTGAAGCATTGGTGGTTACATCATCTCCTTTGATAACTGCAGTGTTGTTCGCAACGTGACCATTGTTGCCATCTGTCAAATTGACGCTACCATTTAACGTGGTAATGTTGGCTTTGTTTTCAACTACTGAAACTGCATCGTCTGCAATTGCCTTAACTGCAGTCGCATCAGCCTTGACACTGGAATTAAAAGTATGGTTTGCAGAACCACTATCATGATGATTCTCTGGGAGTACAGTTGCATTCGCATTCGATTGAGCCCCGTCACTTGATGGTGCATTAGTCTCACTTGCACCTACATCCGTATCATTTGAAGTTATCACATGCGTGGTTGCAACACTTGCGTTTGTGCTTACAGAGACACTAGCATTAACAATAGAGTCATTCAAGACATTTGTAACATTTGCCTTTCCTGCTCCTGTAGCGGTTTCATTTTCAGAAAGAACAACATTCTCCACGGTACTATTTGCAGTGTTCGTGTTCACTCTCGATCCAACGACAGTTGAGTTAGCAAGAGTGGCTTCATCCGCCAAAGTCTCTGCACCATTACCAACAGCAGAACTATTACCAATTGTCACGTTCGTTTCGACGTGATCACGTTCACGTTTACCATCTCCACTGGCCACGGTATCGTTCATAGCAATACCGGCAGAAGCTTGAAATTTCTTCATTTTGTCGTAGTATCCGTCATTCATGTGATTGACAGCCTTCGCATCCTCACTTTTGCTTTCCTCTGCAGCAGTTTCAACCTTTTCTTCCTTGATGAATAAATGAGGGTCTGCTATTACTTCTTCTTCTTTAGGCGCCCCATCTGCATCTGCATCAGAATCTGCAGTATCATTGATAGTATCTGCATCTCCAGTTTCAACATTATTGGTATTATCTGCAGTATCAACATCAGCTGTATCCTTGATATCAGAATCTGCAGCATCATTAATAGTATCTGCATCTCC
>Ga0115005_10004372_pt1 | contig 11229 bp, 9 predicted proteins | sample ArcOceMetagenome_FD_87163 | JGI IMG/M metagenome (GOLD analysis project Ga0115005, IMG submission 87163) | Marine eukaryotic phytoplankton communities from Arctic Ocean - Arctic Ocean - Greenland ARC118M Metagenome | ecosystem: Environmental > Aquatic > Marine > Oceanic | place: Arctic Ocean...
AGCTCTACATCTACGGATGCAACATCAAACATTAACGCTTCTATATCGGCAACGGTGCAACTAGGTGCCTCTGGAGACATACAGTGATTCAGAGCATTTGATAGAATGTCTGTTGTAGGTAAGTTTGATGACAAATCTTGAGATACATCTGCATGCGCGGTGGTACAAGCGAACATCCCAGCGCATGTTAATGCTAATAGTGTGCGGCGCATCATAACACTCCGTGTTTGTTAGATGAATATTATGTAATCATACCACTGAGCTTTAACGCAGACAAACTATAAAAATAGGGATTATTATCCATACTAAAAGTGGGTCTATGGTAGGGTTTGCGCCATTATTAGCCGATATTATAAATAGAAAATTAAACAGGGTGATTCAAAAAAACATCACAAATCGACGGTAGAATATAAGTTTATTTTGCGCTGCAATAAAATTACATTGCTGAATGAATGCCGAATACATAGAATAGACACTCTGTGGATATGGAAAATGGTAGATGATAAGGAATATTAGATGACCGTTAGTAATTTAAATACGGGTACACAGACCGCTATTCGCCGACAAAAGCGGCTGCTAAAAAACCACGAGTCACTTACTTCGTTATTTCAGCTAGCTGCTGACGTATTTGTTGCAGCTACGCTTTTATTTCTACTTACCTGGATTAAATTAGAAAGTTTCCCACCTGCATATCGAGTCTTAACGGTAATAGCCGCATTTAGTTTGTGGTTTATTTATAGTTCTAGAGGCGTATATCGTCAGTCATCAAGTTGTCTGCGAGGCTGTATTCGGTTATCTGGAGCATGGGGCATATTAATGCTTCTATTATTATTAATTGGTTTTGTTACAAAAACCTCTGAGATTTTTTCTCGTGAGATTCTTTTAATATGGGCTGTTTCCGTTTTAATATTTCAAAATATCTCTTTCTGCATCGTTAGCTATTTATCAAAAAAGTATAAAGAAGGCTTTGGACATCACCTCCCTGTAATGATTATTGGTACAGGTTCGGTTGCCCAGCATCTAGTCAGTAGTCTTAATAAAAATCGCTGGTTGCCTGATAAAGTTATAGGGTGCGTCAGAAGTTTAGACAGTGATGACACCGTGTCAGTTGCTAATGTGAACGTACTCGGTGGCTTGGAAAATATAAGGCAACTGATCAAAAAACATGATATTCGTCGAATTTATATAGCCCTACCGATGAGAGCTTCGGAGCAAATCGAAGGCGTAAATATCGATCTGCTTGATGAAAATGTTGATGTGATCTGGGCGCCTGATATTTTTGCGCTTAACCTGCTGAATCACTCCGTTAGAGAGGTTGCGGGAGTGCCGCTTATCTCACTGAATGAAAGTCCACTCACATCCTCCAAAGTCTCCATGATAATGAAAGATGTTATGGATCGTACTATCGCCGCTATCGCCTTATTAGTGCTCTCGCCGTTAATGCTCTGGGTGGCGTATACAGTAAAACGCTCATCACCGGGCCCAGTCTTTTTTAAACAGGATCGTCACGGTTGGGACGGCAAAGTGATTAAGGTGTGGAAGTTCCGTAGTATGAAGCTTCATGAAGAAGCTAACGGCGAAGTAAAGCAAGCAACCAAAGAAGATCCGCGTATCACCGACATTGGTCGCCTAATCCGTCGTACTTCTATAGATGAGCTTCCGCAATTAATCAATGTACTGCAAGGCACTATGTCACTCGTGGGCCCAAGGCCCCATGCCGTAGCCCATAATAATTACTACTCAGACAAAATTAACGCTTACCTTGCACGGCATCGAATAAAGCCGGGGATAACAGGGCTCGCGCAAATTAGTGGCTACCGTGGTGAGACTGAAACCATTGATAAAATGGCAAAGCGTGTTGAGTATGATCTGTCGTACATTAATAACTGGTCTCTATTTTTAGATGTAAAAATATTGATTAAAACGCCAATCTCTTTATTTTCTAAAGAAATTTATTAAAAATGAAAAATATTAATAGTGCTGTTGTCTTTGGTGGATCTGGCTTTATAGGTACTCATTTAATTAGGGAGTTGGCCCGATTTAACGTTAATGTTTTGTCTATTGACCTTAAAGAGCCGAGAGAAAGGCTTGAGGGTGTTGAATACCGTATAGGTGATGTTAGAAACCTTAAAGGTTTAGATGTCACTGCTAGCTACGATGTTATTTATAATTTTGCAGCTATTCATACGACGCCGGGTCATGAAGACATAGAGTATTTTGATACCAATGTATTTGGTGCCATTGAGGTGACTAATTTAGCTAGACGCCTCAATTGCCAAGAGATCGTTTTTACAAGCTCTATTTCGCCTTATGGTCCTAGTGAGGATGAAAAAGAAGAAAACACCCCTCCTACGCCAACGTCCGCTTATGGTTATTCTAAACTGCAAGCTGAAGAGATTCATCGCCAGTGGTACCAAGAGGACACTCAACGTAAGCTCACTATTGTACGACCCGCTGTTGTTTTTGGTTCGGGGGAGGGTGGTAATTTTACGCGGCTAGCAACGATGTTGCGAAAAGGTTTTTTTGTATATCCAGGCCGAAAGGACACTATTAAGGGGGCTATCTACGTAAAAGAGCTACTTAATGCGATAGAGTTTGCCCGTAATCATGATAATCATTACGTATTATTCAATGGTTGCTTTTCAGAAAAATACACAATTGAAAATATAGTGAATATTTTTATTGAGGGCCACTTTCCAAACGCTAAGGTTCTTATGGTGCCAAGATGGTGCTTAATGTCTATTGCAAAATTGTGCCGTATTTTTAACTTTTTAAATATAGGCATTGATCCGCAGCGCGTATTGAAATTAGTGAAATCAACCAATATCAAACCTGCATGGCTAGAAGAAAATCAATACCAATATAAATACGACTTGAAGCAAGCGCTTGCTGATTGGGCAAGTGAGTCAGATTTTAGATAAATATTAGGGTTTATATGAGTAACGGAATATCATATCGATCTGTATGAAAATATTAGGGATAGAGTTTTTAAGGACAGTGAGTGGGAAGGTGATTATATTTTTGGATCATTTTTTTGATTATTAGATTGGGCTTTTTAAGTGGTAAGGCAGTTTTATGATAAACAAAGTAGATGTTTATTCTGACAAAAAAAATCATAAAGAGCAGGTCGATTATATAGTTGTCTTTCTCATTCTTCTTTTTTTGGCTGGGGCCGGGATGTTCGGTTTCTATTCTACTTTAATGTTTTTGATAGTAGGTGGAATTTATACGGGATTGAATTTTAAATATGCCTTAGCTACTTATAAAGACAATTGGTTTATGTTTTTGTTTGGATTGATAAGTGTTTTTTCTGTCTTCTGGGCTGAAGCTCCTTTAGCTGCATTGCGGAACGGTGTTCAATTTTTACTAACTATAGGGATATTTCTTACAGTAATTTACTGTGTGAAGTTAAATGTTCTATTTAAAGCTATTAGTGCAGCGATGCTAGCGGTGATGGTGCTTAATGTTACGTCTTCACAAATGGTAGAGATTTCCTATACGGGTGAGGTTGTGAAGGTAGGTTACTTTGGCAGTAAAAACAGTATGGCTATGGTTGCTGGTTTTGCATTGTTATCAAGTATTGGTGCTTTTCTTTGCAATAACACCTCATTTTTATCTCGTTTTTTAGCTGTTACTTGTATCATTATATCGCTAGCTACTTTCTTACAAGCCCGTTCATTAGGAAGCACTATCTCCTTGGGGTTTGTTTTGGCTGTATCTGGGCTTTTGTTTTTTTATTCGCGAGTAAATCTGTTAACTGAAACCAAAGTTAATATTAATTTTTTCATTTTCATTTTCATTTTCATTTTCATTTTCGTTTTTGTTGTTTTTTTTGATTATCCTGCATATGAATCTTTTATGTATAGCCTTGGTAAAGACCCTACAATAACTGGTCGAACAGATATATGGGGGATTGGATTTGAGTCGATTAAGGAAAATCCCATTTTAGGTGTGGGGCAGTCGTCCTATTGGAATATAAATAATATAGGTGCACTTGAAATTTGGGAACTTATGCATAAAGAGGAGGGGAGCCCTTTCGGGTTTCATAATCTTTATATTCATACTTATGTTGAGCTTGGTTTGTTTGGATTTTTTACAGTTTTACTGTTTCTTATAAAAGGTTTTTTAGGTATCAATAAATGTTCATTGGAAGGTATGAGGTATATCGATATTGTTTTAGTCAGTTTGTTTTTAATTATTTTTTCAAAAACATTTTTTGAAACTGTAGGTTTCTCTCCATTTTCGTTGTCTACCTTTTTCTTATGTTTTTCTGTGGTTCATATAAGACGTTCGTCATTTTATGATAAGCCCGCTTGCATAAAATTACGGTTAAATTAGGTTAATATGAAAGTTTTGTATTTTGTACATGATTTGTATGATGCAGCAGTCAAGAAGCGAGTGCTTATGCTTCAAGCTGGTGGTGCAGATGTTGTGCTGGTCGGGTTTTATCGTGGCTCTGTCGCGCCGACATATGTAGGTTCAGCTCAAGTTATACCGCTTGCAAGAACGTACGATGCTTCATTTTTACACCGTTTAAGAAGTGTCTTTTATGCCCTTGTTTTCTCATCTCACTATATGCCTTATATCTATGATGCCGATGTTATTATTTGTCGAAATTTAGAGATGTTGCTGTTAGGTCGAAAGGTTAAAAGAAAGTTAAAAGCCATCCCTTTAGTTTATGAGTCACTCGATATTCACCGCCTGTTATTAGGTAAGGGAAGGCTCAACAGTATTTTACGTTTAGTCGAGCGCTGGGCCGTCGAAAAAAGCAATTTACTGATAACGAGCTCGCCTGGGTTTATTAAGAATTATTTCAAAAAAATTAATAAGCTTAATAAACCTATTTTACTATTGGAGAATAAATTCTTTGATACAGAAATGAGTGTAGCTACAACAAAGCCCACGAAGAAACGCCAACAAGATAAAAATTCATATGTGATTGGTTGGTTTGGTGCGATTCGATGCTGTAAATCACTGGCTTTGTTAAGTGTAATTACCCGTAAGCTTGAAGGTAAGGTACGGGTTGTGATAAGGGGCAGACCTGCTTACACGGAGTTCGAGGATTTTTTAGGCTCAGTTGAACGTGAACCTTATATCGAATTTCAAGGTGAATACGAATTCCCTCATGATTTAGCGAAAATCTACAGTGAAGTGGATTTTTGTTGGGCTATAGATTTTTTTGAGGAAGGGGGGAATTCTGAGTGGTTGCTGCCCAATCGGATCTATGAGGGAGGCGTGTTCAACTCGGTGCCTATTTTTATTAAAGGTACTGAAGTAGCTAATAAGTTAGAAAGGCTAAATATAGGAGTTGGTTGTCATAGAAATAACCCTAACTTAGGGTTAGATCTCTTTTTTAATGCGTTTGATAGTACTCAATATGAGAGTCTAGCCAAAAAATCCCAGCAAGTTCCCATCGCATGTTGGAAGGTAGATAAACCTCAATGTGAAAAGCTTGTTCGTTTTCTAGGGGGGTTAGGTATAGATGATAGTGATCTATTGGAAGGTGTTTATGAGTTGTAGGCTTGACCACTGTGGATAAAAGACAGGTAGCAAAAGGGGTGGCATGGGGAGGGGTAGGTTCTCTTGCTTCACTTGGGTTGAAGTTTATGACAATTCCTGTCCTCGCACGTCTTTTATCACCCGAAGATTTTGGTGTTGTTGCAATTGCATTAGCGATTATGGGCTTTATTGTGATGGCTATAGGGAAGGGGGGGATGGGGGCCGCGATTATCTATTATGAAAATCGTGATCCGGGAAAATATATTCATACTGCTTTCTGGTCCAATCTTTTGGTAGGTATAACTTTAGGTGTCGCCTGTTATTACAGTGCTGAGATGTTATCTGTTTTTTTTGGTGTGCCAGCTGCCAGGCCTTTTATTGAAGCCGTTAGTTTTTTAATTCCTCTTTTATTAGTCGAACAGGTGGGACGCTCTTTATTATTGTTGAAAATGCAGTATAAAAAACTTGCAGGCATTATGTTTTTTGCGTCAATGCTAGGAGGCGTAGCGGCTTTAATTATGGCCTTTTTAGGCAAGGGGGCTTGGAGTTTAATTTGGCAGCAAGTGCTCTATAGTGCTTTTTTGATGGGCGGCTGCCTTTATTTAGCAAACTATACTCCAAGGCTGGAGTTTAAAAAGGAAAGGTTTGTTGAAATTATGCCCTATGCGCTCAGAAATACCGCTTCTGATATTTTAATATGGCTTTCCACTCAAGGTGTTACTCTATTTATAGGTCGATTTTTTGGCGCTTCGACAGTGGGTGGTTATCAAGTAAATAACCGTCTATCTAAATTACCTCGTGAAATTGTGGGTAACGCTTTAGACCAAGCTATTTTTTCAGGAATAGCCAGTACGCAGAGCAGTTTAGATAAAGATAGGCCGTTAAAGGATAAGTTAGAACATGTTTGGAGTGATTTAATCCTGGTTACTAAACTTAATGTGTTTTTTCTTGGGGGTTGTTATCTTTTTTTAGCTATCTATGCAGAATCTGTTGTTCTTTTGGTTTTAGGTGAATCTTTTATCGCGTTTTGGCCTCTTTTTAGAGCGTTGTCTTTAGTGTGTTTATTTGGCGCCGCGCTTAGTGTTTTATATCCTTTTTTAAAAGGTGTAGGCGAAGATAAGTTAGTTCTTCATTTGTCTTGTCTTCGCACGGTGCTAACGGTGACGTTTTTATCCATGTCAATTATGTTGAGACAAGATGTTATTTATATTGCTTACGCTTTAGTGCTAGTTCAAGTTATTATGCTAATAGTTGTTTTAGTGGGTGTGTGCAATAAAACTGATTATTCTTTCTGGTTGATTGTTAGTGAGTTCAAAGGGATTATTTTTGTTTTTTTAGGTGTTTTATTACTTAGTTGGCCGGTTAGCCTTGTTGTTGAAATGCAGTTTGGTTCTATTGTTTTAAAGGGAGTTTTTTCAGGTTGTTTTTTATTAATAGCTGCAGCGCTGTTGACTCCCTTTTTGGCGCGCAAGGACTGGTTGCAGGCTAGAAATTGGTTAGAAATTAAGTTGAGGAAATAGCTGTTATCAGTTGTTTCTTTATGGAGAGGTAAATGGACTTAAGTAATAAAAATTTACAATGTAAATTATGGTTTATTCTCGATCTTATGTTGCAGTCTCGAGTTTCTAAACCGCCAATTATTCTGTCAGGGTTCTGGAGGAGTGGAACAACTTGGATACAACAAGTTATTGCTGAATCGATTTGTGCAAAAACTCAGTTTGAGCCACTTGAGCCGAATGCATTATTACCTTTGCATGGCGGGGCAAGTTTTAACCCTAAACAAGGTGCGTATATTCCTTTAACTTCCAGTGTTTTTTCTGAAAAAGACTGCAGTTACCTTGATTTAGCCTTTAAAGGGGCCAGTCCTAAGCGTTCCGGCTTCAACTACCTTGCAAGAACTTCATTTAAAGAGTGTTTTGCTGATCGGGTGGTTGTGAAGTTTGTGAGAGCACAATTTATATTGCCAGTGTTAATGCAACGTTATAGTGCTCAAGGCGTTATTCATATTAGTCGTCACCCTATGGCTGTTATACAAAGTTTAATGAATGCTAAATGGGAGTGGGATTTTGCTGATATTGATTTATCGGACTTGTATTGGCGAGAAAATGAATTATCAGATTGCCCATTGTGGGAAGAATTAAAAATTTATAGCAATGCATCAAAAGAAGAAAAAATTGCGGCTCTTTGGGCGCTTTCAGAAAGAGAAGTACGGAAATCTGAAAATATTATTTTTGTCAAATATGAAGAGTTATTAAAAGAACCTGATGTAGGTTTTGCTAATGTATTAAAAGCATTAGGGCTTCAGGCCCAAAAGAGTGTTGATTATTCAAAAGATAGTCCAGTGACTGCATTGAATAGAGTCGGGGCTAGTTTAGATGAGCGTTTGAACTCTTGGCGTACAAATATGCCACATGATTCTCAAATAAAGGTTAGAGCTGTATTACGAAGCCTTTGGCCTGAAGTGGATAATGAATGGGAGCTAGGTTGAAACAATGCTTACTGTACATGGAGTGTGATTTTGTCTGATTATATTATTGTTGTACCTTGTTTGAACGAGCAGCCTTATATCGCTAATTTATTAGATTATCTAATAGGTGATTTTAAGCTTACGTCCACGACTCATCAACCTTTAATCATTGTGGCGGATGGGGGAAGTACTGATGGGACTCAAGAGATAATTCAGACCTATGCTAATAAATACAGTTGTATAAAGTACTTATATAATGAGCGCCGTTTACAATGTAGTGCGGTCAATCGGGCAGTTGAACAATATGGAGATGACGCTAAATACCTTATTCGGTTAGATGTTCATGCAGACTACCCATCCAACTACGTCTCACTTTTGCTCAAGGAAGCTGAAGAGATGGGGGCTGACTCGGTTGTCGTCTCTATGGATACCCAAGCTCTAGGGGGGATGCAGTCGGCTATTGCTGCGGCACAAAGCTCTGTATTGGGGAACGGAGGGTCAGATCACCGTAATAGCCTTACAGAAGGGCAATGGATTGATCATGGACATCATGCACTCATTAGTATTCATGGGTTTAGGCAGATTAATGGCTACGATGAAAGTTTTAGTCATAATGAGGATGCAGAGTTTGATTATCGATTCAAACAAGCTGGATTTAAGATCTGGCTAACCGCCAAAACTAATCTAGTTTATTACCCACGAGAAACATTAAGCGCACTCTTTCGGCAGTATAAAGGTTATGGTCGAGGTCGGGCGAAAAATATTATTAAACATGGTGTTATCCCAAAAATTCGCCAATTAATACCTATGTCTATTTCCCCGCTGTTTTTGTTCTCTTTATTTGCCCTTATTTGGTGGCCTTTAATGCTGCCATTCCTCATTTGGTTTTTGGCGTGTTTCTTTGTCGGTGGGATTATTGGTCATAAAACTATGAAGGGGCAAGGCTTCTATCGTTATCTAGTTGGAATAGCAGCTATTGTTATGCACTTTGCTTGGTCTTTAGGTTTTTGCTCTTTTGTTGTTAGAAAGTACATTAAAAGAGGTGGTAGATAGTGGAGCATAATCTTAAAACTATCGATATAGCTATGTGCACTTTTCGCCGAGAATCAGTGATTGATGCTTTGAACTCTTTGCAGCAACTTGAGTTAAGTAATGACTGGAAGGTTAACATTATTGTTGCGGATAACGATATTGAGCCCAGTGCTAGAGAACGGGTATTATCAATCAATGCACAGAATATACCCATTGAGTATATTCACGCACCTAAACAAAATATTTCCATTGCTCGAAATGCTTGCTTAGATAAAGCAACGGCCGATTGGGTAGCATTTATTGATGATGATGAAATAGCTGATAAATATTGGTTAATTAACTTAATGTCTAAAGCTGAGTCGACGGGAGCCGATGTTGTTCTCGGGCGAGTTGATGCAAGCTTTATACACCCTCCTTACCCAAAATGGGTTATGAAAGGCGATTTTTATAATACTAGGCCGGTCATTAAAAGTGGTGAAATTGTTACTGGCTATACCTGTAATGTCTTATTAAATAATAGAAATATGCATATAGCGTCTAATCGCTTTGAACTTTCATTAGGGAAAACAGGTGGTGAAGATACTGAGTTTTTCCACCGCCTACACGATTTAGGTGTGCAGATCGTTTATGCGGAAGAGGCGTTGGTTATTGAACCGGTTCTTCCTCAAAGAGCAAATCTTACTTGGTTAAGAAATAGACGGTTTCGTGCAGGTCAAACACATGCTGCATTAGTGTTAAAAAACGGATCTACATATTCGAAAAGAGCGTCTTTAATGGCCGTAGCTCTTATAAAAGCTTCTTATTGTATTCTATCTGCCTGCGCTAGCTTTTTGAAGCCAGATAAGTGGAGAGCTAATTTTCTACGAGGGGTTTTGCATCTAGGAGTTTGCTACAGAGCGCTTGGAGGGCAAGAAATTGTGCTTTATGGTAGTTCCGAGCAATTAGAAAAGGGCGATAGTCATAATGGATAGCAATCAACCTAAAATTAGCATTGTTATTACATGCTATAACTATGAGAAGTATATAGAGACTTCTATAGAGAGTGTGTTAAATCAAGATTATGCTAATAAAGAGCTTATTGTTGTTGATGATGTTTCTTCTGATTCATCAAGAGATATTATTAGTAGGTATGATGACCGTCTTGTTGCTGTTTTTCATGAGGAAAATAAAGGTCATGGTGGCGCCTTCAATAGTGGTTATGCAGCAAGTACGGGCGAACTGGTTATTTTTTTAGACGCGGATGACTACCTATTGCCTGGGGCTCTGGATATGGCTGCAGCTAATATGAAGAATGGCTACGTTATATATATGTATCGTATGGATTTAGTGGATGCTGAAGGAGTAGCTTATGATGTTTTTCCTAAATATGAAAAACGGTTTGACACCAAAAAGGCAAAAAAAAATCTATTTAAATATGGCAGATATCAATCAACAGTTACATCTGGTTTAGTTTTTTCTCGCTCGTTCTTGAATCAAGTGATGCCAATGGATGAAAGTGCTTTCAGGCAGGGAGGGGATGGCTATCTTGTAACACTCGCTCCTTTGTATGGCTCTGTCCATGGCTTTGATGAAAAACTATCGGCGTATCGACAGCATGGGGACAATCATTCTGTCTTCAACCAGTTGTTATTAAAACGGGCCGAATGGTGTATTGAACATAATAAGCAGCGTTATAAGGCTTTAGCTGTTCATGCTAAGCGGACGGGAAATATTTTGCCAGATAATGTCGGGAATAGTGACATCCAGCATTTGGAACAATTATTTTGCAAGTTAATTTTCTCTGATGATATTCGCTCTTCTGAGCTGTCACGTGTGGCTCTTTTTCAACAAGCAGTGAAAGCTATAGATTTCGCCAATTATTCTCGTGTTAATGCAATGGTTATTAAAATGTGGTGGTGGTTATTAAGAATACTTCCCTTGAAATACGCGCAAATAATCTTTGCATGGAAAATGCTACCGTCATCACGACCTTTATGGCTAAAAAAGGCCGCTAGACTTATTCGGAGGGTGTAATGATTAATTTTTCAAAAGGAATTGTATTAATAAAAAACCTTTATGTGGTTAAAAAATCATATGAGAAGATTATTTTATTAAGCCATATGAGAAGTCGTTCCTCCGTATTATCCCATATATTAGGTAGTCATGATGAAATAGCAGGTTATTATGAACAGCATCAAAGGCATGCAGATCTATTTTTTGAAATAAAAGTAAAAGCCAATTTACTTCTAGAT
>Ga0115005_10004375_pt1 | contig 11226 bp, 13 predicted proteins | sample ArcOceMetagenome_FD_87163 | JGI IMG/M metagenome (GOLD analysis project Ga0115005, IMG submission 87163) | Marine eukaryotic phytoplankton communities from Arctic Ocean - Arctic Ocean - Greenland ARC118M Metagenome | ecosystem: Environmental > Aquatic > Marine > Oceanic | place: Arctic Ocean...
CCTGTAAATTCAAATATATGAGTTCAAATCAAATATGTTCGGAAATATATGCGATTTTTCAATCACTCTAATACAACCCTTGATTACGTACGACTTCAGTCTTCAGTCTTCAGTGTGGTTTCCTGATATATGACTTCGAATTTATGGCGCTTTATTTTGAAAAGGCTCATTATATTACCGTACTTGGAGGATTAGGATTCAGTACGCCGTGGCCACTCAATTTTCGCGTCGCGGCATTGTTCAGGCTCTGCCGGGTCGGTAAAAGGAAAGGAGAAGATTCTCACAAATTCTCCACAATTACAGTAATAGTGTGTGTTTTCGTTCAATAGATTCATAAAAGTAAAGCATCCAAGAAAACAACATGATTTCCATAAATTCAACAACGAAACATTCTGTGAAAAAGAAGGTCCTTGTCAAAAAGGTTGTTAAAAAGGGGAAGAAAGTAGTCGCAAAGAAGGATGGTAAACGCGGCACAGCACCTCCTCTGAAGCCTGTGAATCTGGCCTCAGCCGATGCTTTATCTGCTATTACTTCTCTTCCTGCTGAAGAATTCAAGAACAAAGTTGATGATATTTTCCGCTTGGTACTTGGTGGAAATCCTTCCGTCTTTGGAGGGAAAGGCATTGGTGCCCCCAGGACCGCATCCACATCACTGGACAGAAAAGGTGCTGCCGCTGATCTCGCAACTATTGTTAAGGAGAAGGGGGTAATCTGTGTTTTGAAACAATGTGGAATTCTTGAGACGTTAGAATTGAACTTGATCCCCAGTGGAATTGGTGCAGTGTTTGGAAATGAAAAAGGAATGAATCCTGGAGGAGGAATGAGAAGAATTACGTCCGGAATTAGTCTAGCATCCATGGACACCGGTAACGTGGATACTGGGTCCACGATTGTTTCTGACAGTAAGAAGGGAAAGACAACCCCTCCTGAAGCGAGAGAAGGATGTCTTTTATTCCTCCGTGCATTAACTGAAATTGTTGGCAAAGCATCTGAACCCTTCGTCGTTCCTCTTCTAGCTGCTGCATTGGAGGAATGCTCATCGAGTTCAAGTTATGTCAGAGATGCTGCTGAAGATACTGCCACCAGCATTATCAAACTTGCAAATGGACTTGCCATTCCATCAATCATTTACCCCGTTATTTCTGAAGCGCTTGAAAGCCCAGAGTGGAGAGTGAAAGCTGCGGCAATGCAGAAACTGTCCGAATGTGCGGACCTCCACCCCCGCCAAATCTCAACTCTTTTGCCAAGAATTGTACCAGCTCTTACATCGCAAGTATGGGATACTAAACCACAGGTGACAAAAGGAGCGAAAGCAGCATTGCTGTTGTGTTGCCAGACCAATATCAACCCTGATGTAGCACCTGCGCTTCCTGCGGTTGTTAATGCAATTTGCAAGCCTACTGAAACCGTGAAAGCCGTCGATGAACTCAAGGCTACAACTTTCGTTGCATCAGTTGATGCATCCACCTTATCTATTCTTTGTCCAATTCTTTCAAGAGGACTCAAGGATAAGATGGCATTGAACAAGAGGTCTTGCTGTATTGTTATTGAGAATATGAGTAGATTGGTCGAGACGCCTGACGCAGTTGCTCCTTTCGGACCTTTGCTTGTACCCGAGCTGAAAAAGGTTGCAGAAAATGTCCAGTTCGAAGAAATTCGTGATGCTGCACTTGCAGCTCTTGGTGCTTTGACAAAGGCACTTGGTCACTCTAGCATTGACGATGCAATTTCAAATATTATGAAGGATGAAAATGAGCGCATCCTAGCAGAACAGAAACGTATCGAGGACGAGAGAGCTGCAGAGGCCGCTAAAGAGGAGGAAATGCTCAAGAAGGAAGAAGAAGAGCGAAAATTGTGGAAACAAGCAATGGAAGCGCAGAGACTTCTTAATGATCTGTCATTGAAGGAGGAGGAGGAAAAGAAGGCCGAGGAGAGGAGAAAGAAGGAGATAGCTAAGAAAGGTACCAAGAGTGATGGAAAATGCCAAGGTTGTGGATTGAAGAAATGTAAAAAGACCTGTTTATTTTTCGGTGGCAAATAATTTTTCAAAGTGTTCTTCAAAGTTCTAAATAATGAAATCTAACTTTTTATTACAATAAATAATACGTCCCATCTTGACCCTTGCCAATATCTGGTTGGTCGCAGAATCTTAATTCTTCGACGAGCCCCCAAAAATCATTGAGTGGTAAGTCCAACTGAGCTGAAAAACGGTAAAAATCGTCTTTCGAAAATGAAACTTGGCCAGATCTCCGCAAAGTGTCAACGAATTCTTTCTTCTGCTTTCTTTTGCTTTTACCAACCACACCGCCCCGAGTGCGATCGAGAGCTCCACTACTATCCATATGTACTTGATTCACCGAGTCGCGCATGAGCTCCACAACATCCTCGGCATCTTCTTTCAGTACGAATTCACGGAGACAGGCTTTTGCCCGAGCTTGAGCTAGTCGTATCAATGCTTCGAGTTGCCTTGTTGTAATTGGAACGCTATCGTTCCTCTTCGCACCATCTTCTGGATATCTGAGCGTCATGAAGTAATCCTTCAACACAGCTGCTGCATCTGGTGTCACCTTTGGCATGCAATACTCTCGCGCATATGTAATGTAATCCTTCACTAGATCTGCGGGAAGCGGCTTCTGTGTTTGGGCAATCCAAGCTAGCCTCTTTTTCATCGACATCTTTTCTGCTGACGGTGCTTCTGATATCTTTTGTCTTTTGTTCTGGTTGGTGTTTTTATCCGTCTGTTGGCGATAAAGATTCATAATGTTACCAGAAACTAACTTATCTTGATCCATATCTGCATTGTCTTTCAAGATAAAGACAAGGTCAAATCTAGATAGAAGTGGGGGAGAAACATTCAAATTCTCAGCAACAGTCTTGTTCATGTTGTATTTCCCTTGTTTTGGATTGGCTGCTGCAATAACACAGCACCGAGCTGGCAATGACGCAACAACGCCAGCCTTTGCGATGGATATTTGCTGCTGTTCCATTGCTTCAAGGAGCCCTGGGTTAAGAGGAGCAAATATGATGTGAGGAAAAACAGTAACTCACACTTCAAATAATAAACGGCATCATTCTTACCATCTTGATTTGATTTTGCCATTTTGTCAAACTCATCAATGCAGCAAACACCTTGATCTGCGAGGACCAGAGCACCTGCTTCTATCCCAATCTCCCCACCAGGTTCTTTGCTCAATGATACAGTTAGACCAGTAGTAGTAGAGGTATTTCCTCCCACGTACACACTTCTTGCCGCAACTGATGTCGTAGCAAGAAGAAGGCAGCTTTTACCCATTCCAGGATCACCGACAACCAAACAATGGATGTTTGATCTGATTGAAACACCACTACGGACCTCTTCTAAACCACTTGAACTTGGAGGAGTACCTCCTAATAGACCAAGAAGAATCCCTGCCTTCACCATATCATGACCAATAATGCTTGGACACAGGGATCTTACTAGCAGGTCGAAAGGAAATGCCATCCGAACAGACATAGGTCCAAACATGTGATCTAAATGATGCAATAATGTGAGCTCTCGGAAATTGAGAAACTTTTGAAGTGTACACTATACGTACGTGTGTAGCAATAATAAAATTTCATCAATACTCACCAGCATGGGCAACCCTTGTAATCTTCTGTAACTGGTCATCCGTAAATGTCAATCCCCTATTCGCATCACCATTACCCCCATCATCCACAGACCCTACCTTTTTCTTCCTATCATGAAACTCAGCAGTAGTATTCACAATCGAATTAGCCTTCATATACAAACGATACGTCGAGGTCTCCGCTGCCCTCTTCCCACCGCGCCCCGACGCAACCGCAGAATTAAGAGCTTGAATGACCCCTGTCACACGGACGCAATCCCCCGCATGACAAACATCGACTAGATCATGCGTCACTTCGAGATCGAGATGGCGAGGAGTCCGTCCTGCTGTGGAATTGGCATTATCCTCTTCTTGCAATTTGAGCATTTGACAATCAATGTATTTGGCAGTTCTACGCAATAGTTCGAATTTTTGCCCTTGGCATTTCTTCCCGTTTCCGTTGTTATCGGCTATACCATTACATCTGTCGGGTAATTCGTACCGTCCGGCTTTGAACATGTGCTCGAATTGATGGCCGCATTTGATGCACATTACATCGGCATTGAGGAGCCGAAGGCGTTTAGGGTGGGTTTTGATGATTCTTCCCTGGAGGGATATAAATTTGTACGCGTTGGAAGTTTTGACATCCTGAATTTCAATGGTGGGGAAAACGGTTTGAAAGCGAGCGATGATGAGAATGGATTCTGGTGGAAATACCGAAGCATTGAGTGTGCCATCAACACCACCGTTTCTGGTGTGAATATGCAGATGATGCTGCATGAGATCATTGCCGTTATTATTGAATCTTGCTCGTCGATGTAGTGTAATGAGAGCGAGTGCAATGGCACAGTTGATAACACACAATCCATAACTAGGTTTGTGATAAAGGAATGCGCCAAAGGTCATGTTTTGTCCTCCTCGTTCATCTAAATATTGTCTGCCTTCGTATGCTTCCATTTCTGATAAAAAGGATGAATGATCAATGGTAACGATATGCCTTCCTTGGGTCATTCTCGGTACAGGCGGTGGGGCGGAAGCAGAATTTGCAGCGCCGACGCTATTTCGATGATTCTCCAAATTTGAAAAGGAAGGAAAAAATGGTTTGAACGTATCATAAAGAGCAGAGGTCAGTTTCATTTCTTGATCATTGTTACTTTGTTCTTGTTGCTCTTCTTGACGTCTATTGATGCCATTCGACTCATGACCATTTGGATCATTGATTATATTGATTGTATAAAGAAAGAAGGACGTCAATCTAGCAACAAAATTAGAGCTTCGTTCGTCGAGAGCAATTGCTGTAGCGTTGCCACCATTTGTATTTGTAGTCGACGACTCGCTGAGAATTTCTGCGCTGTGTCTTGACCATATTTTATATAGGTCCGCTTTTTGACTATCACTTAGACCCGCCTGAGGCATAATATTGATATTTTCAATGCAGGTTGTGTTGTTTTCGTTGTTGTTGAGTGGCTGTGAAGATTTTGCTGGTGAAAGCAAATGTGTTGTGTGTGTTTGTGGTGTTGTTGGTTAGTTGAGTTGTTGCGTTGTTATTTTGATTTGTTTGGTGGGTGCTGTGTTCTTGCGGTTTCGTTCTCCTCCTCATCGTGTCTGCTTTTTAGCGCGGACATTGATCCGTGTACGGATAGGAGATCAAAGCAATCGGCAAACACTCGGCGGTACAAAAAGTATGATACATACTTGTAAAGATTCCCGAGCCACAGCCACCTCACATTTCACTCTCCACATCTCACATCACCAACTTCACAACACACAAAACTCAATCTCTTTGCTGTAACACACTGCTTTCGTCTTATAGTATGGTACTCTATCATGTACTGGCACTGGAACGATGAATGGTGACTGGAACATCGTGAATAGTGAAGCTTTACATACAAAGGCAGCGAAAGGAATACTGCTCATTTCCCCCTTCTTGTACATCTTCCTACAATACATTCTCATCGCGCCCTATGGAAAACACTCCGCGTCGTCTCCGAAATGGAATTGGGGTCCTAAAATCAACGCCAAGCTAGCATGGTTCCTTCTAGAGTTGCCCAATCTATTCTGGATCTTCTATGCCTATTGGAACAGGAATGAAGACGCCTTTGCCAGCTCGGCGAATGGTTTACTACTATCCCTCTTTGTAATCCATTACATCAATCGGTGTATTGTTTATCCCTTCAGGATCAGTGCCAAAAGCAATCCGGTCAATTTGTCAATCATTTCAGCTGGATTTCTCTTTTGTCTGATGAATGGTTGGTGAGTTATTTTAGAGCAGTGGGATGGCTACCTTTTTTCGAAGGTTGACATTTATCTTTCATCAAAAGAAGTGTACCTGTAATAGTTCAGTCAGTATATCCAATCTCACCTTTCTTCTTGGTCCGTCCAATCCCTTTGCACAAATCACAGGCTACAAACAATGCAATACTGCGTATTTCACGCCTACCCTGAGAATTATCACAAGTCTCCAACTTTTATCACCGGAACCATCATCTGGTTCACAGGATTCATCATTAACCTCCAATCAGACGGTATCCTCCGCACACTCCGTAATACACCTCCCACAAACATCTACAAAATACCAAAAGGCGGATTCTTCCGTTATGTGTCTGGAGCAAACTTTTTTGGAGAGATTGTAGAATGGGCAGGATATGCAATCGCCAGCCAGTCGTTGGCGGGATTGGCGTTCTTGGTGTGGGTTTGTACCAATTTGATACCTCGGGCAAATGCGCATCATCAATGGTACCTTGCAAAACTTGAAGATTATCCCAAGGAACGATGGGCTGTGATTCCGTTTATATTGGATGATCCTGTGGATCTGAATTATTGTACATAGCGATAGTGTACCTCTTCAGTGCCACTTCTAGACGTGAAAGTGAGTAACCAATTCGCCGTTCTTGTTTTGGTTTATTGTCGTGCCTATCCCCAATGATTCAAAAAGACAAACGATAGGCACAGGAGACACTGATATTCCCAATTGGTTGGGACCCTGTCTTTGTTGAATGTATAGCTTTCTATTGTTTCAAATGAAGTTTGTCATTATTTCTTGACTTCTTTGCTGTTTGCTCTGGAGATAGAGGAATGTGCAGGGCAGGAAGATGGATGTTTTCCAAACTTCTTCGTAGGAATTGAGAGCCGTCTCTCGCGATGAATGCTTCGTTGTCTGGTTTTACCAGGTGATGCTTGCGTTTGCCCTGAGTTGGCCGGTGCTTTGTTATCACAGATTATGAGATATGAGGGGCTATAGTACCAGGTTACATACTTTGTACTGTATCTTCTTGCTTCGAATTGCAAGGGAGCATTCACTCACACCGCATCTCTTTCTTCAAAATCCAAACAGCGTGCACGTTGACTTTCTTTATCCAATACCACATAAGTCTACTTTCGACCCTCACTGAAATTTGAAACAAATTGGGTGGGATGAATACAGAGCTTATTGATGGCAAGAGTACTGAGTAATGGGATAAGTACAAATGCCAAAGCGATAGGAGTAATTTCAAATTATATCTTGATTACGAGTATAAACAAATTTTAAAATACGTCTGGTGAAACGCTATCCTGAACTACGAGTAGTGCCTCGGCCAGAAAAAAACAAAATCGTCCAATGTACGTGTAGTAGCCAATGTTCTAAATTATAACCAATGAAAAAAAAGGCTCCCAAATCTTTTGTCGCGCCTATTAAGGAGGAGGAAAAATAAAGTAAAATAAAATACTGATTGAATGCCCCGGTGGTATCATTTGATACAAGTTTTATTAAAGACATAAGTCTTCGAGTTTTCATTCGTTGGTGCCTCAACCACATCACATCCTATCCTGTCGCTCCCTTCCTCTTTCCACGCTTTGTCCATTTTCTATTTTGAATTCAAAATCTGTGCCAGCTCGCCAGCGCTCAGAGACATCGCAGCATCTTCAAATCTACAGTAGATAGCAATAGCATTGCTCTCATTCTACCGGAGTACAACCCTGTTGTTCCATACACGACGAAAAGACTGCACCAGGACATGACGAAGGGCAATCCTGTTGGAGATGCGTTAGCTTCTTTATCGAAGTTGCTACAAGACAGGGAAGAAGAACTTGAAGCGCGTGAAGAAAAGCTACTTTCAGAGCAGAAAAACTTCGAACGTGAAAGATTTGCTGTTTATGGCGACACTCGTCCCAGCGATGTATTGCATCTAAATGTTGGGGGAACAAGGACTGCTGTTTTGAGGAGAACCCTTACCTCCGTACCTGGGAGTATGTTAGCTTCGCGATTTTCTGGAAGATGGGATGATAGTATTGAGAAAGACAAGGATGGTAATTTTTTCATTGACCAACCATTTTCTCTTTTCGAGCCAATGCTTGATTATCTCCGAAACCGATCCAATGGGACCGAATTGTATTCGCTAGTCTCTAACAATCTGCAGTACACAGATTTTCATCGAATGGTTGAATATTATGGAATGACGCACGGTATTTTTCCTACACATTTGACGCTTGATTTTGGATCAAGGGAAGCAGTGGAAATGATTTCCCCTTTGAAAGTGAATGCCAATGAATGGGTTACCTTCGAAGTCTCCTTGGGAGGACATTCAAGGTGCATCAAATCTTACGAACTAACATTGGGTTCTGTCCAGCGCATTCAAATAGGATGGAAATACGGGGGTTCTGAAGTAAAATTCAGTGGCGGAAATAGTTTGGGTGTCGGAGATGTTGCAAAAACTTCAGCTATCGACCTTTCAAGATCTTGTTATCTAATTGATGGCACAAGCACTTCAATTCATGGCCTAGAACACAAAGAAGGGACCATTGTCCGTTCCGAAGACTATGGAAAGAATTGGTATGTGGATGGGAAACTTGTAGCTACTGCTTCAGAAACACGAGAGGATGGTGTGGTTCAAAGCTTTGAACCAAAACGTTGGAGCAATGTACAGAATGCTTGTTCGCATATGCATCCTGTCATCTCAATCAAGGGCGAATTCGAAATTACTTCAGTGGAATTTAAGATTTAAAAAAATTGAAACCTGCATGAATTATGATGGCTAAAATAAACCCAATCTGATTGGTAGATCCAAGGCAGTCAGTTCAGAGTGTGTCAAAACAAAAAATATCCACCACAAAAGCGTAAGCCACAAGCAAGATACAATATCATACGAGATAAATAGATAAAGCAAGTGATGGGAGATACATATCATTAATGCACTAGGATCAGGATCCATTCTTTCTTAGGCAACTCAACTTGTAATTTTGTATTGTCCAATATCTGAAAGTTGAGTGAGTTATCGCCAAGTTCAAAGTGATCCGACACAAATATTGTCATGATGAGTGGTATTCTTACATCGAACTCAGCAAAAGTAATGATTTTATTGTCATTGTTCTGCTTTGTTCGGATTTCAGCAGCAGCTACATTCCCTCGAACCACTGTCATTAATTTGCCCCGTCATGCTTCTCGTCGAGAGCACACCATCAACGAACTATCTTCTAAAAACGTCAAGTTTTCCTGGATCGAAGCAATTGATGGAATGAATATGACCCAATCTGAACTTTCTGGCAATGCTACTGCGTTAGCAAGATGGTTCATGACCCCCGGCATGATTGGTTGTTTCCTTTCCCACCGTCGATGTTGGGAACAATGTGTTCGCTCCGGAAAAGCGCTACTAGTTTTTGAGGATGATGTGATATTGGCACCAAATTTCCAAAACATTGTAACAGTTGCAATAAGCCGATGCAGTGAGGCTGATCTAGTTGAGAAATGGGATGTACTTTTGCTTGGTGCGATGGGATGTGTCCATCCTCATAGAAAATATGGTTTCAATATTATTGCCTCGCTTGTTGGAGGTATTCAAAAATGGCGTAATACTCGTCACGTGGCTAATTTGAATATTGATTTGAACGAAAACAACGGACATGTAAGCAGCACAGAGAAATTGTTACCTTTCATACACGTCCCAATGTGCCCTTATGGTATGCATGCATATATTATCACACCACGAGGAGCATCAAAATTACTCAATGCCTGTCCTCGAGCATCCTTTCACGTAGATGTTGTAGCGTGGGGCCTGAAGGAGCTCAATATTTTCGCAATTCATCCCCTCATCGCCTGGCAAACTAATTATGATACGACAATTGGCGGCTTTGTACATTTGTGGAAGAAAATAATGCCAACGTGGGTTGGGGATTCATACACTGGCTTTGAAATGGGATGGGCGTTGTCGGCTCCATTGTTAAGAGTGGGAGGACCTTTCTTTGGTGGAAAGCTTTTGTTGACTAACGGTCTTGCACTTGCACTCATGTTTATAGGGTTGACAATTGCAGGTATCACGAGATCAATATTTATGCTTAGCATAACTATTACGTTTGTCGTTGCAGTCGCAGCTCTCGTCAGAATACTATCATCGAAGTGGAATTCTTGATTTCATTACTATGCGTACCACATGCCAAGGATATTTCATTTCAATTTATAAATATTATTCAAAAACACTACAATTCTCAACAGTACGAGTACTCTCGTAAGTTGCTATTTCTACGTTCTACTCAACAAGCGCGATCTTGGTCTCAAAATCTGGCATATCCTTGCATTCGAGGAAGCGACCAGCTGTTTCAGACCAGCTTTTGGGAAAACAAAAACCGCCAATACCTGCATCGCACCAGATGCACTCTGACCCGTTCACCTTTGAAGGATCCAAGCACGTATCAATGTCTTTTCCGGAAAAATTGCAATCAGTGACGGGGTTGTTCTCAATTTCCGGGGTTTGTTCGGTGTTACATTTTATCATTGGAGAAACATGCTTCATCTGCTCTGCATGCTCCGGACTCACACAAATGCCCTGCTCACCAAATGGACCGTCCATAGTACAATACTGACAAAGATCTTTCCCATCTTCAGTGTGCATATGACTGCACTTCTCAGGATCCGTGAATCCCTTGACAGAGCATTTGAAGTCATGGTAGTCTTGTACTCCAGCAGCGGCGGAAGTAGAGCTCTTGTTGTCGCATTTAATCATGGGGTTCATTTGTTCCATCTCAGGCGCGACTTCAGGATCGACGCAAAGTCCAGACTCATTCCCGTCGTCGTCCTTCAAAGTACAGAAGGAGCATGCGTCTCCAGATGGGTTAACAGACTCTGAGCATTTTGTTTTGTCAGTCATGCCTTCGAACATGCACTTGAGTTGCGACCAGTCGCGCACTTCTTGAGCATCGGTGGATGAATCTTTGTTGCCTCTTAGGGAAACAGAAGCCTCGATCGAGGATAGGGCGCTGAAGAGAAGGATGGTAGTGGATAGTACTTTCATGGTGCTGGTGATGGGTGAGATGAATTCTGTAGATATGTGAGTTTTTGTATGGCCGACTGATTGTAGGGTTCTGTTATGTTCCTTTTTGCCTGTAAAAATGCACAGTGTGAGCTGGTATGGTGTGAGTATTTATTATTGGAGCTGGTGTGAGTATCTGCTGTGATCGATGATGCGATCTGTGATGTCAAAGATGAGTTCTTTCATGTTCTTTCTTTACTATTCTTTTTTGCTTTTCAACGACTGTCCGAAGGGTAGATTTGATAACTGATTTGATCCCCTCTACTATCTGTCTGTCTGACCTATAATAGGTACCGTAGGGCGCGGCGATGCGGTGAGCTTTATTTTCATACAAAAATCAAACTAAATTGAAAATAACC
>Ga0115005_10004376_pt1 | contig 11225 bp, 8 predicted proteins | sample ArcOceMetagenome_FD_87163 | JGI IMG/M metagenome (GOLD analysis project Ga0115005, IMG submission 87163) | Marine eukaryotic phytoplankton communities from Arctic Ocean - Arctic Ocean - Greenland ARC118M Metagenome | ecosystem: Environmental > Aquatic > Marine > Oceanic | place: Arctic Ocean...
TCGAAGAAATAAATCCTAAAGACTTAGGTATGGAGTTTCATAAAGGTGAGATTTTCGAAGCTGTAGACCCGAGAGTTCAACATATGGGTAAATGGATTTTGGCCATCTCAGATGGTGTGGCCATCGCAGATATGGACAATGATGGCCTCGTTGATATCTTTTTTACAAATGGTCATAAACTCAAAACTGAGCGCAATATTCTTTTTAAAAATCTTGGAGATTTTAAGTTCAAAAGAATTGAGTCTAGAGATCTAAGCTACTTTGCTTCAGATTTTAAAAAATTTGGAGTGCCATCAAATGCAATGTTTGTTGACTTTGATAATGATGGAGATAAAGACTTATTTATTACTTATGCATTTGGTAGCGAAGGAAGTTCAAGATTATTTTTAAATACCTTAAATGAAACTGGGAAATTAGATTTTATAGAATCAACAAAATCCCTAGGGTTATTGCAGTACTCAAATTCAGCGACGGCAAATTTTCTAGATATCAATAAGGATGGAAAACTAGACCTAGTTATTGGGAATACAATTGCGACTCATTTACCTAACTATCAAACTCCGACGAAGCTTGATCTTTTTAATCTTCCAAAAGAAGAATTTACTGGTGACGAGAGAATGTATGACTTTATGCATGATAGCTGGCATATGGCCCATAACGGGGATGTGAACCCAATTTTTATGAATAATGGTTCATATTTTGAAAAGCTAGATTTAGAAAAAGCAAATATATCTGATACACGCTGGACCATGGCCATAGGTACTGCAGATTTTAATCAAGATGGCTGGACAGATATTTATTATGCCAATGATTTTGGACCTGATAACCTATATTTAAATATTCAAGGGAAAAAGTTTCAAAATATAAAAGGGAAATATTTTGGAGAGGTCGGTCGCGATACTTACAAGGGAATGAATGCAACTATAGCTGATTTTGACGATAATGGAATGATGGATATTTATATATCAAATGTTCATCATCCCCTCCAAGCGGAAGGAAGCTTACTTTGGACATTTGAGAAAGATCAAGAAAATAAATTCGTTCCAAAAATAAAAGATCAAGCATCTTACCTGGGAGCTCTAAATGAAAATAGATTCGGCTGGGGTGCAAGTGCCACAGACTTTAATAATGATGGACAAATTGACTTGGCCCAAGCAAATGGCATGGTTGACAATAGATGGGATAAAATAAGTGATGATTGTCCAGATTATTGGTATATCAATGAGAAAATTGCCAGGTCACCTCCCTCAATTCATCGTTATATTAATAAGTGGGGAGATATTAGAGGTGCATGTATTCATGGCCATGAAAAAAACCGTCTCTACATTAATAGAGGTCCTGATAAACGGCCTCAATTCGTCGACTTAGCAGAAGATGTTGGTATGACCCAAATTGGAAATTATAGAGGTATGGCCGCAGGGGATTTTAATAATGACGGTAAAATGGATCTTGTGATTTCCTCACTCTACCGAAATCCAGTCTTTTTAAAAAATTCGAAACACACTAAAGAAAACAACTGGATTGGACTTGAGCTCGAATCAAAAGACTCAAAGTGTAATTCACAAGCAGTTGGATCTCGTATAAGTTTATTTTACTTGGATAAGAATGGTAAAGAGCGAACTCAAGTAAAAGAGAGTACACTTGTAAACGGATTTTCAGCACAAAATGACTCGAGAATTCACTTTGGATTAGGAGAAAATAGCAGAATAAATAAAATCGTTATTGACTGGTGCCTTAATAAAAAGGTGGAATATACAAATCTATTATTAAATCAATATAACAAAATGACTTTATGATTAGATCTAGCATCATCAAATTTATTTTTACGCTTTTTAAACTTTTTCTTTCTATTAAAAAATTTCAATTTCATTCACAAATGATAAACCCAATGATTTATCAAAAAAAAATATTTAAAAAAATTCTAAAAAAATACAGTCATACCCAGTACGGTAAAAAGCATTCTATAGGGAGTATTCAAGCTATTAATGAATTTCAACAAAAAATTCCCATTGCAAATTATAATTTAATTGCTCCTTATATTAGAAAAGATTATGAGAAATTTTCTCACTCAATCCTACCAAACCCTGCAATTAAATGGGAGTACACCTCAGGAAGTACTAATTCAAAAAAAGCAATACCCTACACTTCAGAGGCAATGAAAACATTCACAAATGCTCTCTATTATTGGCTGAGTGATCTCTTAAAAGAATTTAGTTTTTTTAAAACAGGAGTTATTTTCTATTCGATCTCCCCTAATAGTTTAAATGAGAATAACGGTCTAGTGGATGATAGCGAGTACCTCCCTCCTTTTTTTTATCAATACTTTAAAAAATATTTAATCAATCCCCCTAAATATAAAATGATAAGCGACTCTAAAGAATTTAGAATCGCAATAGGACTCTACCTTCTTGAAAATAAGAATTTAGAAACGATATTTATTTGGAGCCCAAGCTATCTTTTAAGTCTTATAAATGAAATTGAGTGTAACAAGGAGTTCGTTCTAAATCTAATCGATTCCAATAAGTACAAAACAAAGAACATTCTTCTCCATTATAATTTTTCAAAAAAGCGAGCCGATGAAATATCTACTCATTGGAAGAATTATGAAAAAATATGGCCTCATTTAAGATTTATCTCTTGTTGGACCGAGGCCAGTGCCAAATTATTTATCCCAAAAATGACTAAATTATTTCCAAATGTCATGATTCAAGGCAAAGGACTTATTGCAACTGAATCGGTTTATACAATCCCAATTAATAAAGCAAAAGGTGCCGTACCACTTCCAAATGATCATTTCTATGAATTTAGAGATGAGAATAATCAAATTTATCTTTTAAATGAATTATCACTGAATAGACCCTACTATATTATTATATCTAATTTCTCAGGGCTTCTTCGTTATGAAATTGGAGATCAAGTAAGAGCAACACATTACTATAAATCCCTACCAGTTCTAGAGTTTATTGGAAGAGGTGAAAATGAAAGTGATTTAACTGGAGAAAAATTAACGGCAGCTCTTATTGACCAATGTTTGATCAATTTAGGACTTAATAGCTTTACATCATTTCTCCATCCCATTAATTGTATCCCTCCTTATTACCAATGTGTTACAGACTGCCGTGATCCTGATTTACCAAACAAACTAGAGGTTGAGCTTTGTAAAATTATTCATTACAAAGAGTCTAGAAGGCTAGGTCAGCTTACAGCAATTAAAGTAAAAACTGTTGATGACGCTCAACAGAGCTTTTATGACTATTATATAGAGAGAGGGATTAAGTTCGGAGATATTAAGTTTAGCTCCCTCATCAAAGAATTTGAATAATTGAAATATTTATCTGTCTAAATTTTAAACACTGACTAAAACCTACACACCTCGCACCTATTAACCCCCTAAAATATCATGGATTTTTGATCTCTAAAGATGGCACGCAACTTGTATATAGTATGGCAAGAGAGATAAAATAAGGAGAGAAATTATGAGAACAACAACAAGCACATTTTTTAGGGGATTCACCCTTTTAACAATCATGGCATCCTTAATGGTAGGCTGTGGTAAAGACAACAAATCAGGTGGCGGAAGCTCAAACCCTTATGGAAACTTTAATACCGTAGCAGGTAGTTCTGCATCTAATGTATTAAGTAGATTAGGTCAAGAGTACCCATGTACAACATCACAATACTCAGGTGGTGGAAGCTCCCAGCAAAGAATTAGAACAACTGTAAGTAATTTACAAAACTCCATGGTTCATAACTCTGGATCATATTATGTAGGTGTAACGACGGAAGGAGATATTGCAATTGTCTCAGGCCAAAATGGTTACGCAACAATGGAAGTATACGCTTGTGTAAGACCAGGTATGAATAACTCAGCTCAGGCATATGTTCAACAGCTACCATATGTAAATACATCTGTTAACTGTACATTAGGTGAAATTACAAAGTCTGATGTCTTCTTACAGACTCAAAATGGGACATACACATTGAAATTTTTCCAAATTGGTGTCTCGAGACCATCACAGTATTGCTCAAACAATCAATATTACTAAAAACAGTATGCAGGAGCATCTCTAAGAGCTCCTGCATATAACCAAAAAATATAAAAGCTTAAACGAAATAAATGAAAAACAATTTCATACAGAAATGTATGACTCTCTCACTCTCTAATGCGCAAGGAGTTCTCACCTTGCGCATTTTTAATTTAGATAGACTTGTGACTTGGGCCATACCCCAGACATATAATTAATAAGCACAATTTTTTGATTTTCAACTTCAGTTATATCTTCGTACTTAATATCTTTCATTGAAACAATTTTCATCAAAAGCTCTTTTCCCTCTGGAGTAATAAGTTTTAGATGAGAATTAATATCAAAGTTAGTACTCCCTTTAATATCAATCGCCAGATAATTTCCTTTTAAAATCTCAATGACTTCACCAATATAAGATTCATCTTTTCTTTGAATTCTATAGTTTTTGAGTTTTTTAAACAGAACATCTGATTTATTTATCTGATAATAACCACGAATGACTTTATTTCCATAAAGCTCTTTTACTTCTTGAATATCATCACTCGTTTGTGCCTTTGTTATTTTTTGTAAAAGTGAAAAGTCCTTATAAAACCTAAGATCGATTCTAAGAAATTGAAGTCCACTCTGAATGAGTTCAGACATTTTATCTAATAAGAATAAATCTTTTATATGAAACATAAAAGTTCCATGAGAATTTTCGATAATTGGAAAGCCTTTATGAGGAGATTCTTCACTCTCCCCCAGGGCTTCTAAATAAGAGTTCTCAGAATAATTTATTCCCTCTTTCTCACCTGAAATTATTGGTGCAAGTAACTTTCTTGGAGAATAAAAAAGAAGAATTCGCCCAAGGCCCAAGTATTCCACAGGAGTTTTTAATTCCTTAATATATTCTGTAAGTTTATCTTTATTGAGCTCGATTGAGAGGATAATTTTCTTTAACCTCTCTCCTAGATAAGTTTCATAAGTTTGGATACCAAAAAGATTATGATTTCCATTTTCTAATATAAGTTCCATCTCTTTATTTGTATTTGAAAAAATATATTCCATCACTCCTAAATCTTGAACTCTTACTCGATCAACAACATCGAGATCAATCTCATGAAAGGATTTAATTGCACTATCTATTTCATTTTCTGTATAAAGAACATCCCATTCAAGTAATGTTGTCATCTCTAATTTTTTGGCCTCTTTTAATAGCTTATTTGTCTCCAAGATTGAGAGTTTAGAAAATCGATTAAGATCTTTTGCAGAAATGATAATTTCTTCCGCTCCAGCATCTTTTGCTATTGAGAGCTCATGGAGAGAATTTATATAGGTCGTAAATTTCATGATAAAACCTTTGCCCTAACAATATTATTAATTTCACATTGTCCAACAAATGGAATCTTTACAATTGTTGTGGGTTTAGTCCGCTCTATTATTTCTTCATTTAGTAAATTCATTTTCTCAATTTTTAAAGTGATTTTTTCTCCTTTAAAAGGAAGAATTTCTAACTCATCTCCAAGATTAAATGCATTTCTTACTTCAATTAAAATAAATTCATTCTCAAATTTTTCAATCACTCTTCCAACCATTTTATAATCAGTATCTGATGCGTGCTCTCTTTCATTAAAGATAGTTGATGCGTCAGCTTTCTCTATTAAATTTGTGGGTGCATAGGTTCTATGAGTCACTTTTTTTAGCTCTTCTTCCCACTCTAATAGTTTATCTGATAAAAAATGACCATGTTCTTTATAAAAACTTAGGGCTTCAGAATAAACCTTACTCATTGTCGCAGTATAAAGATGACTCTTCATTCTTCCTTCAACTTTTATACTATCAATCCCCGCTTTAATAAATTCTTCTAAAACTCTTAATCCATTTAAGTCTTTTGAACTCATAAAGTATTTATTCTTACTTTCAAAATCTAGTTCATCAAATTTTAAAGTATATTCAAAACGACAAGAATGAGCACATCCACCACGATTACTATCCCGGCCTTGAGTGAAGTTTGAAATCACACAATTTCCAGAATAGGCCATACACATTGAACCGTGAATAAACATCTCAATTTCTATATCTGCTTCTTTTTTTATTTTTGCCGCCTCAGCGATTGAGACTTCACGTCCAAGAACAATCCGTGTCACACCCATTTTTTTCCAAAATTTTGCTGAATGAGAGTTTAGACAACTGGCCTGAGTGGATAAATGAACTTCAAGATTTGTATGTTTTTTTACAGTTTGAACGACCCCAAGATCAGATACGATAACAGCATCTATTTTTAATTCATCTAAATATTTTATAAACTCAACTAATTCACTCAAGTCTTGATCGTGTAAAAATCCATTTAGGACAACATAAACTAAAACTCCCCGATCATGGGCAAACTTCACACCCTCAATGAGTTCTTCATCAGTAAAATTATCTGCTGCAGAGCGTAGTCCAAATTTTAGACCCCCTAAATAAACCGCATTAGCACCATAACTTACGGCGACTTTCAATTTATCCAAACTCCCCGCCGGTGAGAGTAATTCTGGCATATTTAAATTATTGCTCATTTTTTCTATCCATTTACCAAAGACCCTAGATACTATAAAATATTATTAATTAGACAAGTATTAGGTTATTTAATTGTGAAAAAAATACTCATTACCCTTATTTTATTACCATTTCTTATCGCAGGGGTACTCTATATCACACGATATAAAAAAAATCTTGACCAAATAACACCTTATCCATTTTATATCTCACGAGACGCCTATAAAGCGGTTAAAGAGCTAGACTATATCCCTATTTTACTCGTTGGGGATAAAATGGCGCTCCGTATGAAAACATTTATCCCTGAAATCCAAGAACTTATTTCTAAGAATTTAACAAAACCAGTGAAAATAAAGACTCTTGCCATTGACGGCGAAAATATTCACAGAACACTCGCTAAAATTAAACAATTAAAAAAAATGCCTCTAATCATACTTTTTATGAGTAATTTAGACGCTGAAGTCGAATCTATTTTTAATTCTAATCAGCTCTCTGAAATTAATGAAAATATAAAATTATATAATGATGATTTCCTAAAAAGTTTAATGATGATTTTCCCTTTTACAGCGAGGTTTATCTATAAACCGATCAAACTCACGGTCCTAAAAGAAAATATTGTTCCAGATATCAATCTCTATCCAGAGGAAGTTTTTCTTAAAAGAAAAGAAGTATCATTTAAACTTTATGAATCTAGCTTAGATGAGCTTATTCAGTTTACCAAAAAAAGAAACTCAATTATAATCCCTATCACAAGTCCGCTTAATTTAAAGATACCACCCAAAAGTGCGTGCTATGGAGCACTTAACCAAGATTTCTTTGGAGATTATTTAAAGTTTAATAAAATGTTTGAGCAAAATAAAATGCGAGATGCACTAGAGATTGGAAAAGATTTAGTCCTAGTTGCCCCAAACCATTCGAATATTCTTTTCCGCTATGCAAAGGCACTTCACTCAATGAATATGATGACAAATGCTCAGACTTTTTATGAAAATGCATACGCCTATGATTGCACAAAAAGATTTGGTCATCCGGTGTATAATAGTATTCTTAAAAAAGTTTCCAACAAAAATAGAGTAAAATATTTTGATTTTCATCAACTCGTAACCGATGCTTCGATGCGAGATGAATCATTTACAGAGGATATTTATCCTCAAGATGTCTATTTCGAAAAGCTAGCAAAGGCGATTGCTATGGATATTAAATCAATATTAAGGTTATAAATGATGAATACACCCAAAAAAGTTAAGTTTTTAAAAGATTCTGTTATTTGTAAAACAAATGAGAAATCCTATGACCTCTATTTTGTCTTAGAAGGAAAACTTCTTGTTTGCTCCGAATCTGGTCACATGATCACGGCGATAAAATACTTAGAAAAAGAAGATTATTTTGGAGAAATGTCATTTTTTGATAAACATTCTAGATCTGCCAATATCATTGCCATTGAAGATTGTGTCCTTTTACAGATTCCAAGAGAGTTTATATCTGGTAAATTTCCTAAATGGCTCACGATTATGGCGAAAAGTATGACATCAAAGATTAGAAATATGGATTCAGTTATTAGTAAAAAAGGAATTAAGCGTAAAAACCTTAAATCGATTCAACCACTTAGCATTGATGAGCAAAGAATATATTATAAAATCCTCAATCCCTAAATTAATTTCAAAATATCTCATTTAATGATTTCAATAATAACTTAACGGTATTATTATGCGCATATTATAAATTTATAAGTGGTGGATATATGGCCTGGACAATTGAAGATTCTTTAAATACATATCAAATTAATAGATGGGGAGAGAATTATTTTGGAATAAATAACGCAGGTGATCTATGTGTTTACCCAACTAAAGATCCAAATGGTCCTGTTATCAATATTAAAGAAGTTATTGATGAAGTAAAAAATGAGAATTTAAACTTTCCTATCGTTTTTAGATTCCACGATATTTTAAGATCAAGAGTTCGTGAATTAAATGATCTATTTGCCGCAACGATAAAAGAAGCCAATTATAATGGTGAATACTATGGGGTCTATCCTATCAAAGTTAACCAACTTCGTGAAGTTATTGAAGAGATCGTTGATGTTGCACAAGAGTACAATTATGGACTAGAAGCTGGATCAAAGCCTGAGCTTTTAACTGTTCTCGCATATAACACAAATCCAAAATCTCTTACGATCTTAAATGGATATAAAGATAAAGAATATATGCAACTAGCGTTACTTGGACGACAGATTGGAAAAAATGTAGTTATTGTTATTGAGAAATTAACAGAGATTTATAAAGTTATTGAAGTTGCAAAAGACTACGAAGTTCCACCTATCATTGGTGTTAGAGCAAAACTAAGTTCAAAAGCTGGTGGAAAGTGGAGTGCATCCTCAGGAGATTTTGCAAAATTTGGACTCTCCATACCTGAAATTCTTGAACTTGTGGAAATATTAAAAATGGAAGGAAAGCTTGATTGGCTTCAATTATTTCATTTCCATGTAGGATCACAAATTCCAGATATTAGAATGATAAAAGAGTGTATTAATGAAGGTGCAAGAATTTACTCAAATTTAATAAAATTAGGTGCTCCTATTAAATTCTTTGATGTTGGTGGAGGAGTTGGAATTAATTATGATGGTTCAAGATCAAATTGTGCATCTTCAACAAACTATACGCTCCAAGACTATGTAGGAGATGTTGTTTATATTCTAAAAGATATTTGTCACGCTAATGATGTACCTCAACCAAATATTGTCACTGAAACAGGTAGGGCCATTGCTGCTCATCACTCTTGTGTAATCACAAATGTTTTTGGTGAAGTAAATTTAACCAAGCAAAAGACTATTGATAACAAACCTTGTGATGAAGATAAACTTCTTTTAAAAAACATGAAAATGCTCTCAAGAGAACTTAATGAGACAAATTATCAAGATGTATTCAATGATGCTTGTATCATTAAAGATGAAGCCATTTCTGGTTTTAAATTAGGCCTTTTAAATCTAGTCGAGAGAGCAACTGTTGAATCTTTATATTGGAATATTTGCCATAAAATTCTTCTTATGACTGAGGGTGAAAAATATGTTCCCAATGAAATAAAAAAACTAAAAACAGAACTCGCTGATAAGTATCTTTGTAACTTTTCATTATTTCAATCTGCTCCGGATTCATGGGCCATTGGTCAAATTTTACCTGTTGCACCTATCACACGTTTAAATACTGAGCCTGACAGACAATGTACCCTTGCAGATATTACTTGTGACTCTGATGGAAAAATTGATAATTTCATAGGTCCTGATGGCCATAGATCAACTCTTCCTATTCATAAATTAAATCCTGGTGAAGAGTACTTTATAGGCCTATTCCTGACAGGGGCCTACCAAGATATTATGGGAGATATGCATAATTTATTTGGAAGATTAAATGAAGTTCATATTTATTGTGATGATGATGATCCAACTGATTTTTATATTGAAGAAATTATTAAAGGAAACTCGTCTGCTGAAGTTCTAGAGATCATGCAATATAATGCTAAAGAGATGTCTAGAAAAATTAAACTTGAAATTGATCTTAAAATCAAAGAAGGAAAAATTAAACCTCGTCTTGGGGTTAAATTAACTGACTTTTATGAGAATAGTTTAGCAGGCTATACCTATTTAAATTCTGATACGATTGAGGAATCTAAATAATCTTTCGCATAACCAACATAAGATTTATAGTGATTTGAATATTGCTTAATTTCATCAACCGTGAGCTCTCTTTTGCATATGGCGGGAGAGCCTATAATAAAACTATTATCAGGAAATATTTTACCAGGAGTAACAATACTTCCCGCTGCCACAAGAGAGTTATTTCCAATTTGTGCTCCATCTAAAATTTTTGCACCCATTCCAATAAGAGATCCATCTCCAATCATACAACCGTGAAGAACAACACTATGTCCTACTGTCACATTCTTACCAATTATAAGAGCATCTTTAGCAGTTACATGAAGCATGGACAAGTCTTGAATATTTGTATTCTCCCCTATAGTAATTTTATTAACATCTCCTCTTAAAACACAATTATACCAAATATTTACATGCTGTTCTAAATGAACTCGACCAATAATCATGGCACCTGGGGCAATGAAATTAGAATCTAGAATTTTTGGTGTGTGTTCTTTATAAGAAAAAAGTGACATATATATTATCCTTGTTGTATCAACTTAGCATGAAAAAAGATCTTATTTTAGCAAGTAAATCCCCTTATCGTAAAGAACTCCTCGAAAGACTTGGCCTAAGCTTTCGCTGTGTTGATCCCCAGTATGATGAGGCACCTTTAAAAAAATTAATTTCAAATCCTGAAAAACTAACCCAAGAGTTATCCATTGGTAAGGCACAAGCCGTTTTAAAACTGAACCAAAATTCTGTCATCATTGGCTCAGATCAAGTCTGTCATATAGAGGGTGAAATACTAGGAAAAACAGGTAGTTATGAAAAATCAATACTTCAATTAGAAAAATTATCTGGAAAAAAACATGAACTAATCACAAGTTATGCTATAATGAATAACGAAAAGACAATAATAAAAACTAATATCACGCAACTATTTATGCGAAAATTAACTACTTATCAGATAAAGAATTACTTAAGTGCCGATAATCCCATTGACTGTGCGGGTTCATATAAATTAGAACTTAAGGGTATATCATTAATGGAAA
>Ga0115005_10004377_pt1 | contig 11224 bp, 10 predicted proteins | sample ArcOceMetagenome_FD_87163 | JGI IMG/M metagenome (GOLD analysis project Ga0115005, IMG submission 87163) | Marine eukaryotic phytoplankton communities from Arctic Ocean - Arctic Ocean - Greenland ARC118M Metagenome | ecosystem: Environmental > Aquatic > Marine > Oceanic | place: Arctic Ocean...
GCATATTTCTGATGGCCCGCATGTGGCCTGTCCTTTCGGGCACGCCTGAATGGTTCATGATCGTGACCACGGCGGGCCTAAACACCATGGTGCTTGGCGCCGTGATCGCGCTGTTCAAACATGACCTGAAATCGCTGCTCGCGTTTTCCACCGTCAGCCACCTCGGCCTGATCACCATGCTTTTGGGCACAGGCACCGCGTTTGGCGCGATGGCCGCGATGTTCCACATCTTAAACCACGCGACGTTTAAGGCCGCCCTGTTTATGTCCGCAGGCATCATCGACCACGAGGCACATACCCGCGACATCCGCCATCTTGGCGGATTGCGCCACCTGATGCCCATCACATTTGTGATCGCCTCGCTCGCGGCATTGTCGATGGCAGGTATTCCGCTGCTCAATGGATTCTTATCCAAGGAAATGATGCTCGAAGAGGCCACGCACACCGCCCTATTTGGCATGCCTTTACTGGTGCCGGTGATGGCAACCATAGGGTCGCTGTTTTCGGCTGCCTATTGCTTCCGGTTCATAAGCCACACGTTCCTTGGCCCCCAGCGCGACGACTATCCAGCAACACCACATGATCCGCCTGTTGGCCTGTGGCTGCCACCTGCGATTTTGGTCGTTCTGGTTGTGGCCATCGGCGTCGCGCCGTTCTTGGCCGAACCATTCATTAAAGTCGTCACGGCCTCTGTGCTCGGCGACGCCGCCGAACTGCCCAAGGCTTATTTCAAAATTTGGCACGGCTTGGTGCCAGCACTTTACATGTCGATGATCGCCGTTGTTGGCGGCCTGTTGATGCTGCTGATCTTTAAGCCAGCATTGGGCGTCTGGGACAAAGCTGCGCGCCCCGAAGCAAAGCACATCTTTGACGCGGTCATCGCAAGCGCCGTGTCTCTCGCCCGCCGGATCATCGCACCACTGCATGATGGGGCGTTCACCCGTTACGCCGCGATCATGGCCGTGACTGTTATGGCTGTTAGCTACCATGCTTGGGCCACGGGCACTGTTGGCGCGCCAACACGCAGCGTCCAGCCTGCAAACTTTGTACAGATCGCTGGTTGGTTGATGTTGGTCGCGGCCACCTGCGGGCTTGTGGTTTTGCACCGCAACCGCCTGCTATCACTGATCCTGATCGGGATTGTCGGGCTGGTTGTGTCGGTCGGTTTCGTGTTCTTTAGCGCGCCCGATCTGGCAATGACCCAGCTCACAGTCGAGGTCGTAACGATCATCTTGCTGTTGCTCGCGCTCAACTTCCTGCCGAACCACACACCTGTTGAAAGCAGCGTTCTGCGCCGTACGCGCGACGGGACTGTTGCGGTCGCCGCTGGGCTTGGGGCCGCAGCGATATCCTATCATTACCTGCTGCGCGACACCATCGCACCGAGCATTTCCGACTTCCACCTCGCCAATTCGTATAAAGGCGGCGGCGGCACCAATTTGGTCAACGTGATCCTTGTCGATTTCCGTGGCTTTGACACCTACGGCGAAATCATCGTTTTGGGCATCGCGGCCTTGATCATCTATGCGTTGACCGAGGCATTGCTGGACGGCCCTGTGCGGGCGCGCCTGCTGAACCGCAAACCAGACCAGCCGCGTTCTGGCGGCATGCATCCGATGATGATGGTCGTGGTGACCCGCGTGATTATGCCTGTCGTCTTGATGGTTGGGCTCTACATATTCTGGCGCGGGCACAACGTCCCGGGTGGCGGGTTTATCGCGGGGCTTGTCGTGTCAATCGCGGTTGTCATGCAATATATGGCAAGCGGGTTCAGTTGGACATCAGCGCGGCTGCGGTATCCGTATCACGGCGTGATCGGGACTGGCGTTTTGATCGCCGGGCTCACCGGCATCGGGTCGTGGTTCTTTGGCAAACCGTTCCTGACATCCGACTTTACATATGTGCGCATCCCGCCATTTGAAAAGTTTGAGCTGGCAACAGCGGCCCTGTTTGATCTGGGCGTATTCCTTGCAGTTGTCGGCGCCGTGATGCTGTCACTCGAAAGCTTCTCCCGCCTCTCACGCCGCGCTCATGTCACTGACAGCGATCAACCGATGGACATCGACCCATCGCGCGACGACACCCAAAAAGCAGAGGGCTAGGACATGGAAATACTTGTCGCATCAGCCATTGGTATCTTAACCGCAGGTGGGTTGTATTTGGTCCTGCGCCTGCGGACCTTCCCTGTGATCATGGGCATCTCGCTGTTGACCTATGCGGTCAACGTGTTCTTGTTCGCGTCTGGCAGGCTCACCGTGGGTGTGCCGCCAATCTTAAGCGATGCAACAACATACACCGACCCATTGCCCCAAGCACTTGTATTAACAGCCATCGTTATCTCGTTTGGGATGACAGCAGTGGTCGTGATGATTGCACTTGGAGCGTATCTGGGCGGGGACGATGACCACGTCGATGATCCGACACCGGAGGACGCAGCATGATCCATTGGTTGATCCTCCCCATCGTTTTGCCAGCGTTCATTGCACCATTCATCGTGCTGGCCGCGCGCTATAAAATCGGCATCCAGCGGGTAATCTCAGTCGCCAGTATGGTCGCATTAATCGTCATCGCACTTGGCCTATCATGGTCGGCATCTGACGGATCGATCTTACTGTATCAGCTTGGTGATTGGGCAGCGCCCTTCGGGATTGTCCTTGTTGGTGACCGCCTATCAACGATGATGGTATTGCTGGCCGCTGTGCTTGCGCTGTTTGTGCTGCTCTATGCGATCGGGTCGAAATGGGACGAACGCGGGCGACATTTCCATGCGCTCTTCCAGTTCCAAATCATGGGGATTATGGGCGCGTTTTTGACGGGCGATTTATTCAACCTGTTTGTATTCTTTGAAATCCTGTTAATCGCGTCCTACGGCCTGATGATCCACGCAGGCGGCACCGTGCGCCTGCGTGCTGGCGTGCAATATGTGCTGTTCAACCTGCTGGGATCAACGTTATTCCTGTTCGCGCTTGGCGCGATCTATGCAGAAACGGGCACGCTTAATATGGCCGATCTGGCGCAGCGCGTGCAGCTTATCGACGAAGGTGCAACCGTTGGCATCCGCGTCGCGGCTGTCCTGCTCTTGATGGTCTTCGCAATCAAAGCCGCTGTGGTCCCGCTGCATTTCTGGCTCCCGTCCAGCTACGCCGAGGCCCCCGCCCCCGTCGCTGCATTATTCGCGATCATGACCAAAGTCGGCGCCTACGCGATCATCCGCGTTTACACGCTGATCTTTCCGCCTGATCTCACGGTTACAGCGGGCCTGCATGGCTGGTGGCTGTTGCCTGCCGCATTGGTGTCCTTGGCCATCGGCATGATCGGCATTTTGGCAGCACGGCACCTTGATCGACTGGTCGCATTTGCGGTGATCGGATCAATGGGCATGGTGATGGTATCAATCGCGCTGTTCACGCCCGAAGGGATCGGCGCAGCGCTGTATTACATCGTGCATTCGACACTGGCCGCTGGCGCATTGTTCCTGATCTCTGATCTGGCGCGGGCTGGACGAGCAAACCTTGACCTAACTGCGCAACCACCAATGGCGGGCGCGAATTTGACGGCGGCCATGTTCTTTGTCGGCGCAATTGCGATGGCAGGACTGCCACCACTGTCAGGGTTCGTCGGCAAACTGCTGATCCTCGATGCGTCATTTGACACACCGCAGATGGTCTGGGTCTGGGCCATTGTGCTGGGCGCAAGCCTGATCAGCGTTGTGGGTTTCGCGCGCGCTGGCAGCATCCTGTTTTGGAAAGCCAACAGCGTGGCAGCACCCGAAGACACACCAGCAGTCGCACGCCCATCAGCCCTGTCATACGTCGCAGTTGGCGGCCTTCTGGCACTGCTAGTCGCACACACAGTTTTCGCAGGGCCCGCAACTACCTACACCACCGCAATGACCAAACAGCTGTTCACGCCCGACGCCTATATGACGACGGTGCTAACATCCAAAGGCAAGATGTCGGACGCCAAATCGCAGGGGGATCACTAAGATGGGTAAACTTTACCGTTGGCTGTTGCCGCACCCCGCATTGACCGTCCTTTTGGCCGTGGTCTGGACCCTGCTGCAAAACGAAGTTTCTGCGGGCATGGTCGTGTTTGGGGTCATCCTTGGGATCATCATTCCGATCATGACAGCGCGCTGGTGGCCTGATCGGCCGCAAAGCCTGCGGGTCGGCAAAATGCTAACCTATTGCGTGCTGGTCATGTGGGATATCCTAGTGGCCAATGTGCAAGTCGCTTGGATCGTGCTGACCAAACGCAACGCGGACATGCGGCCCAATTGGGTTGTCATCCCGCTTGATTTGCGCAGCCCCGAGGCGATAACAATCCTTGCAGGCACCATCACCCTGACGCCCGGAACCGTGTCTGCCGACCTTTCTGATGAAGGACACAGCCTGCTGGTTCACGCGCTTGATACCGATGACCCCGACGCCGTACGCGACGAGATCAAGGACCGCTACGAGCGGCGCTTAAAGGAGATTTTCGAATGACCTTAGCCACGCAAATCATGGACTGGGCGCTTGTGATCGCATTCGTAATGGTTGCAGTGGCGCAAGTCATGGCGATGATCCGGCTATGGATCGGGCCAAGCACGGGCGACCGAATTCTGGCGCTGGACACCATGTTCATCAACGCAATCGGGCTGATCATATTGCTCGGCATCTATCAGGGCACCCAGATTTACTTTGAGGCAGCACTGATCATCGCGATGCTTGGTTTCGTATCCACCGTCGCCTACGCGCGCTTCGTCCTCCGCGGAGATATCATAGAATGACCCTGCAAATTATTGCCACCTACGCCATCGCCATATCGCTGCTGATCGGAACAATATTTTCGCTTGTGGCGGGCATCGGTCTGCTCAAACTGAACACAGCAATGTCGCGGCTTCATGCACCGACCAAGGCAGGCACCGTTGGTATCGGCGCGTTCCTGATCGCATCAATGGTCCATTCTTGGACGTTTGCAGACGGGTCGTTCCACGAGCTGCTGATCATGGGGTTCTTGTTCGTGACGGCTCCTGTATCAGCCAACTTTATGGCCAAGGTGAACATCCACCGCGGCGTTTGTGCACCGCCACCTGCGCCCACAAACGATGATACATGGTCGACGCTCAACGTCCCCGACGCGGACATCGAGATCGCAGAAACCGAAACATAAAACCTTATGCGGCAGCGACCGCGTGGCCTGTCATCACCTTAACCAAATGCGCGCGGTACTCTGGCCTGCCATGCAGGTCAGCGATCAAGTTATCCACATCCACCGACAGCCCAGCGATTACACGACTGAGAAATCAGCAGTCAGCGCGGCCTCGGTTGGCTCGGGGTTTTCTTTCAACAGGCTGACCGTCAACATCACCAAACCGGACATGAAAATCCGCACTGCAATCCGTGGTGATCTTGAAACGCTTGTTGGATCACATTCAACGAGCCGTCGGCGTTTGCTTGACCCTCAATTGTCGACACTTCGGCACCGTCAGCCTCTATCGCTAACATCGTGCACGATTTCACCGCTTGGCCGTTCACAGGCGCCGCACTACGACGTATCACAGCCGATATGCGTGCCAGTCAATTTCAGCCCGTCACGCAAAAGCGACGACAGCAGCGTGCGGTTCTCATGCTGTCGTCCGTAGAAAATCTGACTGTGCTGTGTTCAATATCTCGGCCATCACCGACACCGCGAGGGTTTGTGGATCTCGTGTTGATGGTATCATGCCAATTGGGCCAACAATTCGGCTGCATTGGTCGGGGCTCACGCCCAGCGCATGTAATTGCACCGTCCGCGCATCCCCTGCCCGCTTGCTGCCCTGCGCGCCAATATAAAATGCATCGCTTTGTAACAGGTCCCGCAACAGGGGTGCTTCCCATTCGTGGTCATGAAAGAATAGCACGACAGCAGTGTGGGCATCGGGGTTCAAACCTGCCGGACATGCTTGTTTGTGCAACAAAACAGTGCGCCAATCGTCGCCCACAAAGCCATTTAACGTCTCTGGGTCCGGCGAAAGCAACGTACCCTCATAGCCCAGCGCCTGCGCAAGCTGGGCAAAATTAGCGGCCTCTGGCCCCTTGCCAAAGATGCAAAATTGCAGCGGCGGTGTCAGCGAAAGCGCGAACAAATCATCCGCAATTGCGTGGGCTTCATCAACCGACGTAATCGCGCCATCGGTTTTTGAGATCGCAATAACACGCGGTGTCCGGTCACCCGTCACGCTGGCAATAATGCCCAGCTCTGCGTCCGTTGGCTGTGCGATCAGCAAGATATCAAGCCCGCCGCCGCACGGCAGTTCAATATCCATAAACGGCGACCCACGCCCATATGTCACCACAACAGGCAGCCCATTGGTGCGCACCGTCAGCGCATGGATCGCCAGATCGCTCTCGATACAACCCGACGACAAACTGCCAAGCCGCGATCCGTCGTCTGCAAACACCATCGTCGCGCCGACCGCCCGATAAGACGGGCCTTCAGTGCGAATAACCACAGCCAAAACCCCGCGCACGGTGCCATCCGCAAGGCAAAATATCGGGCTTTGTGATTTCTTGTGCATACATCCAAACCTTTGCGCGTGACGCCCGGATTATCGGGGCATCATGCAAATTCGTTTAAGTAGGCCAACCGCCAATGGCGCGGACTTCGGTGAATTCATCCAGACCCCATTCGCCACCTTCGCGACCATTGCCAGATTGCTTCATCCCCCCAAAAGGAGACCCAGCACCACGGCCTTTGCCATTCATGTCAACCATACCGGACCGCAGCGCGCGGGCGACACGGCGGGCGCGTTCAGGGTCGGTGGTCTGCACATAGTTGGTCAGCCCGTAGTCCGTGTCATTGGCAATCGCAATCGCCTCTTCTTCAGTGTCAAACGGCATCATCGCCAGCACAGGACCAAAGATTTCTTCGCGCATCACGGTCATGTCGTTGTTACAATCAGCAAACACCGTTGGACGGACAAAGAAACCACGGTTCAAGCCCTCAGGACGGCCCATACCACCGGCAACCAGCGTCGCACCTTCATCGATACCCTGCTGGATCAGGTCTTGAACTTTAGTGAACTGCATTTCAGACACGAGCGGACCAATATGCTGGCCACCCTCGGATGCGGCATTGACCTTGGTGGCGTTAGCAGCGGCCTTGGCCTGTTCCACAGCGTCAGCGTAGCGTGACCGCTCCACAAGCATCCGTGTCGGCGCGTTGCACGACTGACCAGTGTTGTTAAAGCAGCGCGCGATGCCCTGTGCGACGGCCTTTGGATCAGCATCCGCAAACACAAGGTTCGCGCCTTTGCCGCCCAATTCCAAGCTTACACGCTTAACTGTTTCAGCAGCCGCAATCGTGATCGCACGACCGGCACGGGTGGAACCCGTAAAGCTGACCATATCCACGTCTTTATGCACCGAAAGTTGGCTACCAACACCTGGCCCGTCGCCGTGCAACATATTGTAAACGCCCGCTGGCACGCCAGCCTCGTCCATAATCTCGGAAAACAGAACCGCAGACAGCGGCGACTGCTCAGATGGTTTCAACACCATTGTACAGCCCGTCGCCAACGCAGGGATCACCTTCAACGCGATCTGGTTCATCGGCCAATTCCAAGGCGTGATCAGCGCGCAAACACCAATCGACTCGTGGATAATACGCGTATCTTCTTCGCCAGCGCGCAAGGCATGCTCAAATTCATAATCCTTCAACGACGCAATAAATGCCTTTAGGTGAAACGAGCCTGTACCAGACTGCGAAACCTTGGACATATCAATCGGCGCGCCCATCTCGGTGCTGATCACAGCGCCCATTTCATCAGAGCGACGCATATAGACATCCAAAATGCTTTGCATCAACTCAAGCCGCTCAGCTTTAGATGACAAGCGCCACTTCGGGAACGCGGCCTTGGCTGCAGCAACGGCAGCATCAGTATCCGCCTGACCACCAAGCACAATGGTGTCCGCGACTTCTTCAGTCGATGGGTCGACCACATCAAAGTCATGACCAGCCATTGGCGCAGTCCACATACCGTTGATATAAAAGTTACGTGAGTTTTCCATAGTGGTCGCCTTTTCAATCCAATTTTATTCTACATCCCTGCGACACAGTGCGTGCGCAAGGCAAATCTGTATGTCGGCCTGCGCTATTTGCCCAGACAATAGCGCATGATCGCCTTTTGCGCGTGAAGCCGGTTTTCCGCCTCATCGAAAATCACCGAATGCTTTCCGTCCATCACCGATGACGTGGCTTCATCATCGCGGTGGGCAGGCAGGCAATGCATGAACAGTGCGTCATCTTTGGCCTTGGCCATCAGCGCGTCGTTAACTTGATACCCACGCAGCTGATTGTGGCGACGTTCGCGGGCCGATTGCGGATCATGCATCGACACCCACGTGTCCGTCACGACCAGATCAGCACCTTCAACGGCAATATCCGGATTGCGCTGCGTCGTATAAAGCCCGTCAAGCGCGCGCTCCGGTTGCAAGGTTTCTGGCCCCGTAAACACCAGCTCAAAATCAAACTGCTTGGCAGCATGGGCAAAGCTGGCGAACACGTTGTTGCCGTCACCAGTCCAAACAACTTTCTTGCCTTTGATCGGGCCATTATGTTCTTCAAACGTCATGATATCGGCCATGATCTGACACGGATGCGTGCGATTGGTCAGCCCGTTGATGACTGGCACAGATGCGTATTCCGCCATCTCCAAAATCGTATCTTCTTCAAACGTGCGCATCATAATCAGATCAACATAACGCGACAAAACCCGCGCCGTATCTGCGATCGTCTCACCATGCCCAAGCTGCATATCAGCGCCGGACAGCACCAAAGTTTCGCCGCCCATTTGGCGGACACCAACATCAAAGCTAATGCGCGTACGGGTTGATGGCTTTTCAAAAATCAACGCAACCATATGTCCGGCAAGCGGCTGTTCCGCGTCTTTTGCCCCTTTAGGCTGCCCCGCACGCGCGTCTTTCATCACGCGTGCTTGGTCGATAATGCCCCGCAAGGCGGTGGTGTCAGTCGTGTGAATGTCTAGAAAATGGGTCATATCAGTGTCTTTATATAAGCGGGCTGCAGCCCAGAAAATTATCAGTACGCTCAGGCGTTGCGGGCCACTTGGGTCGCTGCCGCATCAAGCTTTTCAATCGCCGCCGCGATGTCCGTGTCAGGGATGTTCAGCGCGGGCAACAGCCGGATCACGTTATCAGCAGCAGGCACCACCAGCAGGTTATGATCATAACCCGCCGTGACCACATCCATGTTCACCGCCTTGCATTTCAGACCCAGCATCAGGCCAGTTCCGCGCACGCTTTCAAACACATCAGGATGCGATGCGACCAGCCCTTCAAGCTTTTGACGCATCGATGACGCTTTGCGGTTCACCTCTGCCAAGAACGCATCATCGGCAACAATATCCATGACAGCACCGCCAACAGCACAGGCCAGCGGGTTGCCACCATAAGTCGACCCATGCGTGCCAGCAGTCATACCAGACGCCGCGTCTTCAGTCGCCAAAACGGCGCCCAACGGAAAGCCTCCGCCGATACCCTTGGCAACCATCATAATATCCGGCGTAACCCCTGCCCATTCATGCGCAAACAGCTTGCCGGTCCGGCCAACGCCGCACTGCACCTCGTCGAGCATCATCAAGATTCCGTGCCCGTCGCACAAATCGCGCAGCCCCTTAAGACAAGCATCCGGCAGGACTTTGATCCCACCCTCGCCCAATATCGGTTCCACAAGAATACTCGCGACCGTGCCGGACTTTGCAGCCTCGGTCAGTGCATCGTGATCGCCAAATTCCAGATGAATAAATCCGGGCAATAACGGGCCAAACCCTTTGGTCATTTTCTCAGACCCTGCGGCAGCAATGCCAGCGGACGATCGGCCATGGAACGACCCAGTAAAGGTGATGATATCCGTCCGCTCCGGCTGGCCTTTATCATACCAATATTTACGGGCCATCTTAATCGCCAACTCGCAGCTTTCTGTGCCGGAATTGGTGAAAAATACCGTGTCGGCAAACGTCTTATCGACCAACGCATCAGCCAGCTTTTGCTGGGCAGGAATGTTGTAAAGGTTCGACACATGCCACAGCGCATTCGCTTGATCCGTCAACGCAGTCACCAGCGCAGGATGCGCATGACCCAAAACATTCACCGCAATGCCCGCGCCGAAATCCAATATCTGTCGCCCGTCAGCCTCTGTCAGCCAAGAGCCTTCACCTTTGACGAATGTCAGGGGTGCACGGGAATAGGTCGGCAGGACGGAAGCGATCATAGCGGATCAACCTTTTCTGGATAAAAGAAGCCCGATTGGTGCCAATGGCAGGGCGTCATGTCAATGTTTTTTGGGGGTGAAAGAAGACAAGTATCAGCTGACGCAAAAATTAGCGTCGGCGTCGGATCACATATGTTGTGCGTGTCATCATGGGTTTTGGATAGCGCAATGTTTGGCCGCTGAAAACCCCCTTGTGAAAATCTGCGCGCGGGGGCGGCTTTAGGACTTTAGCCGGTAACCCGTCTTCATCCAACGCCAGCAAAGACCAACCACCAACACGCAAGCCACACTAACCACACCAAGCCCAATCCAAGGGCTGCTGTCAGACACGCCGATCATGCCGTGGCGAACCCCGTCGATGATGTAAAAGAACGGGTTGGCGTGCGACAGCGTTTGCAACCAAGTAGGCAGCGCGTCGATAGAATAAAATGTGCCAGATAAAAACGCGAGCGGCGTGATCAGAAAATTCGAGATCGCGGAAAGCTGATCAAATTTATTCGCATAAATACCCGCAATCAGGCCAAGGCCGCCCATCAGGACAGAGCCAAGAAACACAAACACGATCATCCAAGCCAAATTCACAGGGATAATCCCCAAGAACAAAACGCTGCCCGTCAGGATCACCACGGCCACCAATGCACCGCGCGCCACCGCACCAAACAAATAACCCGCAACAATCTCGGCGGCTGACAACGGCGGCATCAGCGTATCAACGATATTGCCCTGCACCTTTGCGGACGCGAGGCTGGAAGATGTATTTGCAAATGCGTTCTGGATCACGGTCATCGTCAAAATACCCGGTGCAAGGAATGTGATAAACGCAACGCCCATTACATCGCCGCGCTGAGGGCCAATTGCGATCGTAAAAATCATCAGAAAAAGACCCGCATTGATCAACGGGGCCATAACGGTCTGGGACCACACATTCATGAACCGCTTGACCTCGCGCCCCATCAAAGTACGGGTGCCA
>Ga0115005_10004380_pt1 | contig 11219 bp, 10 predicted proteins | sample ArcOceMetagenome_FD_87163 | JGI IMG/M metagenome (GOLD analysis project Ga0115005, IMG submission 87163) | Marine eukaryotic phytoplankton communities from Arctic Ocean - Arctic Ocean - Greenland ARC118M Metagenome | ecosystem: Environmental > Aquatic > Marine > Oceanic | place: Arctic Ocean...
CAAGTGTCTCGCCGATTCTCTCACCTTTCCAAAGAGTGAACTAATCTAACGCATAAACACTAATTCTTTCGGCTCGTATATGATCTATACTATTGCCTTAACGTATCATTCCTGCGTAATCAAATTGTATGTATATACAACGGTATTGCCCCTGCGAAGACAGGTGCGCAAACGCTCGAAATAAATAGATGATTACTTCATTCTATTCTAATAAACTAATCATAATTTTATCATACAATCTATTTTGTAATACTACTACCACTAACTACGCAAGTATATCAACAAATGTGCTGTTTCTGGACCTCTCTAAATAAGCTACATCCAAGCTTGTTGAGGTAGAATACTGAAGTGAGTGGCAAGTGGGGCCCAGCACAGCCTGATCAAAGTAGAACAACAAACTGTTTCTCTCCACGACTATACAGAGATATCTAACATGTTCATTATTTGTCATTGACGTTACCATCATCATCGTTGTCTCTACCTCTTTCGTCCTCTTGCCTCCTCTTCAAATTCATCTGTGTTGTTTGCTTGATGTGCATCTCAAGCAATGCTGTATTCCTTGATAAAAGGACAAATATGGTGGACAGATCGCTCGAATCACAAGTTCAGTGATCTCATCATCTGTCATGTTTCAACAATAAACATGTTGATATTCTGAAACGTCTTGCTCCAGATGCAGTTGCAGCTTGTGTTAAAGTTCTACCATTCTCGTCGCGGTGAAGGGCTGACGGATATCTGGACGTGAAGTCATTCATGTAATTTTGGAGCACAGACACACGACACACATAATATTAGGTATCGCTCTTTTGGAGATAGGCCTTTAGGGGCCGTCTGTCTGTCAACAACACATCAGCAGGCAGGACGATAGGTACACAGTGACGCCCACCGGTACATACGGTCTGGAATATTCTAGGTTATTAGCCTACACCCGATCTTCAATACCCACCGGCGCCGGTACCAGGTACGGTACAAGCGAGCAAGTAACCTCTGTACCGTACGAGTACTGGTACCTCGTACCCCACAACAGTTTTACTTCGAATACTCCTGCGGCGGGTACAGTAGTACAACCCCCCCTCTTCTCTCCAAACAAAAGCATCTCTACTATCATATCCATTATTGATAAACTGTAAACTCTGCCTGTCGTACTCACAGCTGCTGTAACTTCGAATTACGAATTGCGGATTTCGAAGCTCCAACTCTAACAAGATCGAGATAGCCTTGGAAACCGATAGACCCGAACTTGGATAGTACGGCAGGGGTCACGGGTCACCGGTCACTTTCATAGTAGCAAACATGGTGTTTGAAAAGACGCTCACCGATATCGTGAAAGGCATCCGCGCCTCAAAACGAGATACAGCATTATACATCTCTTCATGCATTGCAGAGATCAAATCTGAAATTAACTCTACTGACCCTCATACCAAAGCCAATGCCCTCCAAAAACTAACGTTTTTGCAAATGATGGGATACAATATGTCATGGGCTAGTTTTGCGACGATTGAGGTCATGAGCAGCCCTAGATTTGCACACAAACGCATTGGTTACCTTGCGGCATCGCAGGCGTTTACTCAAGATACAGATGTAATTTTGCTCACCACCAACACGCTCAAGAAAGAACTAAGAGGTGCTGTTGGACCTGGTATGAATGGTGTGTACGAAGCGGGTGTAGCTATTAACTGCCTCAGTAATATCGTGACAGAGGACCTAGCTAGAGAGTTGCTTAGTGACGTCACCAATCTTACATTGCATCCGCAGCCTTATTTGAGGAAAAAAGCTATTCTCTGTTTATTGAAAATGTTCATGAAGTACCCGCAAGCATTGAGATTGACATTCCCAAGAATACAAGAGTGCTTGTTGAAAGATTCTAACTCCTCAGTGACAAGTTGTGCAGTGAATGTGATCACAGAGCTGAGCGACGTCAACCCTAAGAACTACTTGATTTTGGCTCCAGCATTTTTTGGATTGCTCACCAGTAGCAGCAATAATTGGATGCTGATAAAGGTTGTCAAATTGCTGGGCACATTGGTACCAGAAGAACCAAGGTTGGCAAGGAAGCTACTTGAGCCATTGGCGGGCATTGTAAAGAGTACCCAGGCAAAGAGCTTACTCTATGAAGCTGCATATACAATCACTTTATGTCTTCCTTATTGTAGAAAAGCTGACGGAACTATGCCGGCAAGTGTGCCAAGTATTGTGGCCTTATCAGCGGAGACTCTGAAGAGTTTTGTAGAAGAAAACGATCAGAACTTGAAATATCTTGGATTGGTAGGTTTTGGATCTCTTATGACATCCCACCCAAAGGTCCTGAGCGCACCTGGTTATCGCCCGCTCATCCTTGCCTGTCTAAGCGACGAGGATGTAACAATTCGAACGAGAGCATTGGACTTACTGATTGGACTTGCCACCAGAAAGAATGTAATGGATTTGGTAACTCAGTTATTGCATCACGTTGACATGGCAAGTGGGGCTTACAAGATTGATCTTGTCGAGAAAATAGTTGAGATCTGTTCGTCTGAAAAGTACTCACTGGTTACAGACTTTGCATGGTATGTTGATGTGTTGGTGATTTTAGCCAGGACGAAAGGCATTGATGGACATGGAAAAAACAGCCGAAACCTTGGCCCTCTCGTTAGCAATCAAATTATTGATGTCACCTTAAGGGTCCTTCCAGTAAGATCCTATGCTGTTAGGAGAATGATTGGATTGATGTTAGACGGAGGAATGTACAAGGATAAAGGAATCTTCTCGGGAACTTTTGGCTTAGAATCAAATGTTAGTATGATGCCGGAAGTTTTACCAGTTGCAGCATTTATTATTGGAGAGTATTCGAGCTTAATTGACGAAGCTATCTCACTTGAAATAGAAGGCGGAGAGGACGAAGATGAATTGTTGAAATACAACGCCTCCTCTAAGGGAACCTACCATGCCATTATTCAAGCAGAAACAGACCCATCGAATATAGATTCACTTTGTTTACAAACGCAGAGTGTCTACGCTCAAGCGACAATGAAGGTCTTTGCGTCAGCTACATATTCCAAGAAGTGTACCGATAGTGAGCTCGAAGGGTGTGCCAAGACACTGACAAAATACCTCCCTGTTTACATGCAAAGTATGGATGCAGAAGTTCAAGAACGTTCCTTTACAGCTTTCCAACTTCTGAATACCCTCGGTTTGATTGACAACCCCACAGCCCCATCCCTGCAACGGATCGACGACGATGAATCCGACGAAGATGTGGGAAAGGGAGGGACGCATAACTTGACTGACGACTTGCTCAATCTTGGTATTGGATCGGGGAAAGATATTAAACCCCCCCCAGTATCAAATGCCCAGTCTCTTTCTGATTTCCCAATGTCTAGTTCCACAACTGGGACACTTGCTTCAAAGGCCAGAGCCGTTTCTGAAACACTCAAATACCTCTTGATCCCAGAACATATGAAGCCTATCAGCAGTAAGGCACAGCGGAAAAAGAAGGCATCTGCACCAGAGCATATCAAAGCAATTCTTGATAACGAGAACCCAGCTATTTTTACCAAGCTTTTCAACGAAGCAAGCTTGCGTCGAGGTAGACTTCCGAATTCAATTGAGTCTGTCAGTTTCAGTTCACAACAAAAAGCGCGGTCTAGCTCAATTGGTGTGACATCTATAAGCAACTCGACACTCCCCTCCAAGACAAGGGATGACCCCTTTCTTATGGTTCACAATGGAAGTAATGCTAATATCACTCCACAGAATGCTACAAACGACCCGACAACTTCATTAACGGCGAAGCAGCACGATCCTTTTTATCTCAATTCGGAGTCTAAAGGTGACGCCGAGGAAAGCAAAGCAAATCGTTTTGGTGCTATTCAATTGATGGATAGTGATGACAATTGTTCTGATAGCGCTAAGAAGAAGAAACGTAAAAAGAAGAACAAAAAAGCAAAAGCGTCAGGAGATCTTGAGTTCTTGTCTAGCATGGGATCCATGGCAAACGACGATCATGGTGCAAATTTGAATGTTTCTCTTGTGCGCCAAAGCATAATTGATAGCGATGATGACGACGAATCTAACGAACCTGCACTCGCAATAGCCCGCCAACACAACAATCAAGGGTCTTCTTCAAAATGGAATAGTCTGGCCAATATTGACCTGACTACTCCTCTTCGCGAGGACGAGTTCATCCCCGAACCAAAGCACCACGTCGTTGCCGACCGCCTATTCATACCCGCAGTTGAAGAACCTCTTAGATCCAGCAAGAAGAAAAAGAAAGAAAAAAAGTCGAAGATTTCAAAAACAAGTAAAGCTGGAAATGAACAAGAAAATCCTACATCAGACCTCCTCGATTTTGGAGGTTTTGCCGCTAGCAGCAGCACTGGAGTATTTTCATCCGATACAGCTCAGCCCTCAAATGCAATAAATGACGCATTCGACGATCTGCTCTCCTTGAACGCCCCATCTCCACTCCCGGTACCAATAGTACCAGTACTAAGCGAGATCATACCCACCCCGACAAAAAATGGAACAAATTCAGCAAAGACGCTTCGTTTCTGGCAGAAAGCATCCCTGAAGAATACATTGGCTGCAACATCCTTTCACTGGGATGATGTGCAGATAATGTATAAAACGTATTCTCCGAAGAAAAATCTCGTGAAATTGAGCATCAAAGTGTGCAACAAGTCATCTATTAATGCTCTACCAAATGTAGTTATCACTCTACCTGGAGTAGACGCGTTACGACTCGAACAAGTTGATCCTCAGGCTGAAATGGACATGGGCAAAGTCGGCCCGTTCTCAATGTCTTCGTTGGATCTGAAAGGTAGCATTTCGATAGGACAGCATACTGCACACATCAAAGTCAACATCCCTTCTTCAAAAAACATGTCCCCTATCTGTTTAAGTCAGGATGATATGTCTGTAATGTTGAACTCAGATGAATGGGTATCGTACACATCAAAGGTTGAGGTCCATAGTCAAATTGATCTTGGTACATTAAAAGTATCTCTTATGGAATTCTTATCAGCAAGCGAGATTGGTGATGGAATGGATAATTCAAACTATATTCTATCCTCAAAGACAAGCGATGGAACGATCGCGCTACTGCTGATCAAGGCAACGGAGAGAGGATTGAAGATTGATGTTAAATCCAAAGACAAGAAGACTGCAAAAGCTTTATCCTCCGATCTGAAGAAAGTTTTGATGTAACTTCAAACTATGCGATTTAAATTGCCGATTTTATTGACCTTTTTGAACAGGTCTGCTTTCAAAAAAGAGTAAAGTAATACACGGCAGCTTCTACAACGTTTATAAGTAATCCTTTCACTCCTCGATTTCAACTTTTCATCCTTATATTTGAAAAATAAGTTCGCATGCACAAGAGTTTATTGTTCTACCAACGTTCTCCTGGATATTTTGCATCCTACTCGTCAGAGCAAAGATAATGCAAGATTTTGGTCAAAATCATTCGAAGAGGTGGGCAGTTAATATGCATCCCATCACTCTGTGCAGCTGTATCATAAGTCATTGCAGCTGTCATAATATCATATGCATTGTTCATCTTGTGTCCTTGGGAGTCAATCTTTCTTCACCCCAAATACTGATTTTTTTAATTCTAGAGGAGAAGCAGTTTTACAGTAGAAAATTCCCACTCACATGAAGGAACTCTTCTTTTTCAGTGATGGCACGGGTCTCTGCAAACACCTCTTTTAGAGCGCTGTCTGGTAAAGAATAGTAATGCAACATTTTAGAGGTTGATATCGTAACCTTGGTACCACCACCCAACTCAGCATTATTGTAGAAAGTGATATTCTCAAACCGCTGTCTCAGATACTATCCTCTGATCATTTCTGCTATTGACATGCTGTCAACGTTGCAGATATAGAGTTTTCGTCGATCAATTCAGTGCTGTAGCTCATTGTCTGTATACTGCGAATAAGTGCAACCACTATCACGTTTCCAGTGCCCGTTCCAGTGCCTTTCATCATGATACCACGTTAGTAATTCTTGAATTGACGAGGGTTCGATCATTGCACAGTTCATTTTAATACAATCTCGGTAGTAAAAAAAAGAAAGACGGGCATCTCTTCTAAAGCCTTTTGGATCACCATTCCAATCAATTTTGGATATGCCTCCATTGGCTTGTTGGTAGTTTATCTTTGTGGCCATATATGTGTCGAGGTATGGGAGTGCCCTGGTGACCATCCCAGACCTCAATTATTTGAGAAATGAGGTCAATGCTCTTCCATGTTGCAGAAGCTGCAAGTCGGGAAACGTTAATCTGCTTGACCGCTTCCGTGTTATCACATGCATTAAGGAGGGAGAATGGTTGGTTTGGCATGGCAGAAGAAAGGCATATCGACCCTACAGCAATTCCAAGCAAACCTCCTAATTAAAATGGGTACGAATTAAAATCAGCCACTGGACCAGGTATGCGACCTCCACCTTCTATCCAAGATGTGCCATCTACCGACAATATAATCCAAGCAGCAGCACCGGCACCTTTTGATTCAAAATGAGAACCGTCACAAACTGCCACCACCGTTCCACGCCGGACATCCGCTAAAAATGAAGCGGTATTTGCAGAAAACTGTAGCTGCTCACAAACCCAAGGGATAATGGAGCTGTAAGAGAAAGCTAACCAACACGCAAAAGGTCATCTTCACTGGCAGGAAAACCGTACTGATCCTAGGATGAAAGGAGGAATAACGAATCAAACCCTAACCCTAGTAGGAGAATCTTTATAGTACAAGAACTCTCCATCCACTGAGCAGAACCATTCCCAGTAATGAAGCCAGGTTGTCTTGGAATCCAAGATCCAAGGGCCGAGAAGAACAGGCACATTCTTGTTGGGGAGGAAGATGAATCTAAGAGTCTTTCGCCAGACAATGTAATCCCCAGAAGAAACATGGTGCTTCACCGGCTATCCAAAGCCGTTCCTATGTCCTTCAATCTGTGAATTCGCGAGGAAGATCCGGTTAAGGGATCGACCGTTTGCCGCGGTTACATCACTCAGGGAGTCTACATTGACTTGAATCTCATTTTCATTATGGAAAGCATGAACATGAAACAGCCAAGAATGGTTTGAACACCACTTCAAGTAAAGAGGGGACCATGAATTATCCTAGAGGGAGCCATAAAACCCCATCTCCAAGGCCTGATTCTCAATAGCAGCATGCAAAAGTGTTCTCGTTGGGGTCTTCTGCCAGCAATGATGTAGAAAAAGGCAGTGCGGGAAGTACCCATCTCTGTGTGGAAATCCATAACATCCAGGCCAAAGGACTCAGTCGGAGCATTTCGGATCACCAAAGATATAGTAGAGTAAATTCCTGCCTTAAGAAGAGCCGCTTTGATCACTGGGGACATTATAGATCTGCACTCAGCCGGAAAATCCAGAGTGAACCAGTAACTCCAGCCACAACCTAAAACGTAAGATGTACCATAATGATGTGGCAGACCTATACTTGTTCGGAATACTGATCCGCTGGAACATAAAATACTGTCTCACTCATTGCGTTTAACTTTTTAATCATCAGTGAATCGGGAACAACGCCCAAACTTGTCTCATTCTCAAAATATGTGTGGCCCTAGCTGGGGTACATACAGCTTCTGCATGCATGACCTGCAAAAAATTATCGTATCATTAACCCGAACCCAAATTACCATATATGAGCAGTTGAATTCCTTTCCCTCTTGGACGTTGTAGATATGCATGGCATGTTTCTTGCCGTTCGTCATCACATATTTTCCAGCCAGGACTATCTCATGCTGCTCAAAGAGGTGCTGCGCAATGGCCACAAATACACTGTCTCTTCGCTTATAGACCTATTTGTATTTGAATAGAAACTTCATGGCAGCATCAGCATCAATGGGGGATGAAACTTGTACACTGTCTCTTCGCTTATAGACCTATTTGTGTTTGAATAGAAACTTCACTGCAGCATCAGCATCAATGGGGGGTGAAACTTGTGTTTTCTTTTGCTTCTCCTTTTCCTCTCTGTCTTCCAATTTATCAGCATTATAATAGCCGTCATCATCACGATTGCTGGTATTTCCTTCCACCGTGGCATTAGAATCACCATGTAGTACGTGCGATGACTTGTCATTCTTCTTTTCAAGTTTTTGTGAGATTCCTAGATGAAATCTGCAAATAAAGCAGACGAATTTTCACCACCAGCGCTGTCTGATGCGGTGTAGAAAGCTGGTGCCGATACTTGCCAATCTCCTTCTTGCCTCCAGAACCTCGTCAATACCAAGGTTGAGTGGCTCAACGACCAAATGCCGGAGAACACAGGAATTAGAACGCCACCAATGAGCAAAATGATGTGTAGTAAAAATTGAAAGAATTGTTTGTATGGCCAGCTACGTGTAGCTACAATGCTGCTGGACAATACGCTGGCCGTCCATTGAAGCAGCACTACCACCACAAGTTCACCACAATGACGAAACGATGGCAAAGATATTACCTTGCTGCAGCAACCCGGCCCACAAGAACTGTTGAAGTAACCAATAATCCAGTAAATCTATGTTTGTACTATGAATTCACTTATATTAGATTGTGAGCACAAAACTCCTACGTTTTAAGTCTCAACACCACTAAGTTCTAAGTTTCAACCAATCGTACTAAAATCTCACTTAACCACTTTCATCCGTTCAACCGAACGAGCTATCGCCGTACAGGCTAAAACGCTAAGAGCAGGTCGCCACATAAGATTCTCCCAGCCTTCTTTTAGCTTACTACAAACACGGTACACTTTGTGGTGGTTGTTTCTGCGACAAAACCTCTTTCCATCATGTTTCCGATCGATGCACGCAGCAGTCCCATTTAGTCCACACATTCCCAGAGTCATTTAGCTTCAAATGACCTTCTCCTTTTCTCCGATGATCGATGAACACCATCATCATCATCATGATGATGTCCCAACAACAAGAACACGATGGTGGTACCACCGGTACGACCGACGGTGGTACCCCAGTACAAGAAGTGGTAAAATTGTGGAATTTGTATTGTTGATACCGTCGGTCGTGCCTTCAACACTACTTCAAACTTGACTCGGAGACCTAGAGACAAGACGTTCATTCTTTATTCTGTATTGTACCAGCGCTACGACTAGCACATCCACAAGCGACGACTAACTAACTGATGAATACCAACATGACGTCTGGATCAGTGTCAACAAGAGATAGCGGTAAGGTTTCGGTAAAGATCAAACCTCGCAATCAAATCTTGCCAGAGAAAGAATCGCCCTTTCGTGTGAGTACCCGGTACTCAACAAACCATTTTGATGATGAAATTGTGCCTACACATTCTTAGCTGACCAACAATTCAATCTGCTTCATATTCGACCAAAGGAAAAATCACTTCATTATTTAACAATTTCAGTGCTGTTGATATACACAATAATCATTCTTTTCGGAGAGTCCCTCATCCTCCCGAAAGATGAAGCGAAGTGGTGTAAATATGCATTTGTTGAAAATACAAAAGAGTACGAAAATCCAGATTACAATAAGGATCTCTGCCGTTATCAGCAAACTTATTATCTCCTATACATGACAGTTGATGAGTGCGATTACGCCAGAAGAATGCTATTGTCTGTGATTTTTGGCGCTATCATAGGATTCGAACGACGAAGTGCAGATAGACCAGCTGGAATTCGTACTATGGGCTTAGTTTCTCTTGGAAGCTGTTTTTTTACAATGTGCGGAATGAATGCGTTTCGTTCAAGTACGATGCATTGGGATGCTGCTCGCGTCAGCGCTGCGATTCCAAGCGGTGTTGGCTTCTTGGGCGCCGGTCTCATCTGGAAAGGTACTGAAAGCATCGGAGATGGCGAAAGACATGAAGTTCACGGACTTGCGACAGCCGCAGGAGTTTGGCTTAGCGCAGCTGTTGGAGTTGGAGTTGGTGGAAAATTATATATTCCAAGCGCTTATGCTGTTGTCTTGGTTGTGTTCATGCTGAGAATTGGACCAAGACTTTATCAGTGGGATAGCGATGGATCAGCTTGGTCTGACGACTTGGCGGGATGGGAAAGCGAGACAGACAAAGACGATTATATTGACGATACGGATGACGACGGTACCAGTGAGGTGGAAGCCGAAATTCCAAGTCCGCGAAGTGTGGGGTTGAAGAAAGCCGATGTCGTTACGCAGGAGGAGCGACGGTGGCTCTTGGAACGAGAGAGTAGTATCAGATCTGCCAGTTTAAAATTTCCGCTTGATGATAATTGCATTAGCACACAGATATCTTTAAAGAAAGAGGAGTTTTTGGATCACAGCACTCACTCGTTACCAGTAGTAGCGACAGTGCCGATAAAGTTATCAGACAGTGATAATGATGAAGGCACTTTATTGGGAATAAATCGGAACTATCCTGAAAGAGGAAGAGGTCTACATCGAGTTTTTTCACAGCCGATTCTACGTTCTTTAGCGAGAGACGAGCAGCTGGCATCAGCGGTTGTAAATTATCCTATGAGGAAGAGTAAATCAGAAGCGGAGTTTCTCATACCCGTTAGAGATAAAAGATCCAAATCTCGGAGGAGGAGAGGGACCTCCAAATTGCCAAGAAGAAAGCCTAAGCACTACAACGGTCCGATCTTTGTAAATTAAAACAATTCCGTCTAGAATGGTACAAGATACACGTAGCTACGGTCCTATGCCTTTGTAAATCCAAATGTTATCTAATTATAAAGCAATTACATGCATTAATTGATACAGATTAGTTCAACCTAAAGCAAAAGTGAGCGTTAGATGATGGATGGCAGATGAACCAGTTGGATAGTTGATCATACAAATTGTAAATACACACCTCAAAGTTCAAATCAGCATTGGGGGGGATAACCCCGCCAGCACCATTTGGGCCATAAGCATAATCAGATGTGATCCTTAGCATAGCCTTCTCACCAACTTCCATATCAAGAAAACCCTCATCTGCAAATGGGAAACAGGGGAAAGTGAGAGACTTGAATCGACTCGCAACTACAAAGGACATTGAACCAAGAATTGTAAACCTACCCCATCCCCTAATGACTTGTCCAATACCGACAGTAAATGTGAAAGGCCTTCCTCTCTTATGAGAAGAGTCGAAGACCTGTCCGTTTGTCAATGTTCCAGTATAGTGCACCTGTACTTTATTTCCCTGCTTGGGCTTTTGGCCATTTCCGGGCCTGATTGTTTCCTTTGAAAAAAATAATGCACAATTTCAAAATTACAAAATCATGAGAAGATGTTTCATGTAGATATCA
>Ga0115005_10004383_pt1 | contig 11215 bp, 10 predicted proteins | sample ArcOceMetagenome_FD_87163 | JGI IMG/M metagenome (GOLD analysis project Ga0115005, IMG submission 87163) | Marine eukaryotic phytoplankton communities from Arctic Ocean - Arctic Ocean - Greenland ARC118M Metagenome | ecosystem: Environmental > Aquatic > Marine > Oceanic | place: Arctic Ocean...
CGCATTCATCTTGTTGTCGCTGTGTGAGATTCCAAACGGTATCGGCAGAAGAAGAAGGCGATCTTTCCATGACCTCTATCGAAGAGTTCGTTTTTAGAATTTCATCATCCGGGGGTCCCTTGGAAGTATTAGATTTTGCAGCAGAATCTCCTTCGGAACAGATGTTTCCCATTTTGGATTGTGTTTGTATTGTATTGTATTGTACGCTATTCGTTTTGTTCTACAGTCTAGCGCTAGAGTCGGTCGCTCGTGATTGATTGCTGTGCTTCTTTCTGGTATCTCGCTTGCCGGTAGTGAAAGGGAACAGGGAACGTGAAAGAAGACACGACTTTTTGATGTTGTGATTGAATAGAATAGATGGGTACATTTCTCATCTTTGAACTTCAACTTTCAGTAATAGGTTAGGAGATCCATCTCCATATCTGTACAGTTCCTTGTCAAGTTGGGACTAAATTTTGATGAATGCGCGTCATTTGGCACATAAAAAATCACATCAAAAAATCTACCATCAACATCAACCAATCAAGGAGAAAAACATCGGCAATGCGCACATCGTCATTATTGCTCACCATCACAACCATCACTCTCTGCATCGTGTGTTCCATTTCATTTCGCATCAACAGAAACAGAGAGTTTGGTGCATTTACAACCATTTTTAGAAATAATCATAAGATGCCTTCTCATTCCCATCCAGACCCGAACCTTCACAATGCAAGTCCCTCCGCTGCTGCTGCTGCTGCTGCTGCTACAGGCACTTGCACCGGCGATATGGCGTCTGTGATCAGCACTTCGCCTGTAAAGACCAAGCGTACGTTCATTAGTGAAATATTCAGATCATTGCTTCAGTTCATTGACAAATGAAGTTCAAGAACACTCTTGAGTTTTGATTCGATGGAGTTCGCATATCTTCATCGCTGGAGAAATACGGTTCTTTTCAATCCAATCCCGAACCTGAAACATGATCTTTTTCAATTCCGGTCATCCATATTGAAAATCTTGCATCACAAATCTATTCCATCGAATCTAATTGTTGCATACAAATGCAGTACAGTACTAACAATCCCTCTTGCATTCAAACTTCCCATCTGCCATCTTGAACTTATATGTTACTTCACTATACAGCGGACTCGGCCCTAAAATCATTCCTATCTGGCGGCATAGGGGGAGTCTGCACAGTCATCGTTGGACACCCATTTGACCTTATCAAAGTCAAAATCCAAACTGGAGGTGCAGAAGCTGCATCTTCTTCTGTATTCAAAATGTTGCGCCATACTTTTTCAACGGAGGGAATCGCAGGATGCTACAGAGGGGTTTCTGCACCTTTATTAGCCATCTCTCCCATGTTTGCAGTTTCCTTTTGGGGGTAAGTTTTTTAAAATTGATCGTTGAAAGTTCAGCTATGAATGCAACGATGTTGATGATGATGTTATTGTTTCTATTTTGAGATTTTTTTAAATCGAAACTCATTTTCTTTCTCAATCCAATCACTATCATATTCAATATCATATCATATCATATCATATCATATCAACAAAACTGTCAAACTGAATAACTACCTACTAATATCAGATACGATATGGGAAAAAGGATTGTTCAATCTGCAGATAAAACTCATGATGAACATGGAAATTACTCATTTACCATCAAACAGCTTTGCGTTGCAGGGGGAATATCAGCTTTACCGGCGACATTGATTATGGCACCGAGTGAGAGGCTCAAGTGTCTTTTGCAAATACACCCAGAGAAATATAGTGGATTATTGGATTGTGCTGGGAAAGTTTTTGCAGAGGGGGGAATTCAAAGTGTTTTTCGTGGAACGGGTGCGACGCTCATGAGGGATATCCCTGGGAGCATTGCGTGGTTTGGTACCTATGAATTGCTCAAAAAAGGATTTATGAAGATGCAGAATATTGATCCAGAATCGGGGGCTCTTTCGCCTTTTGCAATTTTGTGTGCGGGAGGGTTTGCAGGGATGGCATGCTGGGGAGTCGCGATTCCTGCGGATGTTCTCAAGAGTAGGTATCAGACTGCGCCGGCAGGGAAATATAGTGGAATATTGGATGTTTATAGACATTTGATGAAGGAGGAAGGTGTGGGGGGTTTGTTCAGGGGGATGAGGCCGGCAATGATTAGAGCATTTCCTGCGAATGCGGCGTGTTTCTTTGGAATGGAACTTTCCAAGGAATTTTTGGCGTTTTTAGATTAGTGGGTGTGAAAACATACCGAGTGATGTTGAATGTTCACATGTATGTACTGTATTTCCAACGACGCAATATAAATTCGAAATTGAAACGATAAGTTAGAGTCTCACTGCATACATACAGACACTATGGTAATAATTTCCCAAATTATTTTATGATTGCTTGTTCATACTGACTGATCAGCATCTTGTGGAGCTCCAGGAGCAGATATTTTTGCTTCCAACTTTGCAGCAGCTTTCAACATCCTCCTTGCAGCTTTTGAACACGGCCAAAGGTTGTAATACTCAAATGCTTTTTGAAAGTCCGATGCTTTCTTCGAACCGCACACTCTCAATCTCAAAACGTCATTGCTCATTTGGAATGTAGTGATGACAAGTACTCCTTCCAAGGAATGTTCTTCGCCGAGCTTAACCCTTTCTTCTTCTGGTCTCTTGACTTCTACGACATTATTAGTTCCTAGCATTTCAATTTTAAGGTATCCAATGCGAGGTGAACTTGTGTTGTCATACACAGTGTACCTCCAGGTGAGCTTTTTGATTAGACAATCCTCGGTGATGTAGGATGAAGGATCAATATGGTCGCCGCTTTTGTCCTTTCCAATGCGTACTTGGAAAGGCTGGTACATGATTCCATCTTCAGGATTAGACGATTGCTCAGGCCAGTTTGTGAGAAAGTAATCGCCAAACTGAACACCCATGCCTTCTTCTTCCGCATTGCCCAAAATTGAATCATTAGATACATCATCATCATGGAGAGCATCAAACTCTTTGATTGCCTCGGCAATAAGGAAGTTTTTTACAATGCTACTCTCGGAGAATCCCAAAAGTGAGGGTAGCTGATCGTCGATCTCTGGAATGAATAAGAGCGCTGCAGTGTTTAGAACGGCATCAATGAACTCTTCTTGTCCGAGAATAACGACGAAACCAGTAACGATCAATACAGACGGAAGAATTGCATTTACCAAGAAATCCATGGTTTGCAAGACTCCAAGCTTTCCAAAGATCTTGAACCCACTGGGTGTTTCTTTGAATTCAGGAATAGCCAAAACTGTGCTGTAGAGCAGAGTAAGTAGGGCGAGAGGGATGTTTGGTTGAATTCTCTCCCATGTATACACATCATCTTCAAAGTTTGTACGTAGTTGCAAGATGACGTAAGCAGTAAGACAAACCTGCAGGAGAAATGAAAAACATGCGTAGAGCAGTGGCATTTTTTCAGGTGTCGTGACAGTTTTGCAATGAAAAAGCCGATAGGCGTTACTGCCCTCTTCTGTGATCATAAAATGGTACTTTTCAATCTTTGAAAAGATGATATGCATAAGCTTGCAGAACTCTTTCCTGATTTTTTCCAATTCCTTGTCACTATTGACCATAATGTTAAGATTACGAGTACCACTTCTATCACCTCGTTCAAAACATGTATTTTCTGCGGTATTGGACAGCGCTGAAGCAAGGGTGATTGCAAATGTGCAATAGGAACTTTCGTTGGCATCAATGACGAGCGTAAGGAGTCGGGTGAGCGTAGATTTAGCAGCTGTGTGGGAGCCAGTGGCCGCAGCTGCTTTCACATAGTCTCTGACGTAGTTGTAACGATTCTTGTGCGTTATGGGATGATTATCTGAAAAACGAGTACGAAGGAAGACAGTATTACCGTTGCTTTTCGGATGAATGAAACGATACGTGAAGAGAAAAATAAGAAGAGTAAGAATGTTGTTGACTTTCATTGTCCAATCCAAACACCTACACTTACCAATTTTGGGATGTAATAAAGAGACGACTTTCAAAGCTTCTTCCATTTAAAAGGCTCATCTCTTCATTTGTATAAACCGTTCGGTGCCCTCCATCATTCCTGTGCAAGAAGATCATGCTATCCTTTTGGTCGTCGACATCTCTTGCCAAGATCTCCTCAAGGTTTTCAGTCCAGTCTCTTTTGCGTGCGGTGAACATTATCTCTCCTTGATTTGAAGTGTTTGGATATGCGTTTTGGAAATTGAACATTATGATACAACAAATTGATGAATAGACAATACGTAGACTATTAATACCATGTGAGAAGTTGGAGAAGTGTTGATTTTTTGCTTTTGGCGATCGTATAATGTAGTTAATGTCATGACGGTCATTTCCGAAAGTCAGCAGGTGTCATAAGGTATATTTGGTAGTGTCTACGTATACTTACTACCAGGCTACAGGCTACAGGGATCTACCGTACAAAAGACTTCGAGCCAGCCATACCGACATAAAGCAAGCTCCTAAATAAAGAAGAAAAATCCATAAAAAAAACTGTCGTGAGTACTGCTGTACTGGCAGAAGACATACTTTTGTGTACATACTTACTCGCACAGTGCAGGACCAACGCTACCATGAACGCTCTCATCACCATAACTCCACCCTCCGAGGTGACAGGTAAATACAAGAAGGAAGCCAAGGCATGGACCAAGTGGGATAGCGAGAAGAAAAAAGGGTTTGACTACGATTATACAAATGAAGAACGCATCCTCATACTGGAGGGCTCCGCGACCCTCACGCCTGTAGACGGTAGCGATCCTCTGACGATCAAAGCTGGAAATGCGGTGACCTTCCACAAGGGATTTGAATGCACGTGGGAGATTACCAAACGAATGAAGAAGCACTATGCAATTTTCGCGAATGAAGAAGATCAAGTTGTAGAATTGCCGGCAATCACATGCGATGTCTGCAAAGAAGGCTGCGTGGAAGAATCGTACTTTGTCAAGGGAGACGAGTTGGACATTTGTCTGAAGTGCTATGAAAAGGATAAAGACAAATACTCTGGAGCAGAGCATCAGAAGGGGGGGGAGGCTTGGGTAGAGCCAAAGGCAGCAACTAAAAAGAAGGGGAAGCAACCACCCAAGAAAAAACAAAAAAAGGGTTAGAGCATTCCGTTACACCCAAGTTTGACAACGCATCGGGGGGGTATTAAATGGAAAAAGAAAGAAATAGTAGTTTAATTAAATCATGCGCATTTCAATACGGTCTCTCTTGTTGCATGTTGCCCAACTCTATCTCTCCGACTGGTGGTGGCGGAAGAGCCGTAGTGAATGCCATAGTAAGTGCTATCAACGAAGCGGAAGACCGTGTTGTTATCGGCGGTGATTTCAATGTTAGCCCTGATTACGAAACAGTGAAAGGTTTGGAAAGCATGGGCTACAAACGCCATGCTCACGACTGTTTGGATCATGCAACAGGAAATTGTTTGCGTTCTACAACACCCAAAACCACCATAATTCGTGATACAGGTTCTGACCACCGGGGTCTCAAAACTACCTGGTCCTCTCTATCAACGGACAATCCTATTCTTGAAGCCAAAGGGCACAGAACCGGTGTCGATTATTGAACTACTCTCATTGAAACATTGAAACCCGTTCATCCAAATCACCATCTAATTCAAATTCTTATCGATTCTTTCGCAGGTGGCATGAGCAACAAGAAATTAATTTAAAATTATGATAATCATTATTGAAAAATCCGACAATAAATATCATGTCGCGAAAGCCAGGCAGTTTAGAACACCACTCCTTGATAAATATGATACATAATGTTATCAACTTATTCAGGCGCACGTCAAGGTAACCTATACTAGTCCTTTGATGCCATCAAATCAGAGAAGTATAAAATGAAATTGTTAGGCGTTTATACCGTAGACTTCTACTGGAAATCTCCTATGCTTTCTACCGGTGAACCAGATGTACCGCTAGCGTCGTCGTCGTATGCAAGTTCGCAGCTGCCGACGGCATATGAGTTGAGGCAATCCTTGAATTCTCTAAAGTAAGGTTTTGATATTTTCATTTCTTCCACAAGCCCTGCGTCAGGGTGATAAATGTGAGCAAATGGGAAACTGGGTACGCCTATTACGAGAAAATAGTGAGAATTGGTAAACCTTAAATAGGATCATGATTCATTCTGATTCGATATGCAATGGTACTTACCCAATCCCTCGTGCAGATAAGCTGTTTCCTTTGTCAGTGGCACTTGAACAAATTTCAAATCTGGAGAATGAGTGTTCATTAACTTTTTGAACAAAGGTTCACTAGCTTTGCAACTCCGACACCAAGAAGCATAGAAGCGTACGACCACCAAACGCTCCTTTTCATCTACAACTTCAGCCTTATAATCTTGGATGTTATCAACAGTAAGGGCCCTTTCTGCTGGAGCGGCTTTCCTTTTTGTAGTAAGGTTTGCAATGAAGCCTCCCTTAGTAGGAGTCCAATCTGAATCATCGTCGTCACTTGGTAGATCTTTCTTGCGTTTATTCTTTTCTTTGTCATCGGCGGGAATTGATGGAGGGTCAGCAACTGCATTTAACCTTTGGCGATGCGTATTGTGTCTACCCACTGAGATGCGAGTACTCGAAATATCGCAAGGAACAAAGGCTTCAGCGAGTGACATGAGAAGAATCGTTGATAGGATTGAAATGTATTTGACTGACATGGTTGAAAGGAATGAAGGGAATAAAAATAATAGTATATAGAAAAATACAAAGGGTATGCAATTGAAGGCACGAACGAAATGGAGACTATGAATACGTGTAGGCCATCAACACAATGTTGGCATGTAAAGATGAAGAAAGGTTAATGTGTTGATGTGTTCGTTTCTCTTTCGTTCGTTGATGGCCAATAGACGGATGAGAATATGATGATTGATTGTTCTTTGCAATGGTGGCGCGTGACCTCGTCGCCTTCTTGGTGTCAATTTAAATTGACACCACAGACAAGAGGAGGATGGACTGTGACGTTTGACCACATTCAACATGTTCAATGTTGTTTTGCCTCCTTTGTTTCCCTTTCGTTCCTATTTTCAAATTTTCATGCCAAGCACGATAGAAATAATCTTGATGGATTGATCCAATAAAATAGCCAGGTTGTCGTGTCCGTTGTGCGTTGACGGTGCGTTGACGGTGCGTTGACGGTGCGTTGATGGAGCGTTGAAAATGATGATAATCATCTTCAAAAAAATCTTCAATCTCTTCATAATATTTTATATTTTTCTTTTTTGAGAACTGCCATCAATATGACTCTTCCATTATCAGCACTGGAGACCTTAATCACAAAAGACTGTCAGGATGGACAATCTCCTCTCTTTCTTCATCCTAACGAGGAGGGGCGCGATTACACAGATGATGAAATGCAAAGTCTCATGCAAAGAGATTTCCACAGTCGACTATTTTTATCTGGATCAAACATCGGTGGCAAAACTGTTGCAATGAGGACTCGCTTTTCTGATAACCACAGATACACGTCTCATCTCAACATCATTAGAGATTTTCTCAAAGCATCGCATGCTACGAATAACTTCACAGCTGCCAAGACCAATCTTACGGAGTTGCTCTCGATGTGCTTGCAATGTACACCAAACACAAACGAGAGCATATCGAAGTACTACACATTTGCGATGACAATGGCATCGGCGCTATCAAACTGCGCCGAAAATACTTCGTTCGAAATTCATCCTGCAATGGTAAAGAGTCAGAACGATTCAGACATTGCAAGAAGAAAGTTGTGTCTATTAATGGATATTATTTTTAGCAAGATTGCAATTTATCGCTTTCTTGTGGACGAGGAAGGATCCAACACATTTCGTGTAGCATTCTGCAGAAGCAAGTATAACTCGGACAAAAAACCGCTCATGTTTGCAATTTTCTCATTTTTGATGCAGTTCTGCTTGACCTCCTACGTGGTTGCTGAAAGTATTTCATCAGGTTTGACAAGCTGGAATTTGAAAATGCTCCCCCTCGCATTACTGACACTGGTATACAGCATGATGTTAGTGTATCCCAGTATTCGAGACAAGGATCAAGCTGATGCATTTTACGGCAAGAACTGGTCTTGCTTGACCTTTTTCATCAGGTTTATGGACTATTTCGTAAATCAATTCTTGTGCACGGTCTTGGTCGTTGCAGGCTTTGTTGTGATCATGATTCAGGAATCTTATATAGAAGCCGTTCTCAACTCGGCAGCTCTGCTATTCATCCCTGAGATTGATGATCAATTGCCTGGACTGATGGGGTTTGACGAAGCCGCCATCATTGGTAACTACATCATCTCAACTTCGCTTAAGCAGTTCGATAAGGTCTGTCGTATGTCAGACGAAGAAATTACCAATGAGTACCTATCGGAAATGAATCCTTCAATCGGTATTGATTTTGGCGATTATTTCCTCACAAATGTTCCTGAGCAGGCTTCTCGTCCCGGAAACGGAGAGATTTTACAGCCCTACCAAGTTAAGGAAGGTCTTGATGGCCTTGGTCATCAAATCGAGCCGTCAAACTTTGTTACTGACAACTGCTTAATTAGGAAGATTGAGTGGTCCTATACAGTGTTTAATCCTAATACGAGCAAACCAAGAATTGGATACCTAAAAATTGAGACGATGACGAATGAGATTATTGAGATTTCTGGGAAAGGAGTTGACGAAAACATTGTTAACAGTGATGTCCGTCATCGTCTCGAGGGTGTCTTCATCATTACACAGTTTCAGATGAGTAATCATATCATCAAACTTCGTTTATGTGGATCTAAAAATGCACAATCCTTTATGGATGCTTTTGATTACTACAGTTTGTGGGGGATTGCTTCAAGTGGCATGAAACTATTGAAAAAAGAGAAGCAAAAAGTAAGAAGGATGGACATAAATGAACTGCGCATCAAAAAAGCAGGAGTGAAGGAAACGATTGATGAACAAATAATGAGAGAGTGCCATTATGTAAGCATGAGTGATAATAGTGTGTAAGCATGATGGCGCTGGTAAGAACAGTCACAGCAAATGAAACAGGCTCGCACTAGTAGCAATAATTAGAATTACTTATATTGATAAAACCGGGATGTACAGTAAATGGTTTAAATTCAAACCTTGATTCATATCCTGTATATATAAAAGGTTTTCTTACAGGTTCCACACTCTATTTCCACATTGGTTCAAGAATATGGATTGCCTCATCCTGCACTTGCTTTTTCAGAGACCAGTGCAGTTGAAATGCGGAATCATTCGGTTTCGAAGTATGCGTTATCGATAGTGGCTCTTTCGGCAACTGGGCAGACTTTGCAAGCATTTTCGCAACCATTAGTGCCGCTCCTCTAGATGTGCCTTCGTGAGTTTCATTGTCTAAAATAACGTTCATCTTTGAGCAATCTGCAAGCATCTGCCGCCAGAGTTCATTATTTTCCAATGCATTCCCACTTGCAACAATGTTTGAAGCCTGAACATCATTGATCCCTGCAATTTCCTTCGACCCCCTGAGGATTAATTCTAAAATCGCATTGATTCTCAACACCACACTTTCTAAAGATTCCTTCATCAGATCAACGGGTGTCGTGTGTCGCGTGAGACCAATGATGCATCCAGTTGCACCGCCTCTATATCCCGTACTTCGTTCCCCACTGAGAAACGGAACAAAGGTGAGAGGTTTAGAATTATGTGTATTCTCCTCGATGCATTTCATATACATGGCGAACACATTCTCTTCGCATTGGATATATTCTTCTTCTGACTTTAGGTTGAGCAAATCTCGCAACCAAGCAATCACGGATCCACCATCTGTTAGTGCACCACCTAGTAATATCGAGTCAGAATCTATGCGATAGCAAAATAACCCGGGTGGGACTCGAAAATCATGTTCAATTCTCTTGATCCGTTTTGCCGTCACTCCTTCCCTATTCGTACTACAATCATTGGCTTCAATAAGCTTCAAAGGGAGGACAATTCGCGCAGCAGCTGACGTTCCAATCGTCACTGCAATCCTATCCACATCTGTACATTTGCTGCCAATATTTGCACACGCACCATCTCCACATCCAAGCATAAATTGACATCTCTCACTCATTTCTGGCCATCTTTCTCTATAACCATGACTCAAACCCAAACCCAACGGTACCTCATCGCTCACAATTGGCAATGCATCACGACACAAAGAGGGCAAGAGATCCATACACTCCTCATCCCATTTCCCTAAATGAAAATCAAGCATACCAGTCCAACTAGCTTCCGAGTAGGATATAGGCACGGAGCACAAATCGCTCCCGCTCCACTGCGCAATGCACATACTTGCAATAGTCGTCCATGCCTTGACATTGACACCATCCAACGTTTCATAAATCTCCCTCAGTTGTCCAAGAGCATATGCGGGATGGATCGGTGCGCCTGTTCGTTGATACAAATCCTTTTCGTGTTCCTCACCCAGGGATTGTTTCAGTGCACGACACTGCTGTTGGACAGATTGTGAATTACATGCATAGCTGCAGGTATACCCTTTTCCCAACGAAAGGAAGTCACCATCTGCACCAATTCCCATGAGATTCATTACAAAAGTGGTTATACCGATTGCGACTATGTTGAAAGATTCTTGATGATGATCCTGATCCTGATGATGACTACGAAGAGAGGCGATTGTTTCATCAATGCAACCATTGATGTCTTGCAAGATGGTTTTGCTCTGTTTGGTGCCACTACTGGAAGAACTTGTTCGCTGCAGGAGTATGTGCCCTGTTTCAGGTTCGACGCAAGATACTTTGCACGTGGATGCAGATTGTGGTATTGCTGTGATTGCAGGCTTACTCGTAGTGTCGTTGCTACTTGTAGTAGTAGTAGTAGTAGTAGTAGTAGTAGTACTGCTGGTGTCATTAGCGATTGTGGACGTGTACGTGTAGTAAGGGGTGCATCGGATAGAAGAGCTACCAACATCGATAGATAAGATAACAGATTTCACCATGTCTAGTTACTAGAGAAGCACCTTGAAAACGTGCCGTGTGTGACTATTGCAAATACGAGATTGAAGACAAGAGTCTAAGTTGCAGAGGTGATGGGTGATGATTGAGATGATCATTTATCATATTTTCAATTTGGGTGTCAAAAACCAAAAACTGGATTTTGGATCTTTTGTTCATTTCAAGCTTGTAACCTGCATTTTCATCGGGAATCTACGCGGTTTTGGTGTGGTTTGGAATGCTTGCTTTGCCGTGGTTTTAAATAATTACATTTCTTCATTTTGTCGTGCGGTACAGAAATGTA
>Ga0115005_10004384_pt1 | contig 11214 bp, 9 predicted proteins | sample ArcOceMetagenome_FD_87163 | JGI IMG/M metagenome (GOLD analysis project Ga0115005, IMG submission 87163) | Marine eukaryotic phytoplankton communities from Arctic Ocean - Arctic Ocean - Greenland ARC118M Metagenome | ecosystem: Environmental > Aquatic > Marine > Oceanic | place: Arctic Ocean...
AAAGAACAACACCAGGGATTCCAACGTGGTCCCCCACCGTAGTACTAACCTGGCCAGATCATGCTTAACTTCGCTGAGCAGACGGGAAGCGGTGCTGTCATGATTGTATGGTCGTTCCTGCTTGTGAAGATGCTGTTGTTGAATAGAATTACTAGAATACATCCAAGTCTTCAGATCAAGATCTCTCTCTCACTGATCTCAAACTACACATGCCAACAAGTACTGTTACTACTGTACTGTACGGTACGGTACATACCTCATCCCTATCATACAAGTAAACATTAGCAAGATATCTTTCAGTCATCGATTCATTGCTCCTTACTCATCCCGGCACCAAGTTGCACCGAGGACGTACTTGTACTGACCAAACATTTCCTACCTTCAATCTTTTTTTTAAGAAAAGTTCAATCATCGTCGCGTCAACAACACCATGCCACAGCATACAAAACACCTCTATGCGATAATGAATACATTGCTGTTACTTGTCCTCGCTGCACCAATACTTGGACTGGAATCACCATGGGGTGTAAATTCACATGGTTCGTCCACACCTACACGTAGTAGCATCCAAAAGTTGTACAGCCACCCTCCTCGAGGCGGAAATATCGTCGACGAAGAACAAGAAACGCAAGCAACACCTCAACCAAGCTTTGAATTCCCCGAACACATCATCGAACCAAAATATGGTTTACTGTTCATCGACAGATTCTGCCATTATCACGGTGGTTACTTGGCTGCAAAAGCGAGAGATGTGTATGGTGTGGCTACCATCAATTCGCTCTCCACTTATGTTTCTGGGTATATAGAAATGACTGCACAACATGAGCAAAATGATGACAACACAAGTAACGAGCCACCTTCCCACTTGAGAATGACAATTCCTTCGCCGGATGAATTGGAGAAGTGGGAGGCTAAAATTCCTTTTGAGATTTTGGGCGTCATTTGCGAGTCAGATTCTGGTTTAGAGGAAGCAGAATTGATTGGAGAGGCCATGGGTGTGCGCTTTCATAATGGTTTCAATGCTGCTCGCAGGGACAAATTTCTTATGAATGATGTACTCTCTAAGAAGGGAATGCGTGTAGTGAAGCAGAGAATGTGTGCTACTCTGGAAGAAGCAATTGAGTTTGCAAAAGAATTGGGGGTTTCAACTGCTGATGGGAATGATAGCCATTGCGAAACAAATTCTTCCATAGATGAAAGTGGATTTGAAAGTGGTGAATCAAATCGTGGTCATCTTGGCAGAGCCTCTAATTCTCCGGTTCGTCTATCAAACGGTGGAAAATATTGCGTGATCAAACCAAAGAGAGGAGTCGCCTCGGATGATGTGCAATTCTGTTCCAACCTAGACGACGTCAGAATCGCATTTGAAAGAGTGAAAGGTACATCTCTATTTGGCAGTATAACTGGCGAACGAAATGATGCTGTGGTGCGTGATTATATTTGTTATGCATGATATTTAAGATATTCAATGTGGTCAACTGAATCCAACCCTTGGCATCTCAACTCTGTAATCTACAGCTCGTGCAAGAATTTGCTGCTGGAACAGAGTACGCGATCGACATAATAAGCAAAGGAGGGCATCATAAAGTAGCTGCATTATGGCGGTATGATAAAAGAGAAGCAAACGGCGCTCCATTCGTTTATTTCGCAGCCGAACTTGTTGATGCACAAACGCCTGAAGGGAGACAAGTTTGCGATTATGCGATGAAAGCCTTGGACGCTTTAGATTTGAAACATGGTTTGACGCATTCGGAGTTCATTGTAGACGAGGATGGTAGTGTCAGACTTGTGGAGGTGAATTGCAGGCAACATAATACAAACTTTGCACCGCTGGCAATGGCTGCTATAGGTTACAATGCTTTGGATCTACTCTTGGCTGCATACTTGGGAGATCTCCAAGATCTTCCACTCGAGACAGAACATCTGCGGTTACCTTGGGAGAGTGTGCCCGACTTGCCTTGCACAAGAGCTTGTGGGGCTGTTGTGCACCTTGTTTGTTTTCAGGAAGGAGAACTGATCAAAATAAATAGCGAAATTCTAGAAGAGATAGAAAGTTTACCAAGTGTCTGCATGATGGAAATTTATGATCACTTTGAAGTAGGTAATCAGATTGAAAAGACAATTGATATTCGAAGTGATAGTGGGTGGATCCATTTGATAAATGACGACGAAGAGCAATTTAAGGATGATTACAATCGCATAGTCGACTTGATGCCACAAATGTTCATTGTTCGTGAGACCTAAAGCTATTAAACGAGTATTATTTTATCGCAACTCCAGATGAACATAACCGCTGGAGCGATATCGATTTGACTTCTCCTCGAAGTCTCCAAAGTGCTTTGTTAAATGATCTCTGAGCATCCATCGCCACATGTTCAAACTGTGTAATACGTTTCTTGTCAGAGCCCTTTATGCTATTCATCGATACACCACTTGCATCCTGAAAATCTTTCGAATGTGTTATAGCTTCACTGATAGATGAGGTAATTGACTCAATATTTAATCTGCTCTGCTCGATAGATTCTGCATCTCGGTCAATTGCGTCCAGTTCTTTTAGTGAAGTATCGCATTCATTCTTCATTTGGTTGTATTCCTTTTGTAATTTCGCATTTGTATCCTTTTGTTTCTGGAGCCGATCTTGGGCAACAATCTTTCTAGACCTGACATTGAGGAGTGATTGCCTGTTTTTATCCTTGTCTTTGATTTTTGTCTTGATGAGATTCACCTATCGTCCACGTAAATAACGAATCATGGTTAGAATTATTGAATATCATATCACATCTCGAGAGAAATGAACCATTCAACTTATGCGTGCGCATACCTTTGTGGTCAACTCTTTCAAAGGCCCACTCAAACGATCGTTTTCTTCCTGTAATGTCTTTGAATGGTGCTCTGATTTCTTTATTTCCTCTGAAGCTTTCTCACATTCCTCTTCAAGCTTTGAAATCTTGGAAGCATTCTCGGAGGAGGTATTTGAATATTGTATATGTGTGTTATTACATAGCTCCTCGTGCCTCCGCTCCAGCTCAAATATATGAAAATTCTGTTGTTCCTCCATCACTCTCAATGCAACCTGCCGTTTCAAATCCAGCTCATCTTCAATCTTTGCCTCATGCAACACACATTTCTTCTCAAGTTCCTCCAGATCCTTCTCCAAAGACTTTTGTACGTGACACAAATCATCCTCTAGTCTCACCTTTTGCTGTCTGATTTCTTCCACATATACAACTTGTCTCTCCCTCAATTCCTCTCTTGCTGCTGAAATATTCTCCTCCCCATGCTGAATATTTTTCTCGTAAGTTTCCTTCTCCATCATGACATCCCCCCGTTTGCATTCTTCAGCGAGGTGCACCTTCCCCTGAAAATCGTAATTCAACTGTTGAATCTTTTCTTGATAAATATTCTTTTCCTCCACATCATCTTCCTTCTTCTTATCGACTTGATAATCCTGTAGCTTAATCTCGTCATCCAATGAATCAATTTGTTGTCGAGTGACATTGTAATAGGATCGGACGGCATCGTGCTCTGTTTGGATTTGGATCCTTTCTTGAAGCGCTTTATTGCGCTTATTTGTGAGGTTAGATATTTCTTGTTCGAGAGTTGGGAGATCGAGGTCTTCCCATGGGGTTGAGATGGTTTGATTCTTGGTTTTCTTTGGTTTTGTTTTTTTCTTGGGTGGCATTGTGTTGAGTTGTGTTTGGTTAGTTAGGACGAACTGCGTTTCGCGCGAGGCGATGGGAACAAAGCAGCGTCATTTACTTCAACATCCATTCATGACTGGGAGGTGAAAGAGGGACTCAAATTTCCCGCAAAATGGTGGTGTTGCTTCGTCGTCATCATTTTTTTAAATTCCGAGAGGTTTGTGGAAACAGCAAGCAAAGCAGAAGAAGGCAAAAGAAGGCAGAAGGCGTCGGTAAGAAAGAAGATCGTAAAACCTGAAACTGCTCTTTGGTACCAGCGGTCACGTAGTTAGTTATTGCATTGATCATTCATTGAGATTCATGTTTAGAAAATCCCTCCTCAGGTCGTGTCGTCTTCCACTGTTACTCTCATTATTTAGAACCTCCTCTACTTTAGCATTCAGCTCCTCTATTTCGTCGATAAGAAATTCGCATCGCTTCCTACTAAACAACAAGTTGAGAACAAACCCATCATCAGCCGCATCAACAATTACAACTTCAAGAACTATCCTCAAAATGTCAGAATCATCAACAATCAAAGAGAAAAGGGAATCCCAGTTCAAACACATCAACTCCAATGACACCGACTCGGTCCGCAACGCGCCTAAACTAGACGGGAAAAGACCAATGAAGGTATCCACCGGTACATTCCTATTCACTGCAGTCGTCGGCGTACCCCTCTGGCTCACAATCGTCATGCCCCTTTCGGTCGCATATCAAGTTGGAAAAAAAATTCTCCCCCTCTCTCCCAAAGAGGTGCAAGATAAAGAGGAGAAAATGACACAAGAAACCTTTCCTGCCACTGAGGACCTTAAACCGATCCAAGATAGGAAATATGACGCAGTTCTCTTGGGATGTACTGGTTTCACCGGTCGATTGGCAGCTATTCACCTCGCCAAGACTTATCCCAACCTCTCCTGGGCGATTGCGGGAAGGTCTCAGGCAAAACTTGATAAACTCAAGAAGGAACTGGAGGATATGCCGGATGTCGATAATGCCAGCAAGATTGTTATGCTCGTTGTCGATACCTCCAAACCTAGTACCATTCATAAACTTGTGGATGACGCCAAGGTTGTCATTACGACAGCTGGACCATTTTGTAAATATGGTTCCAACGTTGTGGAATTCTGTGCAAGGTATGGAACGAATTATGTCGACATTACGGGTGAAACTGATTGGAATAAGGAAATGATTATGAAATGGGATGAAAAGGCACAAGAAACGGGGGCCAAGATCATTTCTCTCTGTGGTAATGATTGTATCCCTTGGGATCTTACCTATTACAAACTCGCTCAGATGTTGAAGGAAGAGTGCGAGGATTCGGTAGAGACAGTGCGGTGTTATGATGATTTGAAAGGTGGGGTCAGTGGTGGAACGCTTGCAACTATGATGACTTTTATTAATGGTGAATATAAGGCGCCTAGATTTGGTTTTGACCCCTATTATAAGAAGCGTGATGGATCAAAAAGTACCAATAGGGCCAAGAACTTAAGTTCGCAACTCATTGGACAGACGCATGCAGATGATTTGGACAAAGGACAAAAATGGACGACTCCTTTCGTGATGTCTGACGTTAATGCCGAGGTGGTGAAGCATTCCCATGCTCTTTCTGATAATGTCAATGATGGTCAGAAAATTACCTACAGCGAGGCCGTTGTACACTCCGGTTTCAAGGAAGCATTCATGACCTTTTTTGGAACAACTGTAGGCTTTACTGCAATGCTGAACCCCATCACTGCGGCACCAGTAAAGAAGATGCTCCCGCCTGGTGCAGGTCCCTCCGAGAAACAGTTGAAGCATGGATACCTATTGGTATCAGGAGTTGGAGAGGGTGTCAAAGGTTCCAAGGTTGAGACGGAATTCTACTTCCCGAGCGATCCCGGATATAAGGATACGGCAAGGATGGTTACAGAAGCTGGGCTCTGTCTTGCTCTTGATTCTGACAAGCTTCCAGTCCAGGGCGGTGGTTTCTTTACTCCTTCGACGGGTATGGGAGATGCCCTTCTTGACAGACTTTGTAAGACTGGGTGTAAGTTTGCATCGAGAGTTGTTAAGGTCCAAGGTGGAAAGTTGCAAAGTAAATTGTAATTGATGAACATGTAATTATTTTTCAAATTTCTACAAAACTTTGCTCTTGCGAAATATCCGCAAGGAACTCATCGGGATTGGGCTTCAAGTTCGTCATCGTCATCGTCTTCAATTGCCTCGTCATTGTAGAAAGGAAGAGTATTGTTATTTCCATTTCCTTCAGTATTGCCCAACTGTGCTACAGGACGCATCAACCTACCAATCGCGAGGAGCTGGTTCCAAACATTTTCTTGTGTACCACTGCAATCTAAGTTCACAACAGGAACTACGTGTAGACGTAAAAATATGCATGTATGTCAATGTTTGTTAGAACTTGAAGGCCTAACGAATAATATGGATGAATGGTGCACGGTGCAAGTGTACAGTTTGAACTTACCGTGTTGTTCTCGCAACCAATCCATGGTCGGCTTGTGATATTTATGAAATGTTCTCAATCTTTGCAAGGCCGTCTCAAAATTATCATCAGGTCTCACATTGCCATCCTTCTCACCCTCTTTACCTCTCTTGATAATCCTCTCCATCAAAATAGTGTCATCGCAATCCAAATGAAGAGCCAGCTCAGGAGTTCCCATCAATTCCAAAAAATCAGCCGCATTATCGACAGATCGCGGGAAGCCATCCAACAAAACCCGCTTTCCAGGAAAGTTCCTTGTATGCCTCCTAATCAAAGCCGTGATAACAGCACTTGAAACCAGCTCCCCTCTCTTCATAATCTCCGCAACTTCCTTTCCTAACGGCGTCCCTCTCTCCACTTCATTCCGTAACAAAAGTCCGCTACTCAAATGAACTACACCACATTCCTCCACCAACCTTTCGCATAAAATCCCCTTGCCACTCCCCGGTCCTCCCACGACAATCACAATCCTAGCAGGCGCCCCACCCAAAACGGCATCACTAGCTACCAAAAACTCCGAGAGAGAAAGTTTCCCATCCTTGGCCGTATCTGCAGCCATGAACAATTTCTTCAAAGTTCTCTCGTCCGGTCGTTCCCCTATGCTATTTAGTAATTCTCGCACGTCGATGGGGGTGAGGAAGTGTTCTCCGTCTCCTTTGCCGTTTTCGTCAAAGTTGCGAGCGAATTGGTAAAATAGGTCAGTGATGGCTGCCATTTCACATTGGGCAAAGGCGAGGGAACCAGGAGATGGGGTCTTGGGTGATATTTGATCATGGTCATATTTGGAAGAAATGGTTTTGAAGGTTCTGATGGAGTTGGCATTGACAATTCTATTTGGCATGATACTAATACTTGCCGCCGTGCTGCTGTTCACATGTGAGAATGCGTTGAAATTACGAGCAGATGCGGTCAATTTGTCTTGGGGCCTCTTGGAGAGGACCTTGAAGAGTTCCCTCTTCAAAACTTGTTTGGAAACCAGTTGATTCATTGTGAATAATGGCTAAAGATATGTGGGCAAGGTATCTCGGCTTGGACAGCGCTAGCAGAAAATAATGAATGAAAGAATGAAAGCAAAAATGTTCTGGGGTGTTCCTTGTTCTGTTCCGCCGGTCGGTCGGTCGGCAAAGTTCGAAAGTGATGGGTGGGAAGATCCGGGAAGCTAAAAATGCTAAAACCCTTTTATTTTCCCAACGGACATTCAATTTTTCAACACACCAAACCAACGAGGTTATTGCGATCTTCTTTTCCACCGGGTTTTCAAACTGAACGTCACTGCATTTATTCACCCACCATTTTGAGGGCACTTGAACTTATGTATGCAATCAACCTCCAACCCAACTAAAAGATTCAACACACATTCTTGTATATCGAGACATTAGTCACCATGACCAAGTTCTCACCTCTTGCTGTGGCAACTGTTGCCCTCCTCGCTGCCCAGAATGCATCAGCATTCACTGGGCCAAAGCCCAAGCTCTCTGCTCTTGGAGCACTTCACATGGTGAGTAACTTCCGGCGCAAACGAAAATTCTTCAGGAAGGGCATTTTCTACGGTTGAATCTACGTTGCGTCTATACCATTTCGTGACGAAAACTTCAACTTGCATGTTTTGTTCTAATTCCCCCAGTGCAAGTGCATGATGCCAAATTCAAATTCGTTTGCTTCTGCACAACTAAAGATATCATATAAATAAAACTCTCACGCATGCCCCATACTAATTCTCTTTTCTTTTCCATGTGTTTCATAACGACAGGCCGACTATCCCACTTCTCACTCTGATGTATTATGGACGCCCTCCGTCAAATCCGGCGCTCGTGAGGACATCCTCGGACCCATCGCCGACTACTGCGCCGACCTCAAATCCGTCGTCCGTAGAAAAACCCGCACCGTAGAATGTGGTCCCATCAAATTCGGTTCCGAACATCCCATCGTTCGCCAGACTATGGCCACCACCAACACTGCAGACGTGGAACAATCCATTGAACAAATTATTCGTTGTGCCGATAAGGGATTTGACTTGGTGAGAATTACGGTTCAGGGAAGGCGTGAGGCTGATGCCGCCATGAGGATTCGTGAGGGATTGTTCAAGAAGGGTTATGATATTCCTCTTTGTGCTGATATGCATTTTCAGCCCAAGGTTGCTTTGATGGTTGCCGAAGCTGTGGAGAAGATTAGGATCAACCCTGGAAACTTTGCTGATGGTAGAAAGGACTTTGAGGAAAAGGTTTACGAGAGTGAGGAGGAATATATTAAGGAGAGAGAGTACCTTTTCAATGCTATGATTCCTCTTGTGCAAAAATGTAAGGATTTGAACCGTGCTATGCGTATTGGAACCAATCATGGATCACTTTCTTCTCGTGTTCTTTCATTTTATGGAGATACTCCACGTGGAATGGTGGAGTCTGCTATTGAGTTTGCAGATATTTGCAGATCTCAGGATTACCATAACTTTGTCTTCTCTATGAAGGCAAGTAATCCTCTTGTCATGGTCCAGTCTTACCGTCTTCTCGCTGCCGAACAATACCGTATGGGATGGGACTACCCACTTCATCTTGGTGTTACTGAGGCTGGTGAGGGAGAAGATGGACGTATGAAGTCTGCTATTGGAATTGGAACTCTTCTTTCTGATGGAGTTGGTGATACTATTCGTGTTTCTCTCACGGAGGATCCTGAGTTCGAGTATGAGCCTTGTAACCGTCTTGCTGAGATCGCGGAACAGCGTCTCGCAACAAATCCCGAGGCTGGAGCTCGTCAAGAGGCTACCAAGGAATACACTGATACCCGTGATATCACCACTTTTGCTAGAAGAAAGGGTAAGATTCTGGAGGAGAGCGAGGATGAGAGTGTCGACGCTAGTGGATTCTTGAACCAGGATGGATCTGTTGTTAGTGTTGTTACTCCTGAAATGTTTACCAAGGAGAACATCCCTTACCTTTATTCTGAACTTGGATGTAAGACTGCTGTTGGTATGCCATTCAAGGACATTGCCACTTCCGATTCCATTTTCATGAGAACGGTCCCCCCTTCCTCTGACTCTGATGCTCGCACTGCTTTGAGAAGATTGGCTGAAGTTTCTGTTGGACTTATTGCTCCTGCCGAAGAATTGGAGAAGGATCCCTTGCCAAACTCAATTGCTCTAATGAGTCTTGGGGACGCTATTGCTAAGAAGGGAGAGCTCCCTACTGGCGCCATCCGCCTAGCTGTAACTATCAATGGTAATGAAGAGGACGATGAAATCAAGCAGATTAAGGATCTTGACCCTGCCATAGTTTTCCTCAATGTTGATCCTTCCATTTCCACTCTTCATGCTTCTCGTCGTGTGTTTGAAATTTTCAATTCCAATGATATTGAGACCTCTGTCATTCATCACTACGAGACTGCAGCTGATAAATCTGATGAACTTGCTCTTCAGATCGGAACACGCATTGGATCTCTTTTGACTGACGGAAATGGTGATGGTGTCATGATCGAGGAAGTTGGAGACAAGGATAATTTCACTCTTGATTTCATTAGAAGGGTTTCCTTCTCTCTTTTGCAGGGATGTCGTATGCGCAGCACCAAGACTGAATTCGTTTCTTGCCCATCATGCGGACGTACCCTTTTCGATTTGCAAGAGACAACAGCTGAGATTACAGAAGCAACTGGGCACTTGCCAGGTGTTACCGTTGCTGTCATGGGATGCATCGTGAACGGTCCAGGAGAGATGGCTGATGCTGATTTTGGTTACGTGGGAACCATGCCCGGAAAGATTGATCTTTACTATGGAAAGGAAGTAGTAAGAAAGAGCATTGAAGAAGGAAAGGCTGTAGATGAATTGGTTGAACTCATCAAGGAATACGGAATGTGGAAGGAGAAGGAGACCGCTGACGAAGAGGAAGAGCTTATCACAGCATAAATTCCATTCTAGATTATATTTTAAACTTATGCAATCAACACATTTGAACATACCAGGTTTCAGGATACTGTACCCGGTATGGTATTTTATTAATACGCGCTTTGATTTGAATTCAATCATTTAAAAAAACATAAAAGGAATACAAAAATAAATAAAAGCCTTATTCTTGTTTCACATTTTATTTTAAAAGGCATTAAAAATTGCTCGCCTTCGTCCAAGTGCTGCAAACACATTGAAACTCGAAATGGAGTTTAAGCACTCTTCACGTAGCACTTCTGACTTTAAGTCCTCTTTCCAGCCCAATTCAAAATCGAGTGAAGATTATGTGGCTGAGGCAAAATCATCAAGTAATGTTGGTGACAACGCAATCTCCATGATCAGTGAATTCGAACAAGGACTCGAAAATGATCAGCACGGCGAAGACTTGTCTAGAGAAAAGGGCCCTGGGCGCACTAATAATCATGGGGAAACCAAGGGTATCGAATCTAGGACATCTTGGTCGACAAACACACAGAACAGGGGATCGAGTTCGAGATCTAATAGCTTGGTCAATGAAAAATTTGAAGTTCATGGAGACTTTCAATCTGTAAATACCGATACATCGTCAGATGACTCTGCAGAGGACGCAAGAATAAAATCTCTCGCTCCTAGTATTAATACCTCAAGTTTTGTAAAGAATACTAGCAAATCGAGGTCGATGGAAGATATTTCTAAACCAGATCATATGGCAGTTGGTGCCGCAATTGAAGCAAGGTGCAAGGGAAAGAGTAAATTTTATCCAGGGAAAATTATACGGTCCAGATTTGATGGATTATTCGATATACTGTATGACGACGGGGAAAGAGAGCTTGGTGTTTCAAAGGATTTAATCAGATTGAAACAAAGTGCATTGAACGAAGGTACGGAAAAGAATACGAAGCAAAGCACACCACTCAAGTCTGTGACGTTCACCAGAAACTCGACCGATACCAGTAACGCACTTAAGCGAATAAATTCCAACTCGAAAAGAGCCTCGGCAGGAGTGAGTGACGACGAAGGCAATAATCAAGAGAAATGCACTGCTCTTCTTACTGAGTTGAAAGTTGGAGATGCTGTAGAAGCTCGCTACCGTGGCAAGAGCAAGCTCTACCCTGGCAAGATCACCCGTTGTAGATTTGATG
>Ga0115005_10004385_pt1 | contig 11212 bp, 10 predicted proteins | sample ArcOceMetagenome_FD_87163 | JGI IMG/M metagenome (GOLD analysis project Ga0115005, IMG submission 87163) | Marine eukaryotic phytoplankton communities from Arctic Ocean - Arctic Ocean - Greenland ARC118M Metagenome | ecosystem: Environmental > Aquatic > Marine > Oceanic | place: Arctic Ocean...
AAATATCAAGTAAAGCAAGGCATACATAGTTCACACAACACTCACAATTTCATGAGCCTGCACAATCGGGGCAGACGCATAAGAGCTCATGTACCAAGTCTTGAAACCGCCAACTTGTCCCCACGCAGCTCCTCCGCCAAAATTGACGGCGTCTGGACAAATAATCATTGTATAATCTCTCGAGATCCCCAGGGCGCCATCTGTACCAATCGTACCACAATCCTGCCAAAACGTGGCATAATGGCTGGTACTCAGACCGCCATGTCACTGTGAATCCACTTACTACTTACTGCATACAGTGGTGATATTGTCGGCATTAATGCAGTAAATGATGATACGATTCAAAGTGATCAGGATGTAGTTTTGAGTTTTGAGAATTCAAGGAAGTGGAGCAACGGACCACTTTATCATGTTCAATCGCAAGGCAGGAGCAAATTCACAGGTACCCGGTTATGGTGATACAGTTCTCATCACAACGCAGGATGGATATAAAACGACAAGTTCTTGGACCGCGGCATTAACATCCGGCCAGGAATAAACGGATGCCACTTGGCCAGGTGGACAACTCGTAGTGAAGGTGTGTTCCATAGATTTATCATTATCGTGAAAAGCGAAGGTTCTGGTTTACATTGACGGAGAGACAAATGTCTCTTGCGAAAGAGGCACCCCTGCTCCGACTGTAGCTTCTCCACCTGCACCCAACATCAGCTGCTCCTACACCTGCTTCAGTTACCCCTGCTCCGACTGCAGCTCCTACACCTGCACCAACATCAGCCGCTCCTACACCTGCTCCAGTTTCCCCTACTCCGACTGCAGCTCCTACACCTGCACCAACATCAGCTGCTCCTACACCTGCACCAGTTACCCCAGCTCCGACTCCAGCTCCTACACCTGTACCGACATCAGCTCCTTCGGCTGCTCCGACACTTGTTCCAGATACCTCTGCTCTGACTCCAGCTCCTACACCTGCGCGCCGACATCAGCTCCTTCAGCTGCTCCTATACCTGCTCCAATTACCCCTGCTTCGACTCCAGCTCCTACACCTGTACCAACATCTGCTGATCCGACACCTGCTCCAGTTACCCCTGCTCCGACTGCTGCTCCTACACCTGCTCCAGTTACCCCAGCTCCGACTTCAACTCCTACACCTGTACCGACATCAGCTGATCCGACACCTGCTCCAATTACCACCGACATCAGCTCCTTCAGCTGCGCCGACACCTGCTCCAGTTACCCCTGCTCCGACTCCAGCTCCTACACCTATACCAACATCAGCTGATCCGACACCTGCTCCAGTTACCCCTGCTCCGACTGCAGCTCCTACGCCTGCGCCGACATCAGCTGATCCGACATCTGCTCCAGTCTCCAGCGAGCTATTCCCTAAGGTTAATGGTATTGATTACGACGTGCAGAGCGGGACCAAGCTTGTCGGAAACGGTGCCTACATTGGTTACTTCGACAACAATGACTATCTTACCTACAACTCTCTCAACTTTGGACCAAGCGGAACTACCAAGAGCGTTCAAATCAGATATTCCAAGGGCGACAATGGTGGAAAGCTCGAGTTGAGGATCGGTGGTCCCACGGGCACATTGATTGGAGAGTATTCACCTGCCAAGACTGGCAACTGGTATGCCTTTACGACTGTGTACATTGAGATTGACGATGTTATTGGGATTCAGGATCTGACTCTCGTTGGAAAAGGTACTTCGGGAGTAATGAATATCGATTGGTTCGAGCTTTCAGCATGAGCTGATGCCAGTTTCTCTTTTTATAAACTGAATATACATATCAATATGATGGTAAATGTGTTCAGTATTTATAATAATCCTTTTTTTAAATTATATATTTATTGCGACTTCGCATCCTTTTTTCCGCCCCCTTTGTTGATGAAATCTTGCTTCTTTCCTTCAAAGCCTGCCCTTCCTGCATGTGGCCCAAGTCTGGGTCTCTTCTTCTTATCAGATCCAACTCCGCCCGTCCCTGCCTCTCCTGCTTTTTTGTCCTCATCGTCCTTGATGCGCTTTGAAGAAAGATTAGCACCAGCCATACCACCGATAGCTCTTTGCTTGATATTATGGTTACGAATTGACTGTTTTTCGTCCATCTTGTCTTTCGTTTGTTCAATTCGTGATTTCCATGCAACTTGGCTCTTTGCCTTTTTCTTAGCTTTGCGTTTCAATGCCTTTTTGAGAAGTGCAGGGTCAGACTTTCTGGTCTTTTGGCCACTTTATGGATGAAAGGATAAAAATAGAACTTCGTTAGTAAATGAGACCACAGAGTCGCTCATACCTTCAATCGACCTAAACTACATACCTTGCCGCCTTGAGTGCGTCACCCCACTCAATTTTCTTCGCCTTTTCTTTATCTTCTAGCGCATCAGATTCCTTTAGCTGACGCAATCTTGCCTTCTTGGCTTCAGCTTCTTCGAGAAGTCTTTCAAGACTTTTTTTCTTGCCCTTGTTCTTCAAACTCTTGTTGACTGCAGAATAGTTTCCTCTTAGTAAGTCACCTTTCAAACCGGCGATACCTCCAAAGTCTATACCGACTAGATCGTCAATGACATCCTTGGCCTTGGTTTCGGTGTTTATTTTGCTGCCGCCCAAATCCTTGACAATCTTGATAGGAACAAGACCATTCTTTCCAGTTACGGTGAACCCTCCCGATACTTTCTGTTGCACTTGTCTCGTCTTTGCTATCTCTATTTTTCGCTTTTTATCTGCTCTGCGAGCGGCACGTTTGCTGACTATGGTATTACTAGTACTATTAGTTACAGTGTTGGACTTTCTTTCTTCGAGCTTTGCGCGGAGTTTGGCTTTGAGATCTTCAATTCTAGATTGATGCGGACTAGATTTAAACTTATTAGACTTGCAACCATCAGAATCTGTAGGAGCTTTGGAATCTTCTTGCTCTTCTTCGTGGTTGTCTTGGAATTGAATATCACCAATGGAATCGTCGTCGTCGTCCGCGTGTTCCAAACGCTTCTTCTTATCTCTTGTGGACTCCTGTTGTGCGGGGTCAAACTTTTTCAATTTTCCAGCCTTAGCTTTAGCTCTTTTTGCTTCCTTGGAGTCCTTATTCTGGCTCTTTTGATGCTTGGATTTATGGTAAGGTAGTTGATTGTTTGACGAATTATCGACTACATATACATTGGATGGTATGATGTCGACGAATTTGTCAAAGTATTCGTTGTGTTTTTCTATGTCGTTGAGGACTGACTTGGCATCCATATGTTGCGGTGGCATTTTCGATATTATTATCGAATCGACAGGTTCTTGGATTGAAATAGAGAGGCAGCACAGATGATGGTAAGTAGTATGTAACTGGAATGGATGTTTTGATTGTATAACAGAAATGTGTCAGGAGAATTGAGAACACAAGCGATCTCGACGAACTGAGGAATGACTGGCTGGAGGGCGACGGTTAAAATGACTGTTTATTGTTACGCTGTTTAGTTTACGTTTCGTTTAGTTTTGAAAAGTCCTTCTTTGAGATTTATCATTGAATCAATCAATCAATCTTTCAATCTGTGGTCCACCGGTACCAGTACCGTTACCCGAACTATTCAATTATTTCACTGTATTGCCATCCTATTATACATAAAGTGGAGCGGTCATAATCACTTCAATCCATGGCTCGATAAGAACCTTTGTTAGAAGATAAAATATAACACCCATGAAAATACTGATTGGCAAAGCAGGCAGGGCACTATGATATACTGATAGAAGCACTAGAGTGCCTCCAAGGCCTGCAAGGATGACCAGCATACAGGCAGCAAAAGTTGTGAAGCTATACATGGCTGCTTTTGCAACCATGACACTATAAAAGATGAAATCTCCCTGAAACAATGCATCGACCAAAATGTCAGTATCACATTGAAAAAGAATGCTATCAAGGAATGGTGTGTGTTGGAAACCTTATCCTCTCCTACTTACCAGCCCTAACCTGATTGAGCTAGCACGCTCCTCGTAAACTGATTCATCGTCATCGTCATCATCTGATATGTCATAAACTTTTCCTTTCTTATCAACAATGAGCGTTCTCCTCAGATTCTTATCTCTCCCATAAACCTTGAAAATGGGTCGTCCTTTACTATCACTTCCATCCCTTTCAATTCTTCCGCCATCATGAGGAAACTCAACCTCAACCTCTGATAAAAGATCGGCTGTCGAGAATTCCGTTTTATAAATTTCTTCTGGAGATGTATCAGCAAGCAGAGGAGATGCATTGATGGTACTGGAGCCTCTTTCGCCATTTCGGCGTGAACTCCGCCTCCTTCGTCTGGTCAATATTGCGTCATAACCAGAAACAAGTGGTAAACGGTATGTTTTGGCGAGGGCCAAAGGAATGTGGACCCGAAGCCCGTTCGTCAGGAAGGAAGTTGCAGATTCGGAGTGATCTACACTTGTTGCAGGCGCCGAGCTCAATGCACGACCTTGGGTGGCATTTGTAGTACTTGTATCTTCATCATAAGAGGCTCCCTCCTCTTCATTTGGAGGTAATCGACCGGTACTATTGTCTTCTTGTAATCTTGAACTAGATCTTGAGTTTGTCACACTAGTTGAATTTGAGTTGTGCGATCTGCTAGGTCTCGATGTCCCAGCTGGAAGTTGTGCCTCGTACAGTAATCCTGGCATATCTGGGCTATCCTCCTCTGACATTAAATTTACGAGAGCCTTGAGTGGTCCACATGGACTTAATACTGCACACAAGTCATAGAAAGCAAGCATCACTATAAGAAGAGTACGGGCATGTACGTGAGATTGTGTCACTGATGAGCAAATCAACAAATGTTCTTCTAAACTCACCTAGCAACGACCACGCAGTCCAGTCATCAAAGTGTGCCAAATGCCACGCCAAAATGACAGAGGTAAAAACTGTTGAAATGTTGCAATTGAGATCGTACGCGAAAGTTCGTGAATTAGTGAAAATGCACTTCTTGATTGCAACCAACACCGCAAAAAGAATAAATGTAAAAATGCACTCACCCAAATACATTTGTGTAACCGATTGAGGGATGCCCTTTTGATAGAATATCGCAGTCACACCGACAATTGCAAAGTTATACATGAAGAGGCTATACGAAATTTTATCAACGGGTATGCGATAGATCTCAATCGCCACGCTCCCCAAATAATCACCGAGAAGTCCAAGTAAAGATGCAGAAGAAAAAACCATGTAACCGATGAGAAATTTCATGCATCTATACTTGTAAAGGAACACAATCCCAAATGTCATGGTCCCAATGAAGGTAACCATCACTAACGCATTTCCAATGCTCGAAATGAGGTTCTTTCCGGTACTGCCTTCTCCTGAATTATCGATGTCCCACACATTGTACGCTGATGCAAGTTGCTCCGCTCCCATTTCTGTTGTTTGTTCGTCATTAATGTATACCGCGGCGAGGGCCGCAAGGATCATTGTGGCGGATACAGGTCTTACAATGGCATGAAAAGAATTTGTCGAGTATAATAATTCTTCTAAGGAAAGTTCTTGATCCTCTTGTGCATTACTATCGTCGTCATCAGGGCCATTCTCATAAGTCTCTTCATCACTTGAGAAACTTTCGCTTCCTTCCCCTACGTTTACTGGATGATCATCAAAGCTCTCGCTGTAATTGTCATTGCGGTCACCTGATTGTACCGGTACAGTTGCTGATGCTTCTGTATAAGGTGTGACAGGATTTGCTGTCAAAGATTCCGTCATTTCCGGTTCTTTCCTTTTGACTGTTGACAGTGTATTCATGTAGCGCTGCTCCTGCGACCTGCGTGAGGTGTATTTATATCGTGATTATGCCGGTTGACCGCCATCCTCCATTGTGCCTTCTTCTTGAAATCACCTGTTTTTTTCGCAACGGTGCTGGGTAGCTATTTTAGTTGACATTTTATCCTATTTCTCCCCCCCCTCACATCACCTACCCGGTACCGTCCTGTCTGTACTTACAGTTAGTAGGTCCATGGTTCATGATGCCATCATCTTACGTGTGGATATGTACACTATTCTGAGTTCTTTTATATTCTCTGCTTTGGGGCAAAAATCGTATGGTGACGGTTCTATCTGATGGCACATGCGTTGACGGTTCATTCCAAGTCAATTTTCTATGTAAGGCTTCAACGAATTTGTTACTATTTTTTTAATAATCAATGGCAACTCAGAGCTTTTGAAGCATACTTGTGCTCGTTCATTTGGGATAGACCTTGCCAAATCATGTGCCTCATCTCCCAACGATCCAATCAAAATCAAATGTGCGTGAACGTCACGGGATTGTAAAAGAGCGAGATCTTCCGATGTAATTTGATACCGTTTCAGATTGGCGTCGGAAATCACCAATACCAGATCACCTGTGTTTGCCTCTGTGACAGCTGATCTGATTGCCTCAACTGTGTTGTCTCCAGCATATGTGTACTGCGTATTAGCCACCATGCATTCCAAGACGCGTAACTGGGTCGCCTCATCCAAATGAGTATCTGGATCTACCAAAGGAATTTTAGCACTCGATCCATTATGTCCTATGAGAAAGAGCTTGAACCTCGAGTCGTCACGAAGACCTTCCATAATCATCAAAGATGCTTCCAAAAGGCGTTCCAGGCGACTATCGTATCCATTGAATCGATACATGCTCGCGGATATATCTACAATTAACTTGATAGTCACTGGGTCAGAACGGAGAGAGATGTCACTCTCTGACTCCTCAGAATTCCCCCGTCGTTTGAATACGTCCTTCTCGCCAGATAGAGCATCTACTAATCTCGAATCATCCAGCTCACCAGTATTTTGGCGTTTTAACCATACACGCTCCTCATTCCGTCTCCGCAAGTCTTTAAGATGACTACGCAATTGTTGAATCTGTACATCCACTTGTTTTCGTAAATTATCATATCGATCCCAATCAAGCTTTCCCATATCAAGATCTTTTAGCTTTTGCTCGAGAGCTTCTTCGGCCATTTCTTTTGCCCTACGCTGTGCTTCTTCTGATACCTCCGCTTTCAATTCTTCTGATATTTGGTGAACAGGGTGACCTGCGTCAAGCCTGAAAGGACCGCCACGGCCACCAAGCCCTGCAGTGTCAGAGCCACCAGTACCACCAGCCCAGGTATTTCCTCCAACATGTGGTACATTATCTGGGTCTATCTTACCATATTTGGGGCTTGAACTCCTTGTTTTGGGTGTTGATATTCCACCCTTAGTACGGCTTAAATTAGTGACATCAGTCTCTTCGGCAAATATGGAGATGCCATACCTACCAAAAACTTGGTCTAATTGTTTTGCAAGGCCGGTGTCAAGGCGATCAAATGCGATAATATTTTCGATAGCATATTCAATTCCATCGCCCGGATAAGTATTCAAATGTTTCACAACATTGACGGACTCTCGAATACTAAATGGATATAAAATAAGCCCATTTTCGTGAGCAATCCTCAGCTCTTCCCAGATCTGCACAATCTTTTCAATTACCGGGATTTGAACATTAGGTCCATAACTAATAAGGATACGCTTGTGACTCTCGATATCCATTGCATTTACATTGTGGCAAGAAAAGACATCCCCCATTTCTCGAGCAAGGTCGTTGCCATGGAACGGGAATCCAGCAGGATTGGTTAAAGTCCAAATGCGAAAGTCAGGGTGTATTGGAAGAAAATCAGGGTCAGAACTTTCTCCTTGGCAAAGAATGCGGCCATCTGGTAAGGCGAGCTGACCATCCTCAATGAGACCTTTCAACAATGCTACAACCTCAACAGGAGCTTTGTCTGCTTCGTCTAAAACTAATATTCGCCCATGTTTAGCGGCTCTCACAAGAGGAGAGTCATGAAAAACGATACGTCCATTTTCTACGGACGGTGTCGACATCAAAGACTGGATAGTAGTATCACGATGTAATTGGAGATACTCACGTTCGCAGTTCAGAGTCGAAAGCAAGAAATCCACAATACGATTCTTTCCCACACCTTGATACCCTGATATTAGAAGCGCCTTCTCTCCAACACTATGTGCCTCCAAAATATCATTCATTACTTGGGCTTGTCCTGGGTTCTCTTCGAATCGAGGATTTGGAACTAACAGTGGATTGGACGGAGTTCGACGGCATAATGCCAGCAGTTCCTCATCCAAGGAATAATCAAATGCTTGATCATGGTGATCTTCACCTTCACTAATCCTGCAATGTGACATACATGTCTCCACAGTACGTCTCTCCCTTTCTGGCATGAAGCTTGTCATCAGCGTATTATGCACAATTCTTGCAAGCTTGTTACTTCCTCTTTGCTCTACTCGACGACAAATATGTTTCATCTTACGGAGAGTCAAGACAAGACTTTCGTTTCCATTCAAAGTATCAGCCACACCACCAAAGGCTGATTGATCCAATTGATCTCGTAGCTGCAAAATCATAGCTAACACCTTTTCGTCTAGCGAAGGATACAGATCCATCAAAATATCCCCAAGCTCGTCACTTGGTAAAGGGGCAACTTCTATCCAGTGGAACATGGATTTACTTTCTGGTGTGATCCACGGCTTATCACCAGGAGGATGCGCAATTCCAATACAGCGGAAATTCTCATTAGCATGAATTCTTTTTCCATCTGGGAGATTCACCCACCCCTGCTCCATCAATAGTGCGAGTGATGACAAAGTATCTGATCGAAGCTTATCGATACCATCCAAAATAACCCAGGTTCCCTGTTGAACCGCCCTCGTTAAGGGTGTTTCCCTCCAGACTGTATCGCTTGACTCCGCATCCGTACCACGAACCATTAATAAGTCTCGAGAAGTCATATCAGGATGTAGGCTAAATAATTCAACTTTTGCTCCATATACTCGTGCCGTTTCTCTTGCCACCGCGGATTTATAGCAGCCTTTTGGGCCGACACAAACGACAGCGCGATTACCACTCTCAAATCCTGCAATAATGAGATCTCTTATTGCTCTAGTTGTTTTTGTTTCAACAAACTCGGATATTTTCCCCTTCTTTTTACCATGATTTATTTTCAAGGGAGACATCACGTCGTCAGCTCCAACCATGTCTCCATTGAAGTTTATTCCATGTGCATTCAGCGCAGCCTGAGGTGCGATACTTTGTTGATATTTTTCTAGGTACCGGACAGCATCGTGTATTGACTGTAATGGTACCCCGCGAGGAACTTCTCCCACCAATTGCACAAGATTTTTAAAGGTCGTTGCATCTAACAAACCATTGGATTCGGCACTGGCCGCAACTAGAATATCACCCACTTCAACAGCAGACGCTAAACGTCCTTGAAATCTAGACCGCAATGGGGGGTCGAGAGAGACACTTTCTCCTACCGAGAGACTACCAAGAGCAGCGACCCGAAAATCAGGATGTACCCGATGAATCTGCACACCAGCAATATCATTAGCTGGAGAGATCCCAATTTTATGCGCATCATACACATCAGGTGAAACTAACATACTCCCATCATCCAGAGGCATCTCCCTATTTTCCAATAAGTTATTCAGTGTCGGGAGCACGTTTCGCTCCGCCTTCTCTAGACCGTCAAGGATGAGAAGCCGCCCATTTATTGCTGCTCTCACAGGTGCTTGATTGACATAGACAGTCCCACGATTTGTCACTTCTTTGCGTTGCTTAAGATCCGCTTCTGACGTGTCTTTAGATAGTGAAATGTATTCAACCTCTCTATCTAATAATGCTGCATACAGTAAAATTAAATGTCTCCTCTCCCGTGCCAATTCTGGCGTACCCAAAAGGAGGAAATCTTGCTGCAACGCTAAATCCTTTTGGATCATCCATCTCAAATGTGAAAAATGACATGGAGGCAAGCTCGTGTGAACTTCATCAAGTTGTGTTAATCTCGATGGAAGCTTCGGGACTAGGTCTGGTCTGCCACTTCCACGAGGGCCAGAGGGTATGGTCACATCTCCAATTGTAATCGACCCATCGAATGTGCCGATAGAACTTCGAAAATGCCGAAGAGTTGAACCAATAAGTACTCGATGGCACCGGCGTAATGAAGTCCGTAGCATGAAGAAGTACCGGTATGTTCGAATGTATTTATTAGCAATCACGTTAGATACCGTAGAAGTGAGTGTACATTATTTTTGTTCTTTTTGTTGTTGATGTTGGTTGACATCGGTGACATGGATTGACGACAATAGCCCCTCGCGTCGAGCTTGATCAAACTCTTCAGTCGCGCACATTTTCAACATTGACCATTCTGACTCACTCACTCATTCGCGCCCACCTCATTTTTGTCACATCATTGCATCATAAAACACACGCAGATCATGACCAGCCACATCCAGCCACCTACCAGATTTGAACCAGATCACAGGTGAATCACCAACTTAACTTCGATTTGCCTCCTCACCAACTGCTCATAATAAATATTTCCTGCAAACATAACGAACAAAGAAAATGATGAAGCTTGCAATCCTCTCTACAGCTGTCGTAGCAACTACCGCCTTCGCTCCCAGCGCTTCATCCAACACTGCCAGGTTTGCCCTGCATTCAACAGAAGAGACCACATCTCCCGAACCTGATGTACCTGTTGTTGCTCCAGTAGCTCCCATCAATGGCTGGGTTCCTGATCAAAATGCTCCTTGTTACGGACTTCCTGGCGCAATCGCTCCCACTGGATTCTTTGACCCCCTTGGTTTTGCACAGAAGGGTATCTCCCTTAATGATGTCAAACGCAACCGTGAGGCCGAGGTCATGCATGGACGTGTTGCTATGCTTGCTTCAGTAGGGTACCTCGCTGGAGAAGCAATCTCTGGTCCCTTCAAAATTGATGGACCTGCTAACGACCAATTGCAGCAAATGCCATTACCTGCGTTTGTCCTGCTAACTGTAGCAATTGGAGCTGCTGAGCTCAAGCGTGCAAGTATCGGATGGGTAGAGCCTGATTTTGCCTCATGGAACAAGACTTTGTGGAGACTTCGTGATAATTATTACCCCGGTGATGTCGGATTTGATCCACTTGGTCTCAAGCCCCAGGACCCTAAGGCATACGCAAATATGCAAACTCGCGAGCTTCAAAACGGCCGCCTTGCCATGCTTGGTGTCGCTGGTATGTGCGCACAAGAACTTGTAAACCACAGATCAATCTTTGAAACTTTTGATTTTTACACAAAGGTTTACTCAGGTGTCGATCCATATGCTGCCTGTGTAGAAAGTGGTTCTATTATCTGCTAAATTAAGAAGAATTGTAGATTTTTCTCATTACCTTCTCTAAACATT
>Ga0115005_10004386_pt1 | contig 11208 bp, 9 predicted proteins | sample ArcOceMetagenome_FD_87163 | JGI IMG/M metagenome (GOLD analysis project Ga0115005, IMG submission 87163) | Marine eukaryotic phytoplankton communities from Arctic Ocean - Arctic Ocean - Greenland ARC118M Metagenome | ecosystem: Environmental > Aquatic > Marine > Oceanic | place: Arctic Ocean...
ACAAGCAAACAGCTTTCTATCTATTCAAGAGGTTTAGTGCGAGAAGATATCGCCAGACATGTACTGCTTGAGTTAGCCTCCATTAACATGGAACAAGAGCAAGCCAACTATGATAAAACCGCCGAACTAGAAGCGGTAATTAAACCTTATATGGATAAATTTTTGAAGGCTAGGGTGTAGATCCATCGATAAGTCAATTTTTTGTAAATAGCATATGAACTCAACTATCCAATTAAGCATAACGTTTCGCATAACATGGTGAAGCTAGTTTTGATGAGGATAAAGGCATCAAAACTAAGGCCCACTCAGGGAATATGAGACGCCACCAGTAAATTTAGAAACCAAATTATATGAAATACAAACTATTGCGGTTGTAAAATATGTTGCTCCGAATACCAGTATTGGATTTATTAGCAAGAGCAGCAATTTTCCACCATTATTATCAGCGCTAAAATTAAATATGTAATTAAAGCTTATCTCGACTTCAAAGCCTAGAAGGAGTAACGGAACCGCAGCCATTGAGACTATGGCGCTAATTATTGCGCCCACCAGTCCTATTGTTATTGCGGAAGAATTGACTTTTATACTCTTCACATTTTTGTACATTAAAATATCCTTATATGATGAGTTGCTAACTTGGATTTAAGGTCTAACCCAGCTGGGAAATACTAACCCTTTTTTTTAGCCAGTGAATAAGTTTCCAGTATTCAAAACACCCAATGCTGAGATGTGACAGCTTGCCAACATCTTTATTCCTGTTCCTTAACCAGACACTATGACCTTCTTCAATTGAGCAATTCGGTTGGCAATGAATTTTTTTCATGAAATTTAAAATTAATTTTACCCCCCAGCAACTTTCTTAAATTTCCCGGCGTAAATGTGGTTGAAAGCACAAACATCATCCTCGGAGAAAACAATGATGCTTTTAGATTTTAGTCTTTTAGTCTCAATTGCATTAAGCAGCTGTGGGAGCGATAGTTCAGACCAGCAGTAACCCCAGTAATAGAAACACCCACAATACCCATGTTTGATTTTCCAGTTCAAACGGATGGCCCAGACTTATTTGTTAATGGTGATTCAGGCTCAATACTAACATCAGTTTTGGGCCTCTCACTTTACACATTTGATAATGACCAAGCTGGCATTTCAAATTGCAGTGGTGTAGACGGTGATGTTGCTGGCTCCACAACTGATGAATCGAGTTGTGCCGGACAATGGCCTCCTCTGCTAGTGGGTGATGGTGGGGTTGCACAAGGGAAATTTAACTTTGTACAAAGAGCCGACGGAACACAACAGTGGGCTGACGACGATATTGCTCTGTACACGTTTTCTGGAGATTCTGCTCAAGGAGACATCATTGGTGATGGTATCGGTGGTGTTTGGCATTTTGCTAGACCGCAGCCTTTCAAAACTGCTGATATCAACGCCGTTTCAACTTATGTGGGCAATCAAACTATTCTATCTGTGACCTCTGCAGGGGAAGTGTTGGAATCATTTCGCGCCGACAAAGATGGGTTTGCCTTGTATATATTTGATGTTGATCCAGTAAACGAGGTTGCTTGTTATGGCTTAAACGGTGACGCTTGTATTACTGCTTGGCCTCCTCTTTTAGCCGATGCTGGAGCAAAACCAACATCTTCATTATCAGTTTTAGCCTTAGCCAATGGACAGCAGCAGTTGGCATATAAGGGCAAAGCCCTATATTTCTTCGCTGGCGATACTACAGCCGCTGACAGCAATGGAGAAAATATTGGCAACGTTTGGCATCTGGCCAGCAAACCACCGGCTATTCAGCGAGTGGTTGACGACATCAGCCGCCTAAGTGCAACCGGTGAAGTATCTGTGTTACTGCCTAATACCGACAACAATAATGCTCTTGAAGTAAGTCAAGCCGACAAAGACCAATTTACTCTCTACACCTTCGATAATGACGAAGTGGGTATCTCAAACTGTAATGAAGGATGTGCCGTTGCTTGGCCACCATTTATCGCCACCGACAACGAAACTTCAAGTGGTGCATGTAGTAAAATATCTCGAGACGATGGCATTATGCAATGGGCATATAACGATAAACCCTTGTATTTCTTTGCCAGTGACGTGAATAAAGGCGAACTAAATGGCGATGGTGTTGGCGGTGTTTGGCACATAGTTCAACCAGCAGTAGTTGTAGCACAAATTACTACCTCTATTTCAAGCTTGGCTAGTGCCCTAGGACAATCCTTAAAGGTAGATGGAGAGGTCAATATTTTGGTTACTGATGCCAATGGTGACTCACCAGTGATGATATAGAACAGTTTGTTGGTTTGGCAGAACTCAATTATCAACTTTTAAAGGGGGGGAATGTAAAATTAACGGGTGAATATTATGACTCAAATCGTGCTATTACTAACAATCACGAAACCCGCTATTCACTCATTGTAGAGTATGCGCCTATCTCTAATCTTCAAGTGCGTGTTGGGTTGCGATCATCAGAAGGTATACCTCAGCAACCAAACCGCAGTGGGGAGCGGTTTTTTGTAAAAAGTCACGTCTATTTTTAATAGTCGCATAATAGTTCTGGCTTACTAACATGCAGAACCGTTTTATAAAAAAATCAGTCAATAGTGTGTTGACTGATTTTTATCCTTATACCAACCTAACTCATTTACCTTTTTTGACGTCACTTCTTTTTATCATTCGTATCGAAAAAAATGAATTAACCCTTACTCTTGTGGAAAGCTCTATTGATGCGATCTTTAAGGAAGAATCTATGTACCTTAGTGCCTCTGTCCCCTTTTGATGAGCTCACCATATCCAAAATTTGATCCAACTCATAGACGGCTGTAGCCTGAGACACATAATCGTATTTACTACCTTTCTCTAAGCCTGAAATTTTGATTAAGCGCTCAACATATTCGACCTGCAAGTTACGACGATAAGTGTCAACGTTACTTTTCTTATCCGCCTTAAAAACGGCATCCGTTAAGTCGGATATGACTTCATCCACTTTGTACTCGTTACCATACAGGCTACTATCGGTAATACGCATCAGGGTATTCGGGTGTAAAACGTGATCGAATATCGCTTTTTGTGCAGTTAGTAACATGGTGTGAAGTTTTGGATCTTCGTTAGTATTGAAGGCTTCAAAAGAACGACGCTGACGCTGCAGGTAAGCAAATAAGGGCTCGATGCTGTTAATTGCACCGGGAGCAAAAACGTAGTCAGACAAGGTCTTCATAGCTTCTTTCTGCTTCACTTTTGGTACCGGTGTGAAAGGCTTTTTGTAGCCTTTTTGTCCAACAAAAGTGCGATCCACATAGACGCCGCCTATATAACGTGAAACCACATTAGCTTGGCGTTTAAATTCGCCGAATATTACATTCACCCCAACCAATAAATCATTATGACTCTTATCTTCGGTCAGCGTTTTATCTTTTAATTCAGTGGCTGTTGATTTGATCAACTCAAAACGATCTATGGCGTAAGCGACTGCATTACTCGACATATCAAAAATATTGATCCTTGGGTCGGTATGTCTGCCGGGTGCCCGCATATCGTCTGCATCGTTGCCAAATTGCAGGCCATGCTCAGCTGATCGAGCTAAGATAGTTTGCAAACGCCTAGTTTCGGCCGCTTCATCTTGGATGCCTTGTGAATAGCCGTACTCTATCGCCCAATCATCATAAGGCCCCGGTTTTACCGTGTAGAAATCGCCTTGGGATACACCATCTGGAGCAAAGTTGACCGACGGATAATCCATCACAGATCCAGCCAATATTCCTTGAGTAATATCGGCATTATGGGCCTGTTTATGATCGTGCAATTGGGTGGCCATCATATTGTGGTTTAAGCCAAGTGTGTGGCCGACTTCATGCAAAATGAGGTAATACATGGACTGTCGTAAAAGTTTGTCCTTTTCGATATCACCCATACCCTTAGCTAAGGCGGCGGTTTGACCAAACATGATCCCTTGATTCAAGCCAAAACCTGCCATACAGTAATTCGAGTTTTCAACATCAAAATCAGGTTGACTTGTGGTCAAACCATCAGTAAACATTTTTGCGGTAAACCAACGTCCTTTCATAAAGGAGTATTCAAGCATAATATCCGCGGCAATAATTTGTCCGGTTAGCGGATTGGCAATACTTGGCCCGTAACCACCAAATGGCGGACGGGGTGATGATGTCCAGCGTAATACATTGTATCGCACATCATCGGCTTTCCATTTTGCATCATCAGGCTGAATCTTTACCACCACCGCATTACTAATACCGGCTTTTTCAAACGCAGAGTTCCAGCTAAGCGTGGCATCACGAATGGTATCGCGCCATTCCACCGGTGTGGTATTTTCTATCCACCAGGTAATAGGTTTTACTGGATCAGAGACCACTGCATTGGGATCTTTTTTCTCAAGATGCCAGCGTTGGATAACATCACGATAGTTCACAGTTTCATCTGAGGTTAAATCATCAAACTGTTCGGTAAAATAACCAATTCGAGGATCATCTCTACGAGGTGTGAAGTCGTTTTCAGGTAATTGAACAAATGCATGTTGTAAGGTCAAAGACAGATAACGTGAATCGGTGACTTCATTGCCTCCGCGAACTTTTGGTTTTGCATTTTCATACACATATTCGACCTCTATGTGGGTGTTTTCAGGGAAATTATCTATCGCTAAAATACGAGATTTTTCTGGCGACAACTTACCCAATTTAAAGCGTTTCTTCTCTCGCTCAGGATCTGAACTTGGGGTGGGTGAAACCTGATGTAATTTCTCGTTCAAAAACACATCGGCCAGTTTAATCACAAATTTACCGGCATCGTTTACTTCAACTTTTGACGACACTAATACCGCTTCACTAATATTGGCATCTGCAGCTTTGCTGATAGCATTGGTTGGATCAAAGTAATAACGTGGAGTTTTAGCAATAATATCTACTCGGTCATAATAGCGGCGAAACTCAATCAGTCTCGATTCTCTGAAATTGCCTTTAAAATCACCCGCATCCATTGCACCATTAACGGTTGATACAAAATATAAAAATGGTTTGCCAAATTGGGATTCATCAATGACCAGATAACCACTACCGTCTTTTGAGTCCCGATAAATATCCACAAAACCGGCAAATTTGCCTTTGCCTTTTATGGTTTCAGCAAATGTTTTGACTTCTTTTTTACTTTCCTTGTCAGCTGATTCTTTTTCTTCTGCACTAAGCGAAAAAGCTGAACACACCAGCAGAAAGCTCAGAAAAGCAGTTTTTGTCGTTTTTAAGAACATACATCTTCCTATTATTTTTAGTGAAACCGTCTGCAATTGAATTGCAACTTACTGCTGCTAGTTTTTGACCGTAGTTTAATATTAAGTAACAGAATCAAAAATATACAGTGTATTAAGTTACCTCGTTACATTTGTTTTGATCGATTACCCAATAAATGGTGTTACCAACAACCGCTATTGAGCCAGAGATTACAGCACTTAGAGGAAACAATATCGCTGCACCAACTATGCTCCCTAAAAATTGAGCTTCACAATCATGACTACCAGAGCAATTTAATTGCTCAAATCCTTGCAGTTGTTCAACGGATAGCTCAATTTTCTTTTTAATAACGTGGCACTTTTTATCGTACGCTTCGGTGAACATCGGTTTAACAACACATGAACAAAGCACTAGAAATGAAGAACAGAGAAATAATGTTTTAAGTAAACGCATAACCATCCGTGAATATAAAGCTAAAGCAATATAGCCTAACGTGTCTCGATGTTTAGTCAAATTGTTATGTGTGGCTTGGTAATTCGCAAGACTCAGCGCAGTGCAAATATCAATATGATTTTCGTGAATGTATATGTAATTAGCTCAGCGATGGTATTTATACTCCGTTATAATCCCAGCCTCAGTAGCAACTTATTTTAACAGATGAAGACCGAATTAAGCTGATATGTGCTGAGACCATCTTACTGGACACACTTTTAGGAGCTTATAATGGGTAACATGTATGTGGAATATGAATATTGGCTTGCAGCGTTCCAGCTGTTTTTTGCCATGCTGGGCATGGGGGCAACACTTACTATTGGCGATTTCAAAGATGTAATGAGAGAACCTCGAGCGGTGACATTTGGCACTATAATTCAGTTGGTTTTGGTACCACTTGCGGCTTTTGCTTTTATTAGTTTTGCAGGCTTTTCAGCGGGAGTGGCTGTTGGGGTTGCACTGATTGCTTCTATTCCTGGCGGAACCACCTCAAACATATTTACCTATATGGCCAAAGGTAATATTCCACTATCCATATCAATCACAGGAATTACCACACTTGCCTGCCTAATTTCTACACCCTTGATATTAGGATTATTGGTTACTCAGTATTTACCTGCTGATTTTGTCATGCCCGTCGGACAAATTATCAATGATATTGCTTTTACCTTACTTCTCCCTCTTGCTATAGGCATGTTGATTTTACGTCAGCTGCCCAAACATGCGGGCTGGATTTCCACATGGAGTATTCGAGCGTCTCTGTTTGGAATACTGCTTATAGTTGTCGGTTCTATGAGCGCTGGACGGCTAGATATGGAAGCTTTCGGAGGGCAAAATCTTATGCTGGTTAGTGCTTTTGTTGTCTCACTGGCTTTTGCAAGCTGGGTCGCGTCAAGATTGTTACGATTATCAAAGGAAGATAGCACGGCGATAGAAATGGAAGTTATTGTACGTAATGTGAACCTCGGATTGTTAATCAAAGCATCCATGTTTCCTGCTACTTTAGACAGTGCCACTACAATAGGCGATATGGTGCTGTTTACGCTACTTCTATACGGCGCTTTGCAAATGCTGGTAGCTGCAGTGCTTATTTTTATGCGCAGGCGCGGGTCAAAAGTCACTTCAATTGAGACTTAGGTAAATAGAGTTTGAAAAATCTTGTGACGTCGTCTACCGAACAATGGATTAACAATGGCAGTATTGAATTGTTTTAGAAGGTATTGATTCAGCTATTTCGCCATTGCCGTCAGAGGAATGTCCTCGTAAGTCTTCGCTATTTACCAATAAATTGCTGATCATTAAAATCATTGTCTTGCTAATTTTTAGTCACTTTTCTTAAAGTGACTTTTGCGCTGTTAATCATTATTTTTCAAAAACACTCTAAGGGGATAAATGACTTGGCCCCAAAATGTCGAAGGAAGTTTTTTGGTTGTGCCATAGTTAGCAGGCCAGTGCTTTCCAGGTAAATGCATGGTGTTAAACAGCCAATCAAATAGAATGGTATGTGCGGAGTAGTTAGTATCTATCGCAGGTTTTTCTGAACTATGATGCCAATGGTGAAATTGTGGCGTTACGATGATGTACTTTAACGGACCAAAAGGAATACTAGTATTGCAGTGGATCAACACTGCTTGCAACGCTGCAAAGGCAACGTATATATTCAAAGCTACTTCACTTGCACCCAATAGATACAGCGGTATCATAACCATAGCGCGTTCCGAGAAAACTTGTACAAAGTGCCCCCGTGAACCTGCAAGCCAATCTAGGTTTTCAACCGTATGGTGCACAGCGTGAACTGGCCAAAGCGTTTTCACCTCATGGAACAAACGGTGTTCCCAATACAGCACAAAGTCGGCGCAAATTACAATAGTCACAAACTGCAGTAATATTGGAATTGACTGAATAGCTTCTTGTAAAGATGCACTAGCTGCCCATTCAAAATGGGTTACATGGTAGTTGGCATATACAATAATGGCTGAAATTGCTAAGTGATTAAAACAAAAATAGAAAAGATCCAAGCCCCATTCGTTACGCAAAATAACTTGATATTTATATTTAGGGAACAGCTTTTCGATAGTAATGAAAATAAGTGCCGAGCCCATAAAAGCAAGTATTAACCAATCAACCCCTAGCGATAACCGATGGTTGTCTACCGCATCTACAGGTACTTTATAGCCGCCTAACAATAGAGCCGTGGTGGTCAATAAAATGCCTAAAGTGCCCATCATGCGGTACTTCTTAACCCAAAAAGTTAAGACTCCAAAAAATAAAGAAAAATACATACCGTATTTAAGAATTCCCTGTAAGGACTGGGCGTCGTATACCTGCCTGAGTTCATAGGTAGTTAAATAGGAAGGGTACAAATATGCAAGCACAGCCAGTAAACTCAAAACGCCTAAAGTAACCGAGCTATAGCCACTGATTTTACCTTCACCAAGGCGAAATTCTTTGTCTTTTTGTGTTGGGGTCTCACGTTTTTGGTAAGGATAGTCTTCCTTCATCCATTTCTCCATGCTAGTTAGTTGCTTGAGATATTTATAATGCATGTTTAGTTAGTTGATTTTTTAATGATTTGAATTCATGCTTTATGTTGTAATGTATGCTTATTCAATACTAATAAGCTACCAGATGCAGACTCACGATTCAGGCAATTATTTAGAAGAAAGCTCAAAAGAACAAAGCTCAAAATTTACCCTTAAACCGCTATTTTTCACTTTGTTAGTACTGAGTTTTTTAGCTGCTTTTGTGAGATCTCAGTATTCAACTACCATTCCCCCTGTCAAAGCTGATGCTCCAGTCGATGTGTTTTCAAGCGAACGCGCCTTTATTTTTCTGCAACAATTGACTAAAGAGCAAGTGCCGCACCCAGTGGATAGCCCCGCTAATCGAATCGTAGAACAACGTATAGTTAGAGCATTACAAAAGATGGGTTATCAACCTGAAATTCAAGACTCACCGATTTGTTGGGACTCTACAGATGGTTTTGCTAGATGTACTCGAGTCCGAAATATTATTGTTAATATTCAAGGCACAAGCTCAGATAAAGGCATTTTATTAGCCGCTCATTATGACTCGGTCCCTGCGGGGCCAGGTGGCAGCGATGCCGGTGCAGCAGTTGGAACTTTACTGGAAACGGCACGTTTATTATCCTTAACTGAACAACCGTTAAACTCTATTGTTTTGTTGTTTAATGAAGGAGAGGAGTTTGGGTTGTTTGGTGCGCAAGCATTTATGCAACAACACTCCCTTGCCACACAATTAAAACTTGCCATCAATGTCGAAGCTCGAGGCAGTTCAGGCAAAAGTGTTATGTTTGAAACGGGGGAAGACAGTGGTTGGTTGGTCAATCTGTATAGCAAAACAACACCAGCGCCTCTAAGTAGTTCATTATTTTATGAAGTCTATAAGTTTTTACCAAACGACACCGACCTAACGGTTTTCAAAGAACATGGCTTGCAAGGTTTAAACTTTGCCCATGCCGATCGCCTACCTCATTACCACACACCCTTAGACAATCTTGAAAATCTTGATCGTGGCAGTTTGCAACATCATGGAGATAACGTTTGGGGAGTACTCAAGCAGATTAAAGATATCGATTTAACCAAGGTCAATTCAGGCAATATCGTTTACAGCGACATTCTAGGAATATTTATTGTTCAATGGAGCGAAAACGCCAGTTTATTCGCATCTGTTTTATCTTTGATTTTGTTTGGCTTACTGACCTTTTACTATCGAAAATCGCTGCAATTGAGCCTAAATCAACATTTTAAGGGGTTTTTGGTTCTCATCCTTATTTTATCTATCTCGGGAATATCCGGATTTATGGTGTTAAATGCGGTGCGGTTTTTCAGTGGTTTGGACTCTCCCTGGCATACAAACCCTATACCTATGCAGTTATCTGTATGGTTTGGCGTTTTGTTGTTGGGGGTAACAGTTGGCAAGTGGCTGGTAAAAACCTTGTCCGCAACAAACGTTTTGAGTTCAGTCGTTTTGTTAATGGCGATATTAAGTATCCTGAGCAGTATCTGGCTCACTGGTGTCAGCTTTTTATTCCTAATTCCTGTAATGGTTGGGCTGGTTGGGTTAGCTGTTTTAGCTCAATTACGTAAATTAACACCATTAGATAAACAAGGAGATAAACAAGGAGGTAAACAAGGTAATGGTTCAGCTGAGGTTTCGATATTTATTATCAACGTTGTTGTTACGGCCATTATGTTTATGCCCATTGCCTACATTTTAGAATTAATGGTTGGTTACAATATGTCACTGGCGATAGGCCTAATACTCGGCTTTATTATTGTTGCGCTGCTGCCCTTGTTGACTATCGAAGGAGGGCAGTCCTTTCATTTTAGGCAATTAGTTATAGGCATATTGGTCTTAATGTTGGGATCGCTGACGTGGACGAGTTTGCAGCCTGCTTACAGCGCCTGGATGCCGCAGCGTTTAAATATTAATTATGTTCAAAATGAAACAGAGCAAGCTTTTATCACCACAGGTTATGGTAACAAGCAAGTGCCGGAATCTCTGAGAGCTTCGCTAACTCAACCGATAAAATCAATACCTGTTTTTCCTTGGAGCCGATGGCCTTATCACGCATCACCGGTCATGTCACAACAACAAGCAACACCTGCATTTCAGGTGCTAAATAAAGAAGTATTATCTGAAGAACAAGGCACTCAGATAAAGGCACATATATCCACACCACAAGTGAATGTTGGAAACTCTCATTTAAGTGATGTGAAGTTATTTATTCCTATCTACACAGGGTTAACATCAATAGAAATAGGTTCTGACAACATCCAATATAAAGGTGAGAACGGTCGAAATGGCTTTTACGAATATCATTGTCGAGGCGTCAGTTGCAAAAGCATAGAGATTACTATGAATTTTGCCCAAGCAGAGACAGATGGAAAAAACCAAGAAAAAAGCATTATTGTCTTGTCGGCATACCCTGGAATACCGAAGGTATTTGCTAAACATCTCATTGCACGTGGCAATACGTCAGTACCATCACAGACCGGTGACCAATCGCTTATTTACAAAAAATTCAAACTATAAGGGTTAACAAAACATTTTTAACGTTGCTTTAACTAAAAGCCGTTGTGGATACGAGTTTCGCCTGTGGTTGTTGTCTGCAAACCTCTTTGAAACCCTTCAACGCCAAGCTTCGCATTAGCTTTTTTTTGCACGTTGGGCCGCCGAGGGACATTTTCTGATGGTATATGTCTTTAGCTCTAAAAATTTCAATAACCGCAGCCAATAAAAAACCGGCTTTCACCGGTTTCAAATTTATATTATTAAAAGCTCGTAGCTCGTAGCCCGCGGCGACCGATTTATATCTTAGCCGGACGTCCAGCCTGCTTCCGTAAATTCTCAGTCAACAATTTCTTACGAATACGCGTACTTAAAGGTGTTACTTCAACCAATTCATCATTGTCAATGAATTCAAGTGCTTGCTCTAAAGACATAACAATCGGTG
>Ga0115005_10004387_pt1 | contig 11206 bp, 7 predicted proteins | sample ArcOceMetagenome_FD_87163 | JGI IMG/M metagenome (GOLD analysis project Ga0115005, IMG submission 87163) | Marine eukaryotic phytoplankton communities from Arctic Ocean - Arctic Ocean - Greenland ARC118M Metagenome | ecosystem: Environmental > Aquatic > Marine > Oceanic | place: Arctic Ocean...
GAAAGAGCCCAAATTTTAGGTGTTGGAGGGAATAAACTGGGAAAATACAGCTCGAGTTTTTTTGTCGCAGGTTTACTCGATAGAGAACCACGGCCAGACCGTTCTGCGGTAGGTAACAGTAGTGCTGCACAATGCAAACATTCAAAAAGAAGCTACTACTAGTAGCTACTCTAGCTTCTTCTCCCATTTTCGTTTCAAGATCAAGTGAAGTACCGAACAGTGCTTGGTAATTCAATTTTAAAAATAAACACAATTCATACTACATCCACATGATGTCGATTAATACAATCAACCAGGTGATGCTGGCGTCCCTAATCCAGGTGGTGCAGGAACCGACGCTGGAAACAATGCACCGAGAGGAAACGCCAACAGCGACTCCGACCAGCAGCTAGCTCGCCAACAGGGCAGAGCTGCTTCCATGAGTACTTTCTATAATGGCAACCTACCTGCACCAACTGGTGAGGTGGCACAGTTCATCAATAGAAGTGCAATCTGACTATCCTAATCGACAGGGATAGTGCCAACTCTGGCCATGTAATGTAGTATGTATGGGGGGCATGCGCGCGAAATTGTGGAACGGTAAAAGTTCATTTGAAAAGCAGTTAGTCATCCGTTATCCGTTATCCGTTATTTATCCGGTGATTCAAAAGAAGTCTATCTTGGAAATCCGTTAAAACCAGTCTTGGCACAGAGGCTTTTCAAAAAATCTGAAAAAAATAGTTTTGTGCACCACTTTTGATATTTTCTACAAGATTGAATCAATCACTAATCAATCACACTTCACACTAATAAAGTAACTCTTACAACAAGCAAGTGCACTAACATCTTCACTGAGGTTTCACAAGTTCAAGTATGGGAAATTGCAAAAGCACAGCGCACAATCAGGTCGTTGGACCTGCCTATCACGATGACAACAAAGGCGTCTTCCGGTATGACAAGGATTCAAGACAGGTAGTTTATATGGGTGAAGATGCAGAAGCTACCGCAATCACCGCAATAGGCTCGAGCGAAGACGTGCATGATGGCGACGTCTGTGCTGAATCCACCTCCAACTCTATAGAGCATCAAATGCCAGATGATGGAATTAGAGAGAGAAGCCTTTTGGGGGAAATCTCTGCATTTCTAGAAGAAGATGGCGATGATAGCACTGTTTACTCAATATCAACCAGAGGAGGGGGTAGCCCCAGTCTCTTTAGTCCAGTAAATCATATGAAGTCGCCACAGGGAGATGAATTCATGTCTCCTTATTATCGTCATTTTAATGGCAACTCTACAGTAGATATTCAAAAGACGGCAGTGTCCCCTCTTGTATTTGAACATGAAACTCTGGAAAAATACAAGGTGACTAATAGTGCGGTATATACGATCGAAAGAAAGTCTAGCGAAGATCATACTGAAACCTCTGGGGGGTCGGGAGACTCTTCCACGTTAAATGGACTCGTCCTTGCTCCCTCCAGTGAATCGTCCGAGTATCTTACCTCGATAGGTGGAGCAATTTCTGCTGAATCAGAATCAGAATCAGAAGACGATAGTGATGTCTATAATTCCCTCGGAGTCGAGACACACAAAAGCTCAATGATATTTAAACCCATCGCACAGAATGGAATTGAAAGCAAATATGACTCCAACATGATTTTGCTTGACGACAACCAATCCCAATCGAGTTTGGACGATATTCAATCTGCTTTACAGACATTACAACAGTCAGACGAAAAAAAAATCGATGAAGGCTGTATTGCAATCACAAAGTCTCTTAGCAACGACTCATCCAATGGGTATGAGGCCAACAAAGTGCTGGCAAGTGGTTACAATAGTGGTGGGGTCGCCGAGCAAGTAAACAGCACCGGATCCAACCTTGAAGAATTCAATGATGAAAACAGTGTTTCTTCAAGTTCAGTGTCAAGTAGCGAATCTACGAGTACACATGGAAAAACAGAAAACAATGATGACGATGGTCATTTTGAATCTCCGACAGAGATCACTATTCAGGAACAACTAAAATCTAGCAGTCGCGATTCGGAAACCACGCCCCGTTCGTGTGTTGAAGAGATGAACAAGATTCAAAGTGACGACGAGAGTGGCAAAGCCCAAGGGTCTTTTATATCGCAAGCCGGATCATATTCGTCTCAGGAAGATACGGAGACAGATGCTTTCGTTTTAGCAGGTAATGTTGATACAGTACAGCCTTCACTCAATGATTCTAGCATTGATTGTGCTGAGTTGCATCCTAGTTTGCTAGCACCTGAAAATAGCCCTGGACACGCAAACGTAATGCCTGATAGCGAACGTTTTCCCACAATTGACAATTCTAGAGAAGAATCTTTCAGCCAAGAGCGTGATGGAGATTTTGCCTTCTCTGCACACATTGTGAGAACCACAACGGTAAAAACAAAAATTGAAATTGACGATTCCGGAGAAAAGGGGGCACACACTCCTATCACACTCGTCACGAAAGACATTGTGTCTGATGACATGGACATCGAAGGTCACATGCATCGTGTTCATCCATTGATTGAGATCGAATACCATGATGCTACAAGATCAAAAGTTGAAGATAGTAAGAATAGAGCTAAAGTTGTTGATGTCAATAGCATATCATTTGATGACCTCGTCGAATACGACCAATTAATGACGAAAGCATTTGAGGCTGATGCAAATGCTAGTAGACCTGAAGACATGGATATTTACGAGGCAAGTTGGCTCCCTGCAGCACTAAGTGCAGCAGAAGAAAACCCAAAGCCTTTTGAAGAAGATAACAATGTTCTACCAGACAGCATGGAAACCGCCTATCCTGACAACGAATACCTGTCTGAGAGTAGCAGTGTAGAATCTGTTCAATCGGATGTTGAAATTGAACCTGCACTACCGAATGCAGCGGAAGAAAATCCAAAGTCTGTTGAAGAAGATAACAGTGTTCTACCAGACAGCATGGAAACCGCCTATCCTGACAACGAAAACTTTTGTGGGAATAGCAGTGTAGAATCTGTTCAATTGGACACTGAAATCGAACCTGCGCTACCGAAAGGAGCGGAAGAAAACCCAAAGTTTGTTGAAGAAGATTTCGGTGTTCTGGTGTCTCTAGCAGACAGTAAGGAACCCACCTATCCTAAAAGTGACAACCTTTCTGAGAGCAGCAGCGCAGAATGTGATCCATCGGATAAAGAAATTGAATTTGAAGGGACAGAAACACTATTCAATAAAGGCTCAAAAAATGTTATCAATGGATCACTAGACAATAAAGAATTGGTCAATGTCTCCAACGTAGATAGTAGCGCGAATGACATCAGTTGTGATGACTTCACGGCAGGTACAACCTATGAGGTTGGTATGAGCAGTGACAATGACAATGGACTTTCGTTTGATGATGATGATACCGACCTAAGTATCAGCAGTTCTATGTTCAAGGATGTAGCAATGATGAATGTAGAAAAGAAGAGTGCTGCCAATCAAAGAAGAAATCCCATCCCAGAAGCAAAAATTTCATCAGAAGCTGAACGAAATTATCCTGTAGTATCACACGTGCCCCATGAAAATGATAAGAATGAACTGGATAACGGAATTCAGCCATCAGCTGCCGAGGTGTCTTCACTATTTGACGATAACTCTGAGAAAGGCGAGTTCTCTGGGAGCCCCGGCATAACGCTGAGCCCTGAAACGGCACCACAGGTGAACAAGATCGACATTGAATTTTGTGGACGAAGTCAAACAGCAGAATTTGATAATGAAACGCAATCGTTAGTTGATGAGATATCTTCTCTGCTAGACGAAAATGTTGGTGACAGTGAAGATTCAGGCGATAAGAAACTACTCCACAGCCCAGAATCAGTTTCGGGTGAGCCGCGCAAGACGCCCACTTGCGAAGGTCGCATTGGCGTTGAAGGAGCGCTATCCGATGACATAAGTCTAGATTCCGAAGACGAAAGCCTGGATTTGGCTGGGACAGCCAAAGAGGATATTTGTATCGCAACACCAACCAAGTCTGAAAGTGCCGTCAAAAGCGTTTCATTTCTTCTTGCAGTAGCCGGCCCACAGGATTCACCTAGCAGAAGAACTCTCATCCCTCGATTCCCACAGAATTCGCCTGTGCGGTATAGCTCTCCGTATCGTGGAAATCGAAACTCGTTGATGCAACAGCCGTCGCCAGTTAGGGTTTACTCGCGCACACCTCCTCTCGTGCCAGATCCAGTTAACAGTACTGCCAGCGCAAGGAAAACTCCTGCGAACCAGCATATGAAGGCTAATACCAGCTCACAATTCAGTGCGTCAAGCACTGTTTCGTCCAGCGACCAGACTATTACACCATTGCCCTGGGATGAACAGGCTGGGAAGAAGACCTATCGAAAACTGCTCAAGACTCCAAAGGGAAGCAAAAGCACTTCTGAAGTTTGTTGTGCCGAAAAATGGGATCCTTATCTTCATGCAGACAAAGGAGGCTGTGAAAGGTGTCTAACACTATGTTCAAGAACAGAAGCCGAAGACTTTTTCAAGTTTGGAAGACATACACGCGTCAGTCGAACCGGTGGTGGGTGTACAAAGAATTGTAGCAAGTATGCAGGAGAGAGATATTACGATTGTGATTCTATCAGACTTTGCCGCATATGTTTCAATGCTGTACACAGAAAGTCCAAAGTATTGGTGCAGGATACTACTGTGCGTTCTCTTAATACTGAGTATTTTTAAGAAGGAAATGTTTAAGAGCAGCTGAGTGCGTTGCTTGGAGTACCGTACGCTTGAAATATTAATAAATTATTACGTTATTTTTTGTTCTACAGAGCGCCTTACCCGTCATGCATAGTTTAGCTGTAGGGAACAAACTCTCCGTCAAGATCAATGTATACACAGTCTGCGGGAACCTTGAACTTGTCAACAATTAGAGCGGCAACGTCATCCACGTGATCGCCCTGAACGATGATCTCTTTCATTCCACTTGGCAAATCCTTGACACTACTACTTCCCGCAAATCTTTTTGATAATGCCTTTGATACTTCTTTCAGCTTGATTCCAGGCACAGTGTCCATTCCAACAACGGTGGTCACTGCCTTCTTTTTGTTTCTTTTCGTCTTTGAAATGATGACTCTAGTATCTGTCTTGGTTTCCATCTTAGCAGCAGCGCCTCTGCGTTTCTTCTTATCAGATATTGAAAGGTCGCCAACTGCTTCTTCAAGATCATCGTCAGAATCAGAGTCTGCGTAGAAGGGATCCTCGGGCTCATCACCATATTTCTTGCTAAGTGCCATGAAAAGATTGTCCTCTTTCCCAGCATATTTCTCAAGCAAGCCCGGAACTGCATCAAGTTTGTCTGGCTGATATTTTTCGTAAAACTTAGTGAGTCTCTCTTCCACTGTCCATGGCTCACTGGGTTTCACTGGGTTTTCATCGTCGCCTGCTGCTTCATTCTCTGCCCCCTTGAGCTGTTTCTTGATTTCCTTGTACATATCAGGATGCTTCTTCTGAAGCCAGGGCTTGCAGTGACTTTCGAAGTCGGGTCCATAACTGCAGTATTCAGGTGGCATCCCGCATGCACCGCAATAAATAATATCATGTCTCTCCATCGTTGTCATTATGATCTAAGAATGTGACTGGTGTGTATTGTGTAGGTGTATTTGAAATGAGTGACAGTATTCAATGTGTCGCGCGTGTGGATGGTTTACCGCTGCTGTTCTGTTTGTTTGTTGTTTTTTCATCAATCTCAGAAGCAGAGAAGAAGGAACGAAGGAGGAGGCAGAGGGCAGGAGGGAGGAGGTTATGAGTGGAGCTGGTTAAAGTGTTCATAACCTACTAATAAATATAGATACAGTTTCACTTTTTTGAACTTCAAATTCGAAAATAAATCACCAATCTGAAATCACGCAAAAGCATCATCCCGAGGGATATGTTTTTGGAAGCGTATACGTTCAATCAAGGTTCAATGGTACAGACTTTTATATCAAATGCATTATCAGGATACTCACTATTTTCATTTCAACAACTAAAAAAATTGATATAATTGTTGTTCTATTCCATCGAGTTTACATCGAGAATTTTGTCTTGATTCTCTCTTTCACTACTTGTATATTTTCTAACCGTGACCGATGATAGACTTCAAAGCCTGATTGTGAAGAAATTGTCCATAACATGAATATTCATCTGCTGCGAAAAATGATGCTTCGCGTTATTATTCTCGAAAAGTGTATCATTCTTTTCTTCCGGCTTTTCTTCTGGTGTTTCTGGCTTATCTGACACAGTTAGATTCGCCATATCTGCAAATACCCTAGTGTCGTCTTGTCGATCTGCCCTTCTAGGACTGGGGCAAAGCACAATATTTTCATCGTTCACAGGTGCAGGTTTATCAAAGAGCATACGGCTTGTTTTGGGCGGAAGAGGAGGGGCGCTGCTTTCGTCGCTTGATATAGTGGACATGCTACTTTTAGTTTGAGCCAATGAATGAGAATCATCACCAGTTCTGCCATCGAAAGATCCAGATAGTGTAGCTGCAGAGAATAAATGCTTTAGTCTCTCTTCCGCTATTTCTTTCCTCTTGCGTGATCTAGAAACAGATCCAGATGTAATCGCTTTTAGGCGCTGGCCAGTTTCACTTGGACTGGAAGAGAGAGTGGAATTAGTGGACCTTGAATCTGTAGTACTCTTGTTCGCAAGAAGTGCTTTGAACCTTTCAAGGTCTGCCCGACACTTGGTCGGAGTACCTGTATGAGTTTGCTTCTCGTTAGCATTGTTTCTTTCTACAGATACCTTCGGATCTCTTTGTTGCTGATTAGAGGTATCTGTTCTACGGATCATACCATCTTCCACTTGGTTCAAGATGGATCTTCTATTTTCGAGTTTTTCCCTTAATCTAGACCCTGTACTTCTCAATGATCCATCGCTGTGTTCCGAAGATATAGACGATCTTCTACTTGATGCAGAGGTGTAGTTTTGCATTTTGATAATGGTTTTAATCAGTTCTGTTTAGTGTTTCGTGTTTTCTAATTTCTGAGCTCTAAATTCTGAAATTCTCTTGATATGATAGGGCTCAGTCGTGAGTGACTAATAGTAGTATCACTTTAGCGATGTTTGCGAGTATCAGAGGCCACAACACTTAACAGCCGAGAATAGAATGTTTGTTAGTGGAGCGAGTGAGCGATAGGTTTGAATATTATGTTTTGAGAATAAACTAATGTATTCGATTCTTGGAACATTTTCTTTCAGCGATTCGATTGCAGGTAAATTACAGGCAAATCACAGGCAAGACTCAGATATTATTTTCTAAACCCTCTCAGGTAGGGGATCGACATACGTGAGTTTTGAGAAAGATGCCAAGATTCACTCAATTTTTGATGCAAAGAGGTGACAGGTGACAGGTGACACGCGCGGAGACGCAGTTTAGTTAGTTACTTGTATCAATTGCTAGCAGTAGATTATAGCTTGTAACACTTCATTCTCGCTGTATTGAGTAAAAACGGAAGCAGTTATAATGAGGTTCCATCCCCTTACAGCTACTTTGGGACTTGCACTATTGTGTTCTCCTTCTTTCTGTGCCCAAGCATGGAATCAACCATCTGCGTTTGCAGTGCGTGGAGGCACTTCTAAATCATTCACGTCCTTGCAAAGCACCACATCTCTCATCAAAGAAGTTGACACCGCTCCAATTGAGGGAATGAGACCAGGAACGTCTGGACTTCGAAAGAAAGTCGAGATATGGCAAGCTGTTGATGAATCAAACAAAAACTACGTAGAGAATTTCATTCAGAGTTTGGTAGATACTGCAGTGGAAGGAAATGATGGAAAGCCACTTGACACTTTGGTTGTTGCTGGCGATGGGAGATATTTCAACGCAGAAGCTATTCAAATTATTGCTCGTGTTCTTGCTGGAAACGGAGTTACTAATATCTGGATTCCTAAGGGGGGTATCATGAGCACACCAGCTGTTTCAGCTGCTATTCGCAGACGCGAGGGAGGAAAGGCTCAAGGTGGTATTGTGTTGACTGCTAGCCACAATCCTGGTGGTCCGGGTGAAGATTTTGGTATCAAATACAATGAAGGGTATGGTCAGCCTGCAAGTGAAGAGTTTACGGAGACTCTTTACCAAAAGAGTTTGGAACTAAGTACTTTCAAAACTGTGGAGGGTTCAGCTGATTTTGACTTGAATGCAGATGTTGGGACCACGTTTTCAATTACTGATGAGTCAACTGTGACCATTATCGATCCATTTGATTCGTACCTTGACTCTCTCAGGTCGTGCTTTGATTTTGAAGGCCTAAAGAAATTTTGTGAGCGTGATGGTGTCTCTATTCTGTACGATGGCATGCACGGTGCAGGCGGTCCTTTTGCAAAGAGGGTTTTGGTGGACGAACTTGGTTTGCCTGAGGTAAGTTCAATGTCTCTCATTTCTCAAGCGTGAGGTTCAATTATTTGAGGAACAAAACTCACGATACTATCAACTCCATTAGTCCTCGCTTTTTAGATCAAACCCTCTGCCTGATTTTGGCAAGTGTCACCCAGATCCAAACTTAACATATGCTGCGGACTTGGTAAAGAAGATGGGACTCAATGGTGATGGGAGTCCTGACGAAAGCGTAGAATTTTCTTCTATCCCAATGCTTGGTGCAGCAAACGATGGAGACGGTGATCGCAATCTAATCGCAGGAGCGCAGTGCTTCGTAACACCATCTGATTCTTTGGCAATGATTTGTGAAAATTGGGAAGCTATTCCTCATTTTGCCAAGGCTGGTGGACCAAAGGGTGTAGCAAGATCCATGCCTTCTTCAGCTGCCCTTGATGTAGTTGCAGAAGCTAGGGGCATTCCTTGTTTCAGTACTCCTACTGGATGGAAATTCTTTGGAAACTTAATGAGCTCGAAAGAAATGTTTGATGGAACAGACTATACTCCATTTCTTTGTGGAGAGGAATCTTTTGGAACAGGAAGTGACCACATTCGTGAAAAGGACGGGCTTTGGGCTGTGCTAGCGTGGATGTCAATCCTTATGAAGGCAAATGAAAGCGTTCCAGAGGGCGAACCGCTCGTTACCGTGAAGGATATTGTTAAGAACCATTGGGCAAAATATGGTCGCCATTTCTATTGTAGATATGACTTTGAAGCTGTAGAATCTGATGCAGCGAATAAGGTCATGGATTTGATTAGAGACTCGTTTGTTGATGGAGACATCTCCAGCGCAGAAGGTGGCGAAATAGAGTTAGTTGGGGCTGAAGAATTTGAATACACCGACCCAGTAGATGGCACACAAACATCGAAGCAGGGACTCATTCTCACATTCCAATATCCATCTGGAAATTCTGCGAGAGTGATCTTCAGATTGTCAGGAACTGGATCAGCAGGAGCCACTGTTCGAATGTACTTAGAAAGATTTGAGAAGGACCCTTCAAAACACGATGAGGCTGCGCCAGTTGCATTGAAAAGCCTCGCCGATCGAGCTCTTTCTCTTGTAAAGATGGCCGAATTCACAGGTAGAGACTCGCCAACTGTGATTACTTAAAAGATGTAAATGCGTTTCTTAAACTTATTATTATTATGGAGTTTACGGCTGGCGTCTATTAATAAAGATGGAATGAAATAAAAAGAATCGCCAAGACCTGATAAAATAAGAAATGACAAACCAACTGAAATTAAGACGCTAGGCACGATTGTACCGATTGAAAGTCGAAGGATTTCTTTCGACCCCTCATTGGCACCTGCAAAGAGACACGTTTTCACAATGAGGCAATGCTGTCCCAGAATAGGGCAAGGGACGACGTCTCGTCAAAGTCTTGCCGCTAAAGGTCTAGGTCTAGAGTATCTGTTGTCACCGAATGTTTAACCTTTAGGAGAAGGGGAAACGCCAGTGGAGTCAGACATGGTCATCGCCCAAACCGCCAAAGGAGGCTTGATTAGATCATATCTGTCTGCTGTCCTCACAAGTTAGATTAATCTCATAAACACTACAACCTTGTCTTACTTTGACAGTAATCAGAAGAGTGAGATAAATAGTTATAGTCGTCATTTCCACTTCTACACTCATTAGTATCTACATCTTTGCAATTCAGCAGGCGATTCACATCCAATACACCAAAAGATATGAACAATATTTTTTTATCCTTCGTTGAATCCGTCCATCTGCTCAGTAACCCTTCCACGTCTTACTGTTACTCTTTAGACTCTTACTCGTCGACACGTCCTGACTGCTACCCTTTCACTAATCATAGTGCTCTTAGTGCCCTTACTTTTACTGCCTTTAACCGTCAATCTCCTCGTTTTATTATCCCCACTCTTGCTATCACTGATTTTAGTTCGTAGACCCTCTAATCTCCTCCTCGGACTCTTAACAGTTCGAAGACGTCCTCCTTGTCCGACAGTAACATTCCAAGTAGAGGAGGTTACCTGGCTAGGTGTAGTCTCGGAGCCATCGGCATTGACAGCAAAGGCAAGAAGCAATGCTACCAAGAAAGCAAGGGAAGAAAGAACGTTTAATTCTTGTTCATTGTTGTCATCTGTAGAAATTGAATCTGAATTTGAAAGATGAAGATTCATAATACGATGAGATGAAAGGTACATTTTAGTAGAGCGTATTTTCGTGACAACTGGGAAATGGGAAGAGCTTTTGTTGCGCCTTGCACTTATCATCTTACCTTATGATTTACCAGTTTGTACTAATGTTGTGTACTACTAAAATTCATAATTTGTGACAAGGTGCCGAATCATGACTATCATTCTCTCAATGTGTACATTGGCTTTGATGCTACAGTATGGCATGCGCGGATAAGAACAATAAAGGGAATAAATGTGCGACTATTTAATAACATAGTCGACTAGCGGGTCGATTGATCAAACACCATCGTGGTGAAGGGGAGAATCGTATCTTTCCTCGGGTCGAACTAAATACTGCCAAGGTCTCACGAGCATTGTAGATTAGAGTGCAGGATCTCTTCCATTGGATCCAACCAAACAAGATTTTGCATTTTGAGAACAGACACACGGTGAAACCTGGCTTTGGAATACGAAATTGTGGATTGCTGGAATTACAAAAGTATATTACAATCATCATCTCGACAACTATGATACTTTGAAGAGGACTTTGACTGCTCATGTCGAAGTTCTTGCCAATAAAGCCCAAGAATTGGCCGTTCATTAAGGAGTGTGAATTTTCTTGTTTTGAGGGGATGAGTGGAAATATAATGCAACCAATGCTTCCCTCCAGCTCAATAATCGGAAAGGCTGCAAAGTTTATTTTGGCGA
>Ga0115005_10004390_pt1 | contig 11203 bp, 10 predicted proteins | sample ArcOceMetagenome_FD_87163 | JGI IMG/M metagenome (GOLD analysis project Ga0115005, IMG submission 87163) | Marine eukaryotic phytoplankton communities from Arctic Ocean - Arctic Ocean - Greenland ARC118M Metagenome | ecosystem: Environmental > Aquatic > Marine > Oceanic | place: Arctic Ocean...
ATATTGCATGCCATTCAACGCCCGCCGTATTCTCAAATTCAACCCCGAAGATGAATCAGCAGCCAGTGTCGGGGAGGATCTAGGAGAGGATCACCAGCATGACATGGAGATGAATTATGAAGACACGGTTCTTGGCACCAATGGGTGGCTGTATGGCATCCCTTATTGTTCCAATCGCATTGTTAGATTTAATCCCATAGATCAAACAACCAGCACTGTTGGGGAGGCAATCAATAAAGTGTTTTTATGCAAAGATGGTGTGCTGGGGCGAGATGGTTTCATCTACGCTGCTGATCATTATTATGGTCGAATGCTGAAAATAGATGTGGTCAACAACAGCTATTCTTTTCTTGGTGGTATTTTGAATCGTTATAGTCTCTGCAATTGGGGCAAAATTGTCTTAGGCAATGATGGATGCATCTACTGGCCGCCAATTGCTGCCAGTCGTGCACTAAAGTACGATACTGAAACGCAAGAAGCTTCACTTGTAGGGGATGACTTTGGAAATGGACCTCTCGGATGGACGAGCGGAGCAGTAGCATCTGATGGGGTCATATACTGCATGCCAAATCATGCAAACCAAGTTCTTGCCATTGATCCATTCCATGTGTTTGCAAAAACACTAGAAGCTTACATGCAGGAGTATCCTGAGGAGCTTGGCCGTCTCTTTGTAAAGAACAGTCACGGCAAAACATTCTACGAGTGCGGAGTTACAAAGTTTGGAATTGACAAAGTCTTTCAGGCTATTGAGGAATGTGTCCCTTTGGACGCAGGACAGGGAGATTGTGACCTCGAACCATTCATGGTAGCAGCTGCATGCGAGAATAGCACAACATCTGTAATCCATTTCTTGTTGAGAAGAAATCCGGATGCATTGTTAGTAAACGCTGGGAATGTTTCCAACTCTGAACTGGAGAATAAAGATGATAGAAAGCGTAAGCGGGGTTGACTTGAGATTCGTCTTCTTGTATAAGTTGTGACTTCTCCTCGGCAATTATAGCATGTCTACGTTTATATTTAGTACAGTATCTTTTCAGGAGAAGAATTGGAACAAGAAATGAAAGAAGGGCATCCCAAAGGATCCAGTTTTCTGTAATGTGCTCTAAAAAAATACAGAAACTTTGACTTGCCCCCAGAGAACTCTCGAGTCACTTGGACGTTCTCAGAGTATCAGGTTGTTTCTCGTGAGTATTTGAAGGAAGGTAGTGCCCTTACATGTGGATCTTGGACAGCTGCAAAATGGCTATGTGATAAATGGGTGCTGAAGAATTATCAACTATGGATATTGTGCATTGCTACACGTATGATGCTATCAACAAATTTAATTATTGGAATCCTAGTTACAACATAATCGCGGTGAGAAAAATTGAGTTTAGCTTTAATAAACTTATCTTAAAAGATTAAAAAGTTGTTTCTTGCCATCTGAGCTATTTACTCTCAAACACGATGGCCTTTTTGAAACATATATTTCACACATACTCAATGTAATTGAGTGAAATACCCCCCTTCCATATTTTTATTTCCCCCTCCACCTTCGCCTCCCTAAAAGACATACTCACGAACGATGGCTTGCACCAAAAATGCAACGTAGAAGAAGAACATTATGTAACCGAGTGTCTTGGTCAATTTCCATTTTTGCATGTGGATTGTGAAAATGATCATGAGCAACATTGCTAGCAAGATCATAATTGATACCCAGATTCCATCGGCCCCAATTAGGACCGTTTTGTCATCGTTGGGATAGAGAATAAAAATGATCCAAGGTAGAGGAAGTCCAATAAGGATATCGAAAATATTGCTTCCAATGGAACTTGAGACTGCCATATCTCCTTCACCCATCCTCGCAACAATGACACTCGAAATCAAATCAGGCACAGAAGTACCTGCTGCCAAAAATGTCAATCCCATAATGTACGAAGGGATTCCCACTGTTGCACCGATGGTTTCTGCCCAACCGACCATGAAATAAGAATAAACTCCAATCCATGCAATAGCCATGAAGAATGCAACATAACAGTATTTTCCATCCACGCTCTTTCTTCTGACGTCTGGGACGGTGAGTGCTAGGGTAGAAATTAGAGGGAAGAGAAAGATGTATTTCACCATTCCGAAAACAGTTGCATTCTTGGGAGGTGCAATGGCGGCACATAGGGTCTGGTCAACCTGTTCCTTTGCCTTATCTGCCTGCTTTTGCTGTCTTTCGTAGTAGGTAGACTTGAAGTACCACTTTGTGAATTCTTCAAAAGTAAGTTCCGTTTGACCCTCCTCATAGCATTCGCTAACGGAAGTTGTCAACTGCATTTCGGTGACAGTGGGTTCAATTTCGAGGAGCATGGCTTTAAATTCTAATCTGTGGATGCCTCCAGATGAATCGGAATCATATCTGTCAAATACATGACGAATCTGGTTGGTAACGTGATCTTGGGAGTGAAGGTACCATGTCTTGAATTCATCTGCTGTTATCTGTCAGTTGCAAAACATGATAGAAAAATGAGAGTTGGAACATGAATGTTGATCTAAACAAAGAGACGGCAAAGTTTGTACAGTACGTGTACACGTGAGTAACTTACGAATCCATTTCCATTCGAATCAAGGTCTTTCATAATCATATCAAGCTCGTTCTCATTCACATCAGTATCTTCCAACTTGGTAAAGCACACTCTTAGCTCGTCACGCGTAATCTGTCCATCACCATTTTCGTCCACAAAAGCAAATACATCATCGACATTGCCCGAAATCTTGGACACGAAGCCAACGCGGGCTTTGTCAAGCCAAGATTCAGGATCCCGAATGAGGGTCAATAGCCCCGCACGAAACGTAGTGTGGTATTTGAAACTAATAAAAGTATCGCTGGAACCATCCTCCTCCTCTTCATCGGCAACGGGGTGAAGATCCTTTCCGGTAAACAGATTGTACAATTTTTCGTTAAAGTACATGATGCCAACGTATCCAAAGTACATGCCAAAGAGAATGAGCGCCTCCCAGAGTTCAACCTCTTCGGGAGTCACAACTCCTACAAAAATAGCAAGGACCAAGAGACTGATTGCATAGTAAGAACTATCACGAAAGAGAGGCCACCAAGTCAATTGCAAAACCTCCTTGCTCAAAAGAGAACACATACCAATCACAAAGAGGACGTTGAACACCGCACTCCCTACAATTGTTCCGAAACCGACAGAGGATCTGTTAAAGGTACCAAAGAGTGATGTAAAGAGTTCAGGTGCAGATCCCCCGGCTGCCATGAGTGTCGCGCCGGCAACGTCAAGAGAAAGATTGAGCTGATGTTCTCCGCTCATTTCTTCCAAAGCGGGAACAAAGTATTCATCGCATACGATTGCAAGAGCGAGGAAGAGGTACAATATCCCGAATGCGTAGGGTGCAATTAGCCAGACGGGATCCGCCTTATCTTGAAAGATACCGGCGAGGTTTCTGCTGGTGGTGCCAACGTCAACTTCGGCGAGACGGCGGGCATGATGGCCAGGGATGATTTCTTGGTGAGACACGTAATTGTAGATGCAGAATCCTGCAACCAATGAAACAAAGATGATGGAACGGAAGGCCGCGCGCATGGAGTACTTGTAGCGGTACTTGCCGCTAGCTGTTGTTATGCTAGTTGCCATGGTGGACATTCTGCAATCAAAGTAGTGTGGATACCGGATAGTAAGCTAGTTGTAAGTGAATTGTTTGATCTGGTATGTATCATACAGTAATACGGTACTCTGGCAGGTTCTTTTCTAAAAACTCGACAGTTTTTATCGTGCGAAATGAAATATGAACCGTTGAGGCGTTGAGTTGAAATGGATCGGATGCTTCGCCCTGACACTTTTTTAAACTTTCAACTGACACTTTTTAAACCTCGGCGCAGTCGAAATATTGTTTGCGGGTCCGTCATCAAAGAAACAATAAAAAGTCTCACAGGTCGTACCAAATCCTACCCAACTAAATTCGTCATCATAAGGCCCAAGCAGTGTTGCAGACTACTAAAGTCGTGATAATTTATTCCTCCTTTCTCAATTTTTTAAAATGTGGGCCTTTTCTTGACTCAAAATAATTTAGATTTTAGATTGCTCTTCTCCGTCCATCTTTGGCTTCTGGGGGGGGGCACAAAGTTCGTGCGCGTGTTCTTTGGCCCCTCATTTCTTCCAGTGACGACCGTCCACGCACGGTCCAATCTTCAACCAAGCGGATCAGAGGCGCAGAGGCAATCACATCATGCCGATTTGAAGATATGAACAATTCTTTTTAAAAGTTCTGGAGTACTCCTACGATACTGTATTCTGAACTGAAAGTTCAATAGAAATCAATCCTTGCATCCAGAAAGTGACTCGAAACTTTCATACATACACAACAATTCAAAATGGCGCGATTTACGAAAGCAGCACTGCTATCGGCAATACTAGGCCTGCAGAATGTCTCATCCTTTGCACCCAATGCCAAAGCCAATCTAAATCTACCAAAGGTTGCAATAGAATCACCATTCACCCTCAAAATGAACACCGAACAAAAGACAGACTTTAACTCTGTACACGTGGCCAAAACTGGGGGAAGGGGTGCAGTCTCTGCAGCGCAGGAGGCGGCCGATAAGAACCTCTCGTTGGGAGCTCCCCGTGATAAACCCCAGGGAGGGCATTTTCTCACTAGGGGCGGGGTGCAGATTACGGCTCAAGTTGATTCTCTTGGTTTTGTGAATAAGAATTCGAATGGGGATGCCTCTCCTGAGGGAACGAGTGTTAGGGCTATTGAGGATTTGGTGGATCAATTGGATGATTCAAAGGGAGTTTTGTTGTCTTCTTCCTATGAATTTCCTGGAAGGTAAGGAGAGGAGTTCCTTGTCGTAATATTTTGTTTGTTGCTTGATGAATTCATTCATTGGATGATTTTGTTTTCAACACATCCAATTTAAAAACGAAACTGACATTTTGTCGCTTTTGCTTTTCACACACAAGATATGCTCGTTGGTCGCTCGGGTTTGTAAATCCACCTCTCGAAGTAGCAGGAACAGGACAGGACTGTACAATCACAGCATTGAACGAACGAGGAAATATTCTCTTGCCTGCCATCATTCAAAGCATGGAACAACTAAAGGCGGATGGGATACTAGAAAATCTAACAGTCTCGGATGGAAAAGTTGATGTGAGGGTAGTGCCCCCTTCTGAAGTGGGGACGTTTAGTGAGGAAGAGAGATCTCGTCAGCCTTCTTTGTTTTCAGTTGTGCGTTCATTGGTAGATCTTTTTGGATATGAGGGTGGGGATGGACAGTTGGGGTTGTATGGTGCATTCGGGTATGATTTGACATTTCAGTTTGAGCCTATTAAAATGAAGCAACTTCGTGATCCGGAGCAGCGTGATGTTTTACTCTATCTTCCTGATGAGATTGTGGTCGTAGATCAGGATAAAAAGGACGCTTGGAAGATTTCTTACGATTTTTCAGTGCAAGGGAAGAGTACTCAGGGACTTCCTAGAGGAGGGGGAGAGAAGAACGCCTTTAAGCCATTTGATGAGAATGATGCTGCGGCTGTGGAAAAGTTTAGCGATCGCGACACACCCAAGAATACATTTTCAAAGTCTGTTGATAGGGCAAAAGAGGAATTCAAGGTGGGGAATCTATTCGAGGCTGTGCTGTCACAGACATTCAGAGAAAAGTTGGACGAAAATACTCCACCTTCCACATTATTTAGGAGACTAAGAGATCGGAACCCTTCACCATACGGTTTCTTTATCAACTTGGGAGAAGAGGAATATCTAGTAGGAGCCAGTCCTGAAATGTTTGTTCGCTGCGAAAAGATTAGTGAGAATGATTACAGACCCGATGCTTTACGTGTTGAAACGTGTCCTATTTCTGGTACTGTTGCTCGTGGGGCAGATGCACTGGAGGATGCAAAGAGAGTTAGAAGTCTAATCATGAATCAAAAGGAAGAAAGTGAGCTTACTATGTGCACTGATGTTGATCGTAATGATAAGTCGAGGATTTGCGAGCCAGGATCCGTAAAGGTCATTGGTCGTAGACAGATTGAAATGTACAGTCGTTTGATTCACACTGTTGATCATGTTGAGGGATATGTGAGGAAGGAGTTTGATGCCCTTGATGCGTTCTTGTGTCACACATGGGCTGTTACCGTAACTGGAGCCCCCAAAACTTGGGCCATTCAATTTGTCGAAGATATGGAGAATTCTCCTCGCTGCTGGTACGGTGGAGCTGTTGGACTCGTTGGGTTTGACGGGCATCTCAATACCGGACTGACCCTTCGTACAGTTCGTATTAAGAGTGGAGTTGCTGAGGTACGCGCAGGGGCAACTTTGCTGTATGATTCAGACCCCCTTGACGAAGAAAAAGAGACTGAATTGAAAGCATCTGCTATGATGGACGCAATCGTGGGATCTGATGTCATTGATGTCGCTGTAAGCAAACAATCTACCATTGATGATGAAATTGGAACCGGGAAACGTGTCGTTTTAATTGATCACGAGGATTCGTTTGTGCATACACTGGGGAATTATTTGAGGCAGACCGGTGCCGACGTACAAACTCTTAGAAGTGGCCCTTCTACGTTGGCTGCTATTGAAAAGATGGCAACAGAAGGAAACAAGCCTGATATGGTGCGTATAAAACTGATATCCTGTTCTCATTGCCCTTTCTATATTTTCGCGTTTCTCATAAATGTTTTGAATATATTACTGTGTAGGTTATATTATCTCCAGGGCCAGGCAACCCTAGCGACTTTGGTCTCTCCAAATCAATTGAGCTATTGACAAAATACGATATTCCTGGATTTGGAGTATGCCTTGGATTACAAGGGATGGTTGAACATTTTGGAGGAGAGCTTGGGGTACTAGGTTATCCAATGCATGGAAAGCCATCACCAATTTCTCTCACTAGCGACGGAAAGAAGGAAGGAAGTATTTTTAATGGCATCCCTGACGAGTTCGAAGTAGCACGGTATCACTCCCTATATGGAATTAAAGATAAGATTCCTGAGTGCCTTGAGATAACCGCTCTCAGTGAGGATGATATCGTCATGGGAATTCAACACAAGACTTTGCCTTTTGCGGCAGTTCAATTTCATCCCGAGTCTATTTTGACCTCTCCTGCTCACGGCATGACAATTTTGAAGAATGCCCTGAGATTTCTCAAAGGTGCTAACGGTAATTAGTAATGCATAAAACTAGATGATTTACCCGTTCCCTAAAAAAGTACTCAAGCTCTACAGGTATTTTAACAATGGTACCAGGAATAATTGGGTGCTAAGTAAGGTGGCAGCAAGTAAGAGTATCATTATTCATTCTCAAGAAACTTTTTACACCTCATGATAGTTTTTGCTTTTTTATTCTCTCCAACTCCTCCAATATATGCAATTCCTCGTCCAACAACTGCTTCAATGCATTCTCCAGTTGAAACAACCGTAACGACATTTTCGCATCATTAGCAATGCTATCCGTCATCACTCGGTCACGGATACTAAACTCACCATCTATGTCTTCACCCCTTAGAGCTCTCACGCCCGTATCATTCAATTGTATCAATGACTCGCAAACAATGGCAACAATTAAATTCATAATCACAAACCCCGAGATGAAAACCCAAAAGATGAATATCGTCCATGCTAACGGATATACCGTCATCACCTCTCTGACGGGCTCGTGCCAATTATCAAATGTCATCATCTGGAACAGAGTAAACAAAGTCAAATCAAGCCGTCCAAAGTAGTCGATTTTCGTTATGCCCTCCTCATACGAATCCTTGAACATGATGGTAGTCATGACCCCAAACACCACGAGCAATACACATGTAATAAATAACAAAGCATTCATTTTTGGAATCACGTGCAAAAGCGCTCCCATGAGATTCTGGAGCGATTTTACTTTACTAATCAACCGAAGAGCGCGCAGGATCCGAAACGATCGGACGACGGAACCTTCGTGGAACACCCATGACAAAATGATCACTAGGAGGTCGAATATGAGCCAAGGCCTGGTTTTGGAACGGCTGCGTTTTTCGCGTTGTGATATTGGTGGCATTAGAGGAAGCCACGGTCGTGGGTTGTATGCGTCTAGTTGTAACTTGTCAAGGCGGAGGTAGTGCGTCGTGGTCAGGAATACTTCTGCGGTAAATATATAGAGAAATATTCGGTCACATATTTCAAAGGCTTCCCGGGCAGTATCATTTGTTTCGATTACGTCCAGCGTTCCGATGCCAATCATGACGGAATTTATGAAAATTAGCGCAACAATGATTGGATCAATAAATTTGAGGATTCTGCCCAGGGCGGTCTCGGTTTCCCCGAGGGTTTCATCTATTTGTTGAGTTGATTCTTGTCCTAAGGAGTGGTGTGATTCTTGTCGTCCTAAGAAAGAAGGCATCGATATTTTCCAGCTTACTACGCGCTGGTTCACGAGAGAAAAACGATGCGTACTGCCGGAATTGTTATTGCCGTTGTCAAGGCCTGATTCGTCATTGTTATTCATATTCATACCGTCCTGGATTAATGAGAGGGATCCGTTGCTGTCTATTCTTCTAAAGTCGGCATCGTTTTGATCCTTCTCATCTTTATTTATTGAATTTGTTCGCAGAGGGGAAATTATTTTTCTTCTAGTGACGACTGGGAGAATGTCGTATGCGGGTGGCTGCGGTGACTGTGCTTTCTCCTTCATGTTGCATGTGTTTGTTTGCTGGTGTAAACTATGTGAGTAATTCCCAGGAACTAATGTCTGTGACAACAGGAGAGGTGAAGAAAGCTCTTCGTGGATTAGCGGGTACACTAGCGAGCGGTTCGTGGTTGATAAGTATTCAAAGTGGCTGGTGGCTGGTGGCTCGCTTTGCTGTCTTGGCTACTAGCTGTATGAATACGATGGATTGAAGATGTTCAGGACGCAATGGCAATGGCACTGACGAGCTTGCTCTCCGGAGGACCACTCAATTGGGTGTTTGTTATGTGTGATGTGTTACATCTCGTGTTTGCTAAATTGGTTGTCCGGCGCGCGGTGGCCGGTATATGCTTTATCAATTTTTAGGCGTAAAAAGGCCCAGAAAATACTTTTGCGACATGATGCGCACAGCAGTGACAAAAAAAAACACCTGCCTGATTTGAGATAGTAATCTCATCATACGGCTCTGGTGTTCACCGAAATGTACGGTACATACTGTGCATACATGCACTGAATGAATCAATCCGAGAGTTACAGATACCGCTGGCAATGGAATTTCCCCCTCCCCTTTCCTTTCACTCTATTTCTGTTGTGGCTATTTTTCATGTCAATTCAGACAAAAAGTGAAACATAATTCTCAAACACCTTAGAATTCATACCAGATCTACTGGGATAGAGCTATGACTGCGACTGGGCCCAGCCATATTGTCCGGCCTACAGTATGTAGTATGTACACTCTTCAATCTACCGGTACCCCGGTACATCCTACGAACGGATGAGTATTGCCTCGTAACTAACACTATCAATACTGAAGGACTGCTTTGGCGACAGTAACTACCATTCTCTGAATTTTCCCCAAGAGGACATAAAATAATCCAAGATGGCAATCAACGTTTCAGGAGGCATGGCGAATGCCAGAGCTCGCCAATTAAGAGCTGCGAAAGGGAAAAATCCGAGAAGACACATTGACAAGAAGAAGGCTGAGGAGGCCCAGGATCCCAATCGCGATGATGCTTTCGAAGAGGACCCAAGACCAGAATCCCATCAAACGAAATTAGGAAAGTTGCTGGCATTCATCGACCCGTTCATTGTCGTCTTGATCATTCTCAACGCGATCCAGATGGGAGTGGCCACATTCAACTTCGTCGAGAAGAATTCCGAGATTGACCACATTTTTGAATTGGTCGACCAGATCTTTCTCATCATCTTCACCATCGAGGTATCCCTCAACTTTGTTCATCTCGTGCGTCTCGATCGCATCACTGTCGTCAATGGGAAATACGGATTTAGCCCCTTCACGGAGGAGGAAATGGAAAATATGGGGGAAGATAGGAAATGGCTCATTTTTGATGCACTGGTTGTAATACTCTCGTGGGCCTTTGCATCGTTGTCCATCATCCGCGCATTCCGTATCCTACGACTCTTGCGGTTGATTAAGAAGGTCGAGAATTTGAAGAATGTGGTCGGGGCGCTATTGTCAATTGGGCCCAAGATGGGCGTTGTCGCTTTCATGCTTGCTATATGCTTTCTAGTGTTTGGTATTGCATTTACAAACATGTTTGGTGACTTGTACGCTGATGGCTATACAAAACATGACTATTTCAGTTCTTTGGATTTGACGTTCTTTACTCTGTTCCAGTAAGTATTGGACTAAATAGTCGATTTATTGTCAATTTTAAATTGTTTCCTCAAACTCTCCGATTATCTTCAGAATAATGACGTTTGATAATTGGCACCCGATTGCCAGAGCGACCATGGAGAAATATCCTTCATCATGGGTACTTTACCTGATTTGGAATATCATCACTGGTTTTGTCATTATGAATTTGATCATTGCTATCATCTGTGAATCTCTAGTCAAGCTTACGGAGAAGAAGAATTTGGAACGTGCAAGGTTGGAAGGGGAGGAAAGGAAAAATGAGCTCACATCAAGCCGTAAAAGTATCGGTGATGCATCCGTGTACTCGATAGATCATATCAACAAGATTGAGGATGTAGTTGACGATATATTGGAAGATCAGGAGATGTTGTTGGAGACGGTGGAGAAGTTGAAAGTTGCTATTGAAGATGTCCTTGATAATTCTTCGAAATCAAATGACATTCGACAAATATTAATGTCCTTTCCTTCCGCGCGCTCTTGACTGCACTGACTAACAGAATAGAAAGTGAATGTTTAAAAAATTGTTCCGTTACGAAACGAAACGATAATGAGGAGAATGAGCCACGTTGATAATACTATGATCACCTGTCGAGGATCAAGTGTCATTCTGGGGCAAGTCCTTTAGTACACGTAGTCTATATAATATAGATAACAACGATGTTATATGTTATATGTTATGTACCAGCAGGTAAGATGTATTTCACATCTAAAGCAAGCTCTTTACGGTACATGTACACGTATGGTTCGTTGGCAATAAATGGTTTTCTACACTCTTTCTGCACGGCGTCATCGAAATGAAAAATGAAGAGCGTACTTAAAGCTTGTTCACATTCTAATTAGTGCATGCTGAACATTTTACGGTACAGTACGTTCCCGGTACAGTACGTTCCCGGTACAGTA
>Ga0115005_10004391_pt1 | contig 11199 bp, 10 predicted proteins | sample ArcOceMetagenome_FD_87163 | JGI IMG/M metagenome (GOLD analysis project Ga0115005, IMG submission 87163) | Marine eukaryotic phytoplankton communities from Arctic Ocean - Arctic Ocean - Greenland ARC118M Metagenome | ecosystem: Environmental > Aquatic > Marine > Oceanic | place: Arctic Ocean...
AATCAGTTGGAGTAAGCAAAAAAGGGTGCGTTTACAACAAGGGCAAGATTAGATAGGTAGATCTGATGATGCAATCGTTGCTAAAGGGCTCATTGACCTATAGGTGTAGTATAAAGGAGATATATAAAGAGTGAGCAGATGCGAGTGGACGGGGATCCACTACACACTGGAAAAGGCCTGGAGGGACCGTCTGTCCATCAACAAGTTATCAGATTTTGTGAACTGTTATTTGGTGTCAAAAGTGCCTTATCTGAAGGTTTTAGCCATACGCACGTTTTAAGCGTTATTAGGCGTTATCTTTGAAGAAGCATCTATTCTGTATTCGGTAGGGAGGTTTGACTGATGCGCGATGCTTCCGCGCACAAACCTCACATTTTCATCTTCAATCTTCAATCTGGTCAAGAGCAGGGGAGGTCATCAACCATCCCCGGGCGAAGGCTGATCGATCGCTGTTCGTGGCTATCATACGGAACAGTAGTAACGAGCCCTTGTAAACGTGTTACATCCCGCCTACTTCAAAGTACAAGCCATCGGTAAACATGCAAAAGACATTATGTTTGATTGTTTCCCTCTCTGTGAATACGGCAGCTTTTAATTTGCCCTCATCGCCTATAAATTGTCATGTGTTACAAGCTACACGTAATATTCGCAAACGAACGAATCCTCAATTCAACGATAGTAGAACACAGAGCGCGTTTGGTAGACCGCGGATACGTAGCTATTCATTCCTCATGGCAGAAGGCTCCCCAGATGAGAATCAAGATCGGAAAAAGAAAGGATTGGAAAAAGATATTTCCAAATACCTGAAACATGATAAAGATGCAAAGGATACAAAGCAGAATTCTGATCGAAATCCTAGCAAAAAGGGAAATCCCTCGATATTACCGCCTCCTTCCAGGAAAATATCCAGTCGCTTTCCGTCGCAAAAAAGAGGAAATAAGGCAAAGATGCGAAAGGCTACGCCAGAACCTAGAGGCGAAGGAGAGAATTATAAATCAATCTTGCCACCACCACCAACCACTGATAATGAACAGTTTCCAGATAGAAGAAAAGAAAGAAAATATGAAAGTGGAGGTAGAGGTGGTCGCAGAAAACCTTCGCGGCCTTCTGGTAGAGGGAACTTTGTAGCTGCTCACTCGGGCGATCGCAAATTTATACCTAAACGGGAAAAGACATTTCGTGCATCTCCAGAAAGCAAGGAACAGGAGAAGGAAGGTGATAAAGAGTCATTGCTGCCTCCCAAGGAAGACGCTGCAGGGCTCACCTCTTGGGATGATTTCTTCTCTACTAACTTGCAGAGCATAAGTGGTAATAGCAATACTAAATTCAACAAGGAGAACAAGGAAGATACCGGGAAGGGAGGATTGAGTACAAATCAGGACTACTTTGAAAAGTCGCTGGATCAGCAGGTTGAAAAGATTAATGGTCTGCCATCCACCTCGTACTTATTTGGCAATAACCGCAATATTACGAGTGCAAGCAAAACTTCAAAAGAAGCTAGAAAGAGTGAAATTAAAGGTGGGGTGTCAGCATCGTCACTGGATGGAGTTCTGCCAGTTTCAGAGTTGTTCTACCGTTCGACGCAATCTATGTCTGCAGAAGGTGATGGTGGAAATGATAGCAATGATGAAAGTGGTCGGATTTCAAGAAATCAACAGGATGACTACACAATCGGTGAGGAGGAGACGGATGATGAAGAGCTGCCTTTTAGTGCTGAACAGAGTAACCGAATCCTAAGCAAGAACAACAAAATTATGATGAGAAGGAACAAAGCTACGAGACCTAGCGGAGACGGGCCTATCAAAGATGAAGCACAATATAAAACCGATATTGCGAAATTTAGATCAGCTGCTTTGTCCCCGCCGCCAAGGACCAACAATCAAAATGCCGGAAAAAAGAATAGGAGAAAGAGGGGAGCAACTAACCAAGGCAGATCACAGCAAAGAGGCGATGGACAAGGTAGAGGCCGAAAAATGGTCAGAAGAGGAATGGAGATGCTCGTTGGCGGGGAGCCAATCAATGCAGATCCTCCTTTGAGACTTGTGGAGTTGAATTATTGTTTAAGGACCCCCGATTCCTTGACTGACGGACTGTTACTCTTGAAAGATGATGATGCTGATGACGACACGCTTGATCTTGTAAATGATTCACCCGTAGATTGGGCATCCGTTGTGACAACGAACTCAAGAGACTTTGGGCCATTGCTTCACCAGTCGTCAGTCGAGAAAGTGTCGGATACGTCGCGTCAGCTATATTGTGAACACTTCGTCAACTCAAGCATTAAATGGAAAGTATGTCCAAAGGATCTGAAAGATATTGTTAAAGAATTCGAAATAGAAAAGGCCAGTAGTAAAAGTCCTCAGACATATGCGGACTTGATTGAAAAGGTATCATCCGTGAAATTTGATGATCCACAGAGCATTGAGATGAGGTTTGAAGAGAGGCCAACAGATGTGCAGGCTGAGACGAAGGGTTTCGGCAAAGAATCTAGAAAGGGTAGGAGAAGAAGCAGTGGTAGTGTTGATTTCAACGCACAAAGATCGGCCTCTGACAGCGATAATATGAATAGAGCTGCAAGAAGGTCTAATTCCAAACTTGAATCATTTACACTTGGTGGAGAATTGAAATTCAGTCTAGGTGTCACGCGTGCCGAACTAGAATCTGGCCATGATGGTGGATCTCATGGTCATATTCTGAGGAGAGTACTCGGCAAAGGCATTGCCAATGCCATTAAGGCAGAATCGCTAGGATTTCAAGTTGTCATTGCCAAAATGTTGCTCAGCGAAGTAGATGGAGGTTCAACTGAGTTTCATGTAGAATTCAATATGATACCAGAAGATGATATGAAATTCGGAGAAGTAGAATGGGCTGCAAAACTGATCAATTCGGCACTTGCTCAAGCAATGGATGACGGCGATATGGCACTTGCGATGGGGGCGGCCGCAAAGACTGAAACCGCTTGGCCTGCCAAAGTGAGGAATCGTGTTGTCGAAGAATTTCTTTTTGACGCTGAAGGCGCAGATGATGATCCATTGAGTGACGACGACGACGAAGAAGATTCTAGCGATGAAGAAGCAATTGACGACGAAGATGATTTTGAGGCTCTACGAGAAGATGAAGACCTCCCTTTGTCAAATTCACAGAAACAACAAAATGAAGAAGAATTCGAAGATGAAGACCTCCCAAAGAAACAGCAAAATGAAGAAGAATTCGATGGCCCATTTGGTATGCCTGGTGACACATTATATGCAAAGGATGATATTTATCTTGGCGGCGGAAATGGAGGCGTGTTTCCAGATTACTCTGAAAATTCGAAATGGATGGCTCCTTTCAGTGGAGAATTGGGGCCTCTCCTTCTTGACGCTGTAACTCAACGGGCTATGGAAAAACAGCCACGAGTAATAGCAATTGGTGATGTACACGGATGTATTGATGAATTGCAAGCACTTCTTCGTCGGTGTGACTACAGGCCGGGTGATCTTATTGTATTCTTGGGAGATTTGGTCAGTAAAGGACCGGATAGTCTCGCCGTTGTGCAGATGGCGAGAGAATTAGGAGCCATGGGAGTAAGGGGCAACCACGATTTTGAAGTTATTCGTTGGCACCAAGCAATCAAATCAGGTATGAAGTACAAAGGTTCTTTCAGTCACACTTTTCATTCTGGCAGACGACTAATGAATTTTATTTCTTTTTCTACCAAACAGGTGCCGATCCTCCTGTGATTGGATCAGAGCATTACCAGATTGCGTCAACTCTCAGTAAGGCAGACCTGCGGTGGATGTACAGCTTGCCATGGTATATATCAAGCAAGGAACTCGATGCACTGTTCGTGCACGCGGGCTTTGTTTCTGGAATAAGGCTCGGAAAGCAAAATCCACGATTGATGATGAATATGAGAAGTATCCTTCCAGACGGCACAGTAACGTCCAAGTTTTTCAATAATTGGCCATGGGCTAGGCTTTGGGATGGTCCACAAACAGTGTTATTTGGACACGATGCTGACAGAGGTTTGCAGCAATATGAGCATGCGATCGGTTTGGACACGGGTTGTGTGTATGGCGGAAGATTGACTGCTTGCATCCTTCCCGAAAAGCGACTTGTTAGCGTAAATGCAAAACGAGAGTACTTTCAGTACAGGCGAAAGCATTTTGACTAAGCTACTTTTTCATAATAAAATGGCTTAAAATTGAAATGTGTCTTTATGTTTTCATTGTTGTACGCAGATACTGGGATCTGAAAGTATGTTGCCCGTGGAGCTTTGGTTGGAAGTATCCCCTTATGTTCTCCAGTTTAATGTTTCAACGCCCACGGCGCAACAGCATCGACACTACTACGTGCTTGCTCGTTGAAAACGCTTGACGGTGCTTCTCTCTCCTCGCGCCTAGATGGCTCCCACGTAGCTTTGAAGATTTCACCAAAAACAAAATGCTGAACAACGGGCTTTCTGCTCAAAACTTCTCCATCAAATAATCTTGTGAGGCCACCGCTGACTTTCGCCCAATTTTTTAGATTGCTAATGTCATCCAGCATAGGGCTGCTCTCAAAGAATGGTACTCCCTTTTTGAGAGATTTGATGTAGCGTATGCATTGAAAGTAAAGCATTTTAGATCCTTCATTTGACCTTAGTAATGCATCGTCGTGGATACTGGAAGGTGCATATTCTTTGTCCTCGTATACCTTATTTTGCATTTGACAAGCACCAATGTAGAAAGGGATACAATGATAATCATCCAATCCCCAAACACCATGAGAGCCTGCTGGTTCCAAGAAATAATCAGTCTGGATTCCTCTACAAACTTCCAAATACTGCACAGTGATTGCAAGAGCTACAGGTGCCATGGCATCTTGAGAGGGGGCAACTGTCTTCGGCAGGTTCCCAAAAACGCCTATTTTGCAGAGAGAATACAAGAATACGTAAAAGGAACACTCGTGCCCTGTTCCAAAATCGAGACGAACCTCGTGTCCAAATGAGTGCAAGAGATAAGAATCCAATTCGGCCATGACTTCATCTTCTTTCGCGTTCTCCCCGCGCTGCACATCCTTAGAAGCCTCTGTTAGAGCTGCTTTTGCCCCAGCATCTGCACATTCCTTCAAGATACTCATGTCCCATTCACTCTTTTGATCTGACACTACGTACTTTACATGACAGTTCATAATAGATTGAATGATGCTCCTACTTCTTTCAGTCAACCTAGCATGCCAGGTCTTGAACACGGGATTGCCAAATCTTGCTCTAGCGTTCTCGTCAGGAGGCAGCTCTTTAAGCCAGGTACTGGATATGGCTTGGAGGCTCCCATGCAAAGAAGCAAGACCTGGACTCAAGCCTTCAAGAAGATTTTCCGGATCAAAGGCATAAGATGTACTTATTGCGCTGCGCCCGAGTGCAGTGACAAAGGATAAGAGGTCACGTTTTGCATCAGAGACTTTGAAGTGCTCCATGTCTTGAGCTGTGAAAATGAATCTTTTTGGAGCAGCTGATGGCGCAGCGGGAATGCTTTTCTTTCCTAATGCTATTTCTGCCATAGTTCTAGTACGTGTAGTTAGTTGGGGTAGGGGGGTGATTTAAAATCTGCTTAGTTAGGTAGCTTGATGTGATTTATATTTTATGCTTTATGATTGTCCGGTCTTCAGTGTGTGTTTTGGAAAACCTGCAGTCGTGCGGCGTCGTGCGGCATCAAAATTCGTTCTCCATAGACCAGCGTTTGACACTATCCCTGTCGATTTGGTATCAGGTTTTCAAATTTGGTTTTCACAGATGAAATGGAACTTTTCAGGAATTGTCTCAGGAGTTGAACCCGATGAAGGCACACTCGTGGTGTGAACTCCATATCCAGTCCCATGCCCCTTCGAGATCTTTGAGTGCTCCATAATCAGGGGTTTTGCTCAGGGTGTAAGGAGTGAATAGCGTCCTAGGCATTACTTCTGCGGGTCTGGATGGGAGTAGTTGATCATCGCTGACATGAACAATAGTAGTACCTGCCCCTCCCAGTAAGTGTACTTCTGGTGTTGTTCAGCACCACGAGGCCCAACACTGCTGCAGGGGTCAAACTCTTGGGAAATTTCAATGGTACGATATGATTATGTTTGTGATATCAATGTGCACAAAAATCTCACATTATCTTCAGCTTGCGATCACGATAATCTTCCTCTGCCAATTTGTGTCGATCAAACAAGCTCTCAAGTTCCGTCAAAAATATGCTGTGATATTTGTCTATATCTTCAGATGTTACATGTTCTCCCAACTGGGGGCAATGAATTGGCTTACCAACGACGACATGAATTTGATGAGGTCGAGGAATGCCAAACGGGATTAAAAATCTTCCGAAGAAAAGTAGAGGTACGAACCCTATTGCTCGAAAAATCTTAGTGATGAGGTCTCCGCGAGGGATGTAATAGGCATAACTGCCATCGAGACCAAAGCAAAACACTGGAAATATTGGGCATCCATATTCCAATGCCATTTTGACAAACCCTTTGCGCTTCTTGAGGTATAAGACCAATTCCGATGGTTCAGACGGATCCATTAGCATAACTTCTTGAACCCCTCCCGGCACAAACACAAAACTCACACCAGTTTCAAGATATGATCGAAAATAAGTCTTTTCCACTGGGGAACAAACGCACCATGCAAGTATATTTCTAACTATAGGCGCATTCATCAGTGCACTACTGACTAAGCAACGCATTGTATCCCTAACGCGTCCAGGAGGAAGTCTCTTTAATGAAGGGCCAAATGCGAAACATCCGTATCCGAAAATGTCATGGGGTTCCAATGCAAAGATTGCTGCCTTTCGCTGCTTTGATACTGCTGCAATGGCATCTTCGTCTTCCAACGTTGTTTTCAAGGCAAAATACTTTTCAGATTGTTTACATATCCAATCACCGATTTTGATTCCATATTCACCAAGAAAGTCATAAGGGACAGCAATGGACACAGCCATTATAAAGACTGTGATGGCCCGTAAATATATAGAGGCCACAATCACAACATAAATGGTAGCCTCGAGTACGTTGTTTTTCAAGTTTCTCACGCGCTTGTCGCGGGGCTGTGCCAAAGCAAGGGCAAAAAAGACAACGAATAAAATGCGCTTGGCCGTAGTAGCGAATATCATGAAATCTATCAATACCAGGGCAAGAAAACCGTGTGGGCCTAACCACATGGTACATGGTCACACCAATTGTGGGGATTAAAGATGAATCTGGCTCACAAGTCTTGACCTTCATTATTGGAGCTGATTCTTCGATCTTGTGTGCTGATTGAGGAGGCATATTTTGTTGCACATCCTTTCTTTCTCTTTGGAACCCCTTGTACTGCACCTTTGTCTCGGAGCGGAGCCTTTGCTTGATATTTTTCCACCATTTTCTCTTCGGTTTCTGCCCTCTAGTTGCTGATCTTAAATATTTCCGATCCACAAGAGGATCAGATTCTGTTTGAACGGTTGCATCCATTTTTCGCAAGTAGCTGAGATCTAATGGTAGGTGATGAATGTCTCGGAAAGCCGGTGTATGCTTTACTGCTTTTTTACTCTCAGAACTTATATCATGTTAATGTTCAATGTTGTATGGTCCAACTTCAACGTTGAGGCGTCGGCTGTTGCCGACGCTAAATGACTCTAATTGATAACCTAAATAGAGATATACATTCTCATTTATTTCTTCACCTCATTTCGAGACAGTGCAATAATAGAAAGTGTACGTTCGAAATAAAAAAGTTCCTAATTTTCAATTTATATCCAATTTTGTATTCTCAACAGTTGAAGTTTCGAGTTCTTCATGAATGGATTATGTAAATAAGATCGTATCTTGCATGATTGCATGATGATGATGTCTTTCTTAAGCGCTGGAGGTGAAATGCTCAATGATTCCTTTTCCGTCAACTGCCTCCTGTGCAAGGAATCCTGCTGCTGCGAGCATAGCAAGACGCCCGTTCTGAAGTTCCTTGGTCTGCATGACCTCGAACTCTCCATCATCATCGGGCATAAGTCCAAGAGGATCGAACTTAAGATCACCAGGTGCGTAGTCGTCACGGAGCTGACCGGGCTGGTCAACCGGACAGTCAGCAGGGTCTACCCATCCATCCTGTGCGCGCTGTGCCTCGTATGCTCCTATGAAAGCAATGATAATTGCCCAGAATCCATCAGGTACCTGAGTGATGTGGGTGATAGCAGGTCCGGAGATCTGTGCATCGAACAAGAAGGCAGATCCCTCTACCTTCTCTCCTACAAGGAATCCAATTACTGCAAGCATAGCAACACGTCCGTGTGCGAGCTCGGCCTCACGATAACGAGCGAGGGTTGCAGGAGTAGCCTTGTCAGCCAATCCCCAAGGATCAAAGACTCCCACAGGATCAAGTGCTCCAGGAATTCCGTCTAGGGAAGCCTTTAGTTGTCGGATTAAGAAAGAAAGTATTAGAAATATGTAAAAGGTTTCGCAGAATTTAATTCAATTTACATTCAATATTCCGAACAGATTCAGAGGTTCGCTTAATCACCTGCTAACATACTGTAGATTGGTATGGAACAGTGGCAGTCAGGCCCGCCATAACATTCAGGCAACAAAGGTCTGCGTTCCTTATCAATATTTCTCTGATTAGAATGATTTCAAAAATGTCCTTACCTGAATAGCAGTACCAGTCTTGCGAGCCTGCAAAGGTGCAAAGGCAGCAGCAGAGCCGAGGAGTGCGAGAGATAGAATGGTGGAGAACTGCATTGTTAAAAGATTGGATGAATTTGATTGAATGATACACTTGTGTAACTTTGGAAATTATGAGAAACAAGAGGGGGAAGGGTCTGCTGAAAATCAGAAGAATTCCGATGAGAATGAGAACCCCCCTGTCAAGGAAAATATAAAATTTCAATTGCCCTTTGGAGTACGTCAGGTGATGTCTCAAACGCTATTGGCTGTTGGCGGATCTTTGAAAATAAGAAAAGAAACTATTGGCCACGGGTGCTCCGTGTATTGGCGGATCTTTCTGGATCTTTCCAAATAAAAAGAAGCCTAAAGATCCATGCAAACCCAGTCCACTGATTTTGATTCTGTCGGCACTGTGCGGAGCAGCCTGAAAATTCTGTTTTGGGTGATTTTCTTGACAAGGAGGGCACCAGTTCTATCCATGATAACGGAAGGAATCAAGGGCTTCTCTTTCACGTGTAGATTATCAATGCTATGGTGAATGTAGAGGTGAATGACTACGTGTATGTGCCTCATTTCACACCTTTTCCAGTTGCTTGGAAGATTTAAATTCGATTCTCATGGTATTCTACGAACTCAATGGATTTACAACAACTGTTTATTAAGCGATTGCCTTTTCTACAAAGAAGCTATTCCTAACTCTCTTCAGATCAGCATTAGATCTTTTCCATTCATCTTTAGTGCACGTAATTGCACACACCATCATTTTCCCATCGATAATAGTGGCGCTCAGCAAAACAATGGATTCATAAGGGCAAAACCCAAGTCCTAAATTCTCAGCTGAGCTTCCACATGTATCAGGTGCTACAGCCATGTCAAATTCATAATACTTTCGCTTATCTTTCTCATCTTCGTTCGAGCTTGCAGCTTTGTTCACTTTCCTACCACTGACGGTATCTGCCCCAGGAAGAGATTTCGGCAAGACACCGGATACAACAGAGCTGAACCCGAGCGCCTTTGCAACCCCAATCGTCGTTGCTTTTTCCAATGTATTGAAATCAGTGAATGTTCCAGGAACTTGGTACACAGTAATCCTATCGCACGCCTTCTCACGAACAGATAATAGTGTATCTAGGTAATCGGGTGTCCATTTCTCTGGTACAGTATAGGTAGCCTTGATACCGACTCCTGACCCTGTTTCTTTTCCATCGACGCTGACAATAGCTTTTGAATCATCAGAAGCGGAGGGGAAAGACATTATCACTGGTTTCTCTTTCGCTTCGAGCTGGTTGAGTGTCGTTCCTTCCTTCAGTGATCCATCTTCGTTGAACAATTGGCTGGTGAGGTTTTCATCGTCTGCAACAGCACTGTACGCCTGTCCAGTAATGATCTGTGATATTAATCCCGTCATGACTGCACTTGACATGAATTTTCTTCTGTTCATGCCATCGCTTTCGTGAGATGTTTGGGAAGAGATTTCAGTGGAGAATCTGGAGCTTCTAAGCTTGGTTGGTGCCAAAGGCGTAAATGATGACACTTGGCTCAGCGACAACAGGATGAGTACGTGTACTCCTTGCAATCTATTCATTGTATTGTGAAATAAAATAAAATAAAATCGTTTATGGTGATAGCAGAGCAATAACGAACACAATGTTCAGTGTAGCGATCTGGTATCTGGTTGGGTTAGCTGACTAAGCTAACTAGCAAAGAAGCAGAAAACCAGGATGGATGATTGATTGCATAATCTTGCATAATTTCGGAGTTGCCGTGTCATGTGAGGAGATATCCAAAACGCATCAAAGCCCCTCCTTCACCTCCCCTTGGCAACTTGCCCTTGCCCTTGCGAGCTTGGCATCTTTTGTGGACGACAACAACAACACATCCAACATCCAATACTGGAAAAGTGGAGCGATAGTTGAATACAAACAGCATCCACCAAATGAAGCAAACAATGTCACTTTCTAGTCTTACCAAAATATTATTTCTTGTCATCACTCTTCAAGTGACAGATGCGCGTAAAGCACTTGGAGGAGCAGGAGGCCTTCACACTCGAGGAGCAACCAGAGGCAAAGCACCTGATGCGAATGATCCACTAAAGTTGGCATCGATTGGAAATGGCTGGAAACTCCCTCCGATTGATTCTGAAGAGTTAATTCAAAAACTAGGAAAGGATAATCGTGACATTGCGCAACATATCTCCGATACCCTCAGCAAAGCCCCGCTTACTGTCCAATTGAGAAAAAAGACAGTCGGAGTGAAAACTTCCGCTTTTGCAACTCAGGAAAAGTTTCGAGCTGTCGTTACTCCTTCGTCGAACGTGAAAACATTTAAGAGTAATCTTCGCTCGGTTTGGTTTATCGGGTCGGAGAGAGCTTCTATGCAGACCAGCGCTGTGCAGCAGCAAGAAAAGGATTTACTCTGCAAGAGTTATGAGGATAATGCGTCTAAATTGTACCCATCTCATTTCGTATTGGAGGTCTTTCTTCCCAAGAATAAGGCATGCAAGGGTGGAAATCCTCTTGTCATATATTCAATTCCATTTGGAGTGGGAACAACTTCTCCCAAGAG
>Ga0115005_10004396_pt1 | contig 11190 bp, 8 predicted proteins | sample ArcOceMetagenome_FD_87163 | JGI IMG/M metagenome (GOLD analysis project Ga0115005, IMG submission 87163) | Marine eukaryotic phytoplankton communities from Arctic Ocean - Arctic Ocean - Greenland ARC118M Metagenome | ecosystem: Environmental > Aquatic > Marine > Oceanic | place: Arctic Ocean...
GTTTGATGCTAATGGAAACTTTCAAGCCAATATTGCCCGCAATGGCGTGGCCTTAAAAGAAAATGGCCAAGCGGTGAGCCTGCAGGAGATTCATTACGAAGATCAAGCCATTGGTAAAGCCCAGATGGAAAGTGCGCAAGGGATTCAACTGGGCACTGGTAATGCCCTCACGCCAATAGAGTCTCCGTTAACGGTGTTTCAATTTGATGATGAAGTAATTAATGGTCGCGATGCAGACACCCATGTGAGACTTGAGCGAGAGATAACTGAAGGTTTAATCTCAGTTGATGGGATTCGTATGCGGTTTAACTCGGGGCTGGTTGCGTCACCAGTGGCCGATACAGATAGCAGTGCCAGTGCATCCTCAAGTATCGACGTTAGAGAAAGTTTGGAAATGCAAGCCAGCCAAGTTATTTCCCAGCAAGTTAGCCTGTCATATAACGGCGAGCTAACCTCTGAAAACAATAGTGCTCAAAACACAGTGAACTTTCAGCGCCGCGAAGAAATTCAAGGTATTTTCCAAGCTCGCTTTGAATCGGGTTTTACCATTACACCTACAAATATTTCATCCAGTAGCCATCAAGATAGCCGCCCAAAAATAGACGTACCCACGTTAAGCCAATCGGTATTCTGGCAAGACGAGCGCCAGTCATACCAAGCTAAATATGATGGTGGCAGCAAGTTAGATCAATTAAAACAACTGGTATCGGATTTAAAAGAAATGCGCGAACAGCAAAAAGAAAGTCAGGAGAAAATTGGTATTTATGAGCAGGTGAGTAAACACAGCTAAAACCGCTTATAAATACTAAGCTCTAAAAAGAAAAGCGCATACCTAGCTGTGCCGTGGCACTGTCTTGTGATTGTGTTGTGGCAGTGCTACTGCCAATAACAGGGTCAACAATATCTTCAGACAACGCATTATTTATGGTGGCGTACCAGTTAAAGCTATTAACCTGGTATTCATAATTCAGGTTTAACCAATATTGCGCATCCATTTCTGATCGCTCTGACGCTGCTTTCAGTGATGCCCCTAATGTATGACGATTTATCTTTGTATAACCGCCAGCACGCAGCAGCCATACTGAAGTATCTAGGGCATTATCATCGTTCTCTATGATTTTATTGCCTTGTTTTAAATAACTCACACTGGCTAATAGTTGCCCGCTAGATAATAAATAACTTGCCTCGTATTCAAAACCGTAACGCTTGATGATGGATTGTGAATTTGAAAAACCTTGTGAGGAATTTAAAATGAGTTTATCCGCTTCGGTATAAAAACCCGTGAGTGTGCTTTGCGATTTTTGATGGGCCACTGTATAGGCCGCTTCATAAGTTGTTATGACTTCGGCTTCAATGCTTGATTCTTGTTTCATACCCAATTGATCACGGGCACTGAATTGCCTAAATGTTGGTGAATTAAATCCTTCGCCATATAAAATCTTAACGGATTCACTTTCATTAATGCTGTGTACCACAGAGAAACGCGGCGCCACATAGCTGCCCGAGCGATCGTTATCCACATGGCGTAAGCCAAATACATAGCGCCAATCTTGGGTTTTATAATCCCCCTGAATATAAGCAGACAACTCCTCCACCTTATCTGCTTCGATTAATAAAATAGAACCATCACTTTGGAACTCAAACGGTTGATTCAATGGCGGCTGTGCCAATAACGCCAATGTAGCGCCGCCCACATCATCTAAAAATTTATGATTCTCTATTTCACGCTCTTCGTATTCAAAACCGGCTAACACATTAAGTTTTTCATTTACTGAATGTCGTACTCTTATGCCGCTTAACCAGCGCACATTATTTTCACCGTCATTATCAAATTCAATGGCCCCGTCGCCGGCAATACCAAATGGACTTATAATGCCTGATACACTTTCCTGCCTGTAAAAGCGATTCCAGTCGCTAAAATATTCGATATTGGTAGATGCCAACTTCTGCTCGTATCGTATAGATGCAAGATAGCCATTATAGGTTTGCTTACTTGGGCTTAAATAACTGGAATTTGTAATGCCTGTATTGCTTCTTTCGTGAGCCTGCAGAGTGAGCTGAACACCGTTCATGTTGAATCTACTCAACGCTGAGGTGTACTCTAATTGATTTGTTAGTGTTGACGTTTCTTTAATTGGAAAACAAAAGCACGAGCCATCAAAGGCCCCTGAAGTATTAAAATACTCAGCAGCATAACCCTCTTCTTTTTGCGTTTGCATGGCAAAACTCACTGAGCCTTCAGCTAGGTTTTGCACATAATGAAAACCGGTATTAATTTTTTGATTCTCAGCTATTTCAACATGGGCCTGCTTACCCTGTTGTTTGCTGATGATATTAATCACACCAGCTGAAGAATTTGTGCCATAAATAACACTGGCAGGGCCGCGAATGATTTCAATGCGTTCAATAGCATCCATGGGGATGCCATATAAAGGAATATTGCCGTGTGACGGGGTCCAGTACGGAATACCATCCAACAAAAATAAAACTTTTTGATTATAAGGGTCGGAAAGACCACGGACTTGGATAACAGGGGAGCCCTGCTGAGAACGATTGATTTGCGTGTTTGTAGCAAACCCCACTATGTCGACTAAAGAATGTAAGCCGATTTTTTTAAGTTGCTCAGGGTAGTAAGAGGAAACGGTGCCTGGACTTAGGCTAATGGTTTCTGACACGCCTGAAACCACTTCGACTTGCATAAGCTGCTGCAAAGACAGTTCAAACACGTCTACGTCATTGGCAAGCGAAAGGCTGCTGAACAGAGCAGCTGCCCCGTGTAAGCTATATTTTTTCCAACGCCCCACTTTTACCTCCTACAGCCGCAAAAGAATTAAAGTGGGTTTGCTTTATAAAAACGAAAAACCGTTTTATACGCAGTTAAAAATAAACCCGAATTAAATACTCATCACATGTTCGCGATAGTATTTCATTTCATCAATGCTTTCTTGGATATCATCTAATGCTTTGTGAGAACCTTTTTTAGTTAAACCTTTAAGTTTTTCAGGTGCCCAGCGACGGGCCAATTCTTTAAGGGTGCTCACATCAATGTTGCGATAGTGGAAGTAGTCTTCCAGTTCTGGCATGTATTTGTTCATAAAACGACGGTCTTGATGCACGCTGTTGCCGCACATTGGGCTCACGCCTTTACCGATGTATTGCTGTAAAAATGCGATGGTTTGCTTAACCGCTTCAGCTTCATCTACCGTGCTGTCTTTTACGCGTTGCACCAAACCACTGTTGCCGTGGGTTTTGGTATTCCAATCATCCATATTGTCGATGATGCTATCTGGCTGATGAATGGCCAAAACTGGGCCTTCAGCTAAGATGTTTAAATCGCCATCGGTGACGATGGTGGCAATTTCAATTACCACGTCTGTAGCAGGCTCTAGGCCTGTCATTTCAAGGTCAATCCAGATGAGATTGTGTTTGTTTTCCATGGTGTTTCCTATCAAGGCCGCTCTATGATGGCTGGCCCCTGTATGCCTAGTTAAATCCATGTTAACACTGATTTAGCCTAGGTTTGTCTATATAATTCAGTAAAGCGTAATTTGAACATAAGTCTATGGCAAAACGAAAGCTCAACAAGCGTCAGGCGTGGCGAATCAACAAGATTCAGCAAGAGCGTGGTGAACGAGCCGACAAAAAAGAAACCCATATTCACCATGAGCTAGAAGGTGGTGATTTAGGCCCTGAACAGAACGGCCAAGTGATCAGTCACTTCGGTACTCAGGTGCTGGTTGAAGCACAAGATGGCACCCAAGAGCGCTGCTATATGCGTGCGAACCTTGGTGGCCTAGTAACTGGCGACAAGGTGGTATGGCGCTTAGGCAATGAAGGCCTAGGGGTTGTGGTGGCCAAACACGAGCGCCAATGTGAATTACAGCGCCCGAATATGTACGGCGAGCTTAAATCCGTGGCTGCCAATATTGATCATATGATTATTGTGGTGGCCCCTGAGCCCCATGCACACCGCAATTTAATTGACCGCTATCTAGTGGCCGCTGAGGTCAGTGGCATTAAACCGCTTTTATGCCTGAACAAAATCGATCTATTAAACGATGATAACCGTGAGCATTTCGAGACCCTGATTAAAGACTACCAAAATATTGGCTATGGATTTATTCAAACCAGCGCCATTACCGAAGGGGGCCTGGAAGACTTAAAAGTACTGCTTAAAGATAATATCAGTGTATTTGTAGGGCAAAGTGGCGTGGGCAAATCCCACATTGTTTCCACCCTATTACCCGATGAAGACATTCGTGTGGGCGGTTTACGCGCACAAAGTAAAACCGGCAAACACACCACCACCACTGCGACGCTTTTCCACTTTCCTAGCGGCGGCGATTTAATCGATAGCCCGGGGATTCGTGAATACGGTTTGTGGCACATGGAAGAGCATCAAATTTTAGAAGGCTTTAAAGAGCTAGAGCCGTTTGCAGGTATGTGTAAGTTTCGTGATTGCAAACATCAGGCTGAACCAGGCTGCGCCATGAAAGCCGCACTAGAGGATGGCCACGTGAGCCAAGGGCGCTTTGATAGTTATCAGCAGATTGTGGATAGCTTGGGTGAAGTGAACGTGCGCGGGGAAAATAAAAAATAGCCCTGACAATTTGAATTCATGCTCCATACTTAAGGCATCACTCCTACGCTTGGATGCCTTTACATGCACTTGATTATGTATGCCAGTAAATACATTGGCCTACCAGACAAGATCGGCCCCGACCTTGTGGATATTTTAGAAACAGCCCAAGCATTTAATCTAGAGCATCATATTACCGGCATGCTGTTTTGTGATGAAGGGCGTTTTATGCAGGTTTTGGAAGGTGAGAAAGAGACCATTCAAAATCTGATGGAGCAAATCAAAAAAGATAAGCGCCATGAAAATGTGAATGTTTTATTGGACCACCTTGTTGAGGCCCGAGAGTTAACCGACTGGAGCATGCGGGCTTTTAATGTCAGTTCATTCACAGGTAAAGACTGGTCATTACTGGATGACTTTAGAAGTATTTATTTACAAAATTTTAAAGTTTCCAGCTCTCAAGTAATTCGCCTACTTCAGCATTTTATTGAAGACTATAAAACCTTTGAAAGACTCCGTGTGTAAATAAACATTTCATTGGCCCATAAAAAAGCAGCGTATTTGCATACACTGCTTTTTTGCATTCAGACTTAACGATTAAAAATTACGCCTTATCTGCTAGTGTTTGACCCATTGTTAATGGGCCGTCTTAGCAAGTGCTTTGATTTCTGCTAAGAACTTAATGGTGTCTTTAGGAAAACACTCAAACGACTAACAGAACTTTTAAAACGCCCATAAAAAAAGCAGCGTATTTGCATACACTGCTTTTTTTCATTCAGACTGAGCGATTAAAAATTACGCTTTATCCGCTAGCGCTTGACCCATTGTTAATGGGCCGTCTTAGCAAGTGCTTTGATTTCTTCTAAGAACTTAATGGTGTCTTTAGGAAAATACTGAAACGACTCACACAACTTTTAAAACGCCCATAAAAAAAGCAGCGTATTTGCATACACTGCTTTTTTTACATTCAGACTGAGCGATTAAATTTACGCTTTATCCGCAAGCGCCTGACCCATTGTTAGCGGTGTCTCTGCTTTGATTTCCTCTAGGAACTTAATGGTGTCTTTAGGGAAACATAGGATAACGGTTGAACCCAATTTAAAGCGGCCCATCTCATCGCCTTTTTCTAGTTTGATTTCACCTTGAGAGAAGTCCTGTACTTGTGCTTCTTTTGGCAGTGGGCAAACCTGACCTGACCATACTGTTTCAATGCCCGCTACAATCATAGCGCCAACCAATACCATGGCCATAGGGCCGTGTTCTGTTTCGAACATGCAAACTAGACGCTCGTTACGAGCAAACAAACCATCCACACCTTGTGCTGTGGTTGGGTTTACACTGAACAAATCACCCGGCACGTATACGGTTTCTTTTAATGTGCCAGCGCATGGCATGTGCACACGGTGATAATCTTTTGGTGATAAATAAATGGTAGTGAAATCACCATTTAAAAAAGGCTCGGCACGATTACTGTCGCCACCTAATAATTCGGTTACACCAAAGTCACGGCCTTTGGCTTGAAAACAACGACCTAATTCAATTTCACCTAACTGGCTTACTGCGCCGTCAGCAGGGCTTACAAGCGTGCTGTCGGCAATTGGGCGTGCGCCATCTTTTAATGCGCGTGTGAAAAAATCATTGAAGCTGGCGTAGCTGCTTAAATCGCTGTTTAACGCTTCATCCATGTTTACTTGGTATTTAGCTGCAAACTTAGTGATGAAGGTGCTTTTGATCCACTCAATTTTTGTGCTGGCGAACCAACCCACTAAACGAGATAACGAGTGTTGAGGAATCAAGTACTGCATGAATACGAATAAATTATCTTTCACGTTTTCTTTTCCAATATTTCTAATTATTAAAATATAAAGTGTGTTTAAAAAATCTTAACCTTGTTCGATTGGCAAGCTAGGGTCGTTGCCCCACTCGCTCCACGAACCGGCGTAAGCTTTCATATTCCAACCTAATGCTTTGCAAATCACATAGGTTAAACCTGAACGCCTGTGTGTTTGGCAATGGCTGACGATGGTTTTTTCACCGTTAATGCCCAGCTCTAGCAGTTCTTGTTTTACGTCTTCTAAATTGCGTAAACGCAAATGATTATTTTGATCCAGCGCGCGGCTGAACTCGTAACTTTTTGCACCCGGTAAACGGCCACCGCGTTTGCTAACGGCTTTTTCACCGGTGAACTCTGGGTATGAACGAGCATCCCAAATTTGAATACTGTTGTCGTTAATGGCGCTTAGCAGCTCATCTTTTGTAATGCTCACATCAAGGTTAATGCTATCCACTTGATATTGAGATGCATTGCCAGTATTGGCTTGTTTCTCTACTGGGCGTTTTTCATCAAGCCAAGCGTGTATGCCGCCATTTAAAAAACTGTAATTACTGTGACCTATACTATCCAGCACCCAGATCATGCGGCCAGCCCATGGACCACCATCATCATCGTAAACCACCACATGGGTGTCAGGCTTTAAGCCTAAGCGGGAAAACAGCAGGCTTAACTGCCCTTTCTCTGGCAATAGGCCAGGGGCGGGTTTAACCCCTAATTGGATATCTGCTGGCGGCACGTGAATGGCACCAGGCACGTGGGCCATGGCATAGCTGTCGGCTTTGCATAGATCCAATATCAGCAAGTTGTCTTGGTTTAGAACCGCTTCCAATTCACTTGGCTGAATAATCAAGGGCAGTGTCATGATGTGCACCTGTAATAAGATGACGGGCATTTTAATGCGGTATGAGACAAAACGCTAATTGTTAATAATAAGATGAGATTTCACGGCTTAATGCGGTACGAGGCAAAACGTCAATTGTTAATAATAAGATGAGATAGGACGGCTTAAGGCAGTATCAGGGAGAACACTGATTTTGAATAATAGACTCACAGTCAGGCGCTTGCCTAACTGTGAGCGCTGTCAGAGATGCACTATGATTTGGCTTTACTCCGCTTGGCGTAAGCGTCTAATGCATGACTGGTGCTTTGGCAGATTTGTTTGAATGCTGCGTACTCTTCATCACTGATCCGGTCTTCTGTGGCACTTGCATCTGTGTACACCACGCCAATAGGTTTGCCTTTTGCAAATAAGGACATGACCATAAAGTTTTCGTTTTTAAGCATCTTAACCACGTCTTCACAGAGCATGCCTTTTACTTGGGTATAATTATCACGATCTACCTTAAAGCTGGCCGGCTTGATAATGAGCTTTCCAATAAACCGGTTTTCCGATAGCCGTATATTCATGCCGCGAATTGGGTTGTCCTTCTCAAGGCCCACACTGTAAACCGGCCTTAAGCTATCAGTGCCTTTATTTAAAACACCGATAAACGCATGGCGCATGCCCAAGCCCTCGTGCAAGGCTTTATTACAAGTAAGCATGATTTCATGAATGTCTTTAAAGGTAGCCACCTGCTTGTTGAACTTATCAATTATTCCGTTCAATACATTTTCATTAATTTTACGCGGCGGATGTTTTTTCTTAGGTATGTGATCGGCAATACCTTCTCCTGTGCCTCTGGCAGCTTTATTCGCTGGTGTTTTATCAACAGGGGCTTTTTGGGTTTGCATGGCAATGGCTTGCACTTTTGCCTGCACCTCTTCCGGTACTTTATTCCAGCAATTATAAGCTGGGCGCAACAAGGGTTTGTCATTGATGCTGCGCAAAGGCCATATTAATGAGGCGGCAGGCATAAACACTTGAGGGAATAATAACTGCCTTGAATACTTAACCGCCAAGCCATTATTTTTATTAATGGTGTGCGGCAATGGCTTACCACTTAAGTGGCTTAATATAATTTGCGCTCTTAAACTTTTTCGGCTCATCCAGCCATTATTAATTTGTGATGCTAAATTCATCATCAAACTCATTAATGTGGCGGGTTTGGTTTTGGCGTGTTTGAGTTTGTTGTCGTCATCTAAAAAATCTAAATAACGCGGGCTTAACATCTTGCCCCACTGTTTTATGCTGGGGCGTTCGGCCCGCTCTAATACTTGCTGGCTCATATTTGGCAGCTTTAATTGGCGGCCTATCATGCGATAAAGGTCATCTAACAAGCAGGCAAAGTTAGCCAACTGAGCTTTTTCTTGTTTGATTCTTTGCACGCCAATTTGCCATTCACATTTGCGCATCTGCCCATAGGCGATTCGCCACATAATCCAAATAGGGGCACCGGCTAATATAGTGGCCCACTTCATTTTTTCAGGGGAGCCAGTAGAGATATGCTCGGCCCAGTTTTCTACCAACACACCGGCAAACGAGCTATTGGACTGAGCTTGTAAATACGCTTTTTGATAGGCATCGCTTTCATGTAGGTCTAACTGGGGGGCTTTTTTCACCACATTCACCACACCCTGCATACCTAATATGGTGATCACATGGCTGAGGCTTAGAATCTCTACGTCTTCATTTTGGTTTAAATGATTGGCCGCAAGAAAAAGATGCAGGCACAGGGCAGGGTCACGCTCCACTGTTAGTGCCATGTCCGCCAATGATGCATCTGCTTTAATTTGCTTAGTAAGCAGCTTTGCCGATGCTTTTAAGATGGGTAATTGGGCTTTCTTCGCCAACTCTATCCAAGCTGGGGCCCCTTGAGCTATTTTTGCTTCCATTCTATTTGAGGAAAGCCTTTTTCTATCCTTTACTTAACTATAGTCGGACTTCGAACAATTTGGCTCAATTAATTGAGACACTTTTTGAACTGAGCGGAACGCGCTTTAAAGGATTATAAAACGCAATGCTGTTTTTACTTGGCTTATCTGTTGTTTGTGCAAGTGTGATCTTTGGTTACATCGGTAGCCATGGGGTACTGATTGCACTTTGGCAACCTTGGGAATTCCTAATTATTTTGGGTGCCGGCATTGGTGCGCATATATTTAGTAACCCAACTGGTGTGCACATTGATACCTTAAAGATGCTGCCTGCGGTGATCATTGGCGGCAAAGTGAATAAGGCGATGCACATGGATAGCCTAGGCCTTATCTATGACATCCTTAATAAGAGTCGCAAAGAAGGCATGATGTCTATTGAAGGGGATGTTGAAAATCCTCAGCAAAGCGGCGTGTTTAGTAAATATCCCTCCATCCAAGGTAATGAGCCATTAGCTAACTTCATTGCTGATTATTTCCGATTAATTGCGGCAGGCAACATGCAAAGCCATGAGCTGGATGCATTAATGGACATGGAAATTGATACCCGCTTGCACGAATTAACTCAGCCTTCTCATGCTGTACAAAAAATTGCAGATGCCATGCCGGGCTTTGGGATTGTGGCCGCGGTACTGGGTATTGTTATCACCATGGGTGCCATCGACGGCCCCATGGAAGAATTAGGCCGCCACATTGCTGCGGCATTGGTTGGTACCTTTTCGGGTATTTTATTTGGTTATGGTTTTTTTGGTCCTGTTGCTTCCACCATGGAGCATTTAGCCCAAGAAGAAATTAAATTATACGAAAGCGCAAAGGCGACGATTGTGGCATCGGTAAATGGTTTACCACCACAACTGGCAGTGGAGTTTGGCCGTAAAGTATTGTTTGCCCATGATCGACCTAGCTTTAATGAATTAGAAAGCCGTGTTCGTGGTCGTTAATAGTAAAATAATATCACCGACATTTCGCAACGCCATTGATGGCCTAACGACATAAGAATCGCAACCGCTCTATGAGCACTCGAGTCAAACATGGATAAGTTTGAACAACACAACGTGGTTATTAAGCGCATTAAAAAAGGCGCTCATGGACACCATGGCGGCGCGTGGAAAGTAGCCCTAGCTGACTTTGCCATGGCTATGATGGCGCTGTTTTTAATCCTGTGGTTAATCAACTCCTCCAATCAAGAAGAAATTGAAGCCGTTGCTGGTTACTTTAATGACCCTGCCGCTTATGAAGACGGTGCCAAAGTGCCCAGCAAATGGGTAATTGATTTAGGCGGCAGCCCTTCTGTGCAAAACAATGTGGCCACCAGTCAAACTGTGGACCCAACAAAAGTATTGCAAGCCGAAGAAATTGAAAGCGCAGCCGAGGCCATTGAGAAATCCCGCCTTGAAGCCATGGAATCTGAGTTCCAACAAAAAATTGATGCCAGCAGCACGTTAAGCCCTTACAAAGATCAGCTTAAAGTAGATATAACAAGTGAAGGTTTACGAGTGCAGATTGTGGATAAAACCAATCGCCCAATGTTTGCGCCCGGCTCTGCCCGTTTAAAATATTACGCTGAAGATATTCTTTATGAGTTAGCGCCTATTTTAGCGGCGGTACCCAATCGTATTTCCATTACGGGTCACACCGATAGCTCAGGCAGTAAAAATGCATGGGACGCCGGCAACTGGGAGTTAAGCGCAAGCCGAGCCAATGCTGCACGACGCGCCTTGGGAGATGCGGGCTTAGAAGAAGTTAAAATTGCACAAGTGGTGGGCATGGGTGATAAAGCCCATTTTAATATCGAAGAACCCTCTGCTCCCATTAACCGCCGCATTGCCATTGTGGTATTAAATAAACGCATGGATAAAGCCATTGCTTCCCGCGCCGGTGGTTTCGGTGAAGAAGGTGATACAGGCGAAGAAGATGTCGAAAGAGACGATGCCATTAAACGCACCGGCTCTATACTGAATGATTTACA
>Ga0115005_10004398_pt1 | contig 11186 bp, 9 predicted proteins | sample ArcOceMetagenome_FD_87163 | JGI IMG/M metagenome (GOLD analysis project Ga0115005, IMG submission 87163) | Marine eukaryotic phytoplankton communities from Arctic Ocean - Arctic Ocean - Greenland ARC118M Metagenome | ecosystem: Environmental > Aquatic > Marine > Oceanic | place: Arctic Ocean...
CTCAACTACTTTTGCAACACGTTATGAAAATTATTCAGATTTTGGTTCTACCTTAAACTTTAAGTTAGCTTCTATTTATAAAGCTTCAGATAATTTTAGAATTAGAGGTTCTTTTAATACTGGTTTCAGAGCTCCTTCTTTACACCAATTAAACTTTAACTCTACGTCTACTATTTTTCAAGACGGAGTTCCTGTAGAAGTAGGTACGTTTGCTAATGATAGTAAAGCTGCACAATTATTAGGAATTCCTCAATTAAAAGAAGAGACGTCTACTAGTTTTTCTGCTGGTTTTACAGCAAAATTACCAGAATCTAACTTAACCTTTACTGTAGACGGTTATATAGTAAATATTGCTGATAGAGTTGTGTATACAGGTCAATTTAAAGGACCAGGCACTGGATCTGAAATAGATTTATTATTAATTCAAGCAAACGCTTCTGCAGCATCTTTCTTTGCAAATGCAATAGATACGCAGTCTAAAGGAGTTGATTTCGTAATTTCACACAAAGCAACTTTAGGACCAAATACAAGATTAAAGACTGATTTATCAGGAACGTTTTCTCAAACAAGACAAGTAGGAGATATTAACTCTTCTCAAATCATAAAAGATGCAGGTTTAGTAGATACTTATTTTCCTGAAACTAGTAGAATATTTTTAGAAGAAGCAGTACCAAGAACTAAAATGAACTTAACCAATAGTCTAACTTCTGGAAAATTTAATGTTTTCTTAAGAAATGTATATTTTGGTAAAGTATCTGAAGCAACTAACACTCCTGCCAATCAACAAGTTTTTGCTTCTAAAATTGTTACAGATTTATCTCTTGGTTACAAAGCTACAGAAGATTTAACGTTTACAATAGGAGCTAACAATTTATTAGATGTATCTCCAGACAGAGCGATCGAAGCGAACCGTAGTGGTGGACGTTTTGATTGGTCTAGAAGATCTCAACAATTTGGTGTTGGTGGTCGTTTCTTATTTGCAAGAGTAAGTTTTACTCTAAAATAATTAAATTCAATTATATAAAAAAAAAAGCGGCAATTGCCGCTTTTTTTTATGGGTTATATTTAAGAAGTTTAAAAGTGTTTTCATCTAACTCTCCATAGGTAAAATATTGAATCCAATCACCTAAATTTATATAGGTAGAATTTTCTTGCAGTTTAATTTCTAAGGGTAAATGCCTGTGACCAAAAACAAAATAATCGTAATGTGTTTGAGATAATTTACGCTTACAATATTGAACTAACCATTCGTTTTCATCACCTAAATATTTTGTATCTTCATCACCAGAAATCACCTTATTTTTAATAGACATGTATTGTCCTAGTTTTACACCTAAATCTGGATGCAACCATTTAAACAACCATTTAAACAAAGGAAATGTAAATACTTTCTTCATGCGTTTAAACCCTTTGTCTTCAGGACCTAAACCATCTCCATGACCAATTAATAATTTTTTATTGTTAATTAGAAACTCTTGAGGAGAATGAAATACAGGAATGTTTAATTCCGTTTCAAAGTAATCATTCATCCACAAATCGTGATTACCAACAAAGAAATAAATAGGAATTCCAGCATCTTTAATTTCCGCTAATTTTCCTAAAACTCTAACAAACCCTTTAGGAACAACAGTTTTATATTCGAACCAAAAATCAAACAAATCACCTAGTAAGAAAATAGCTTCTGCATCTTTTTTAATTTCATCTAACCAAGCAACAAACTTTTTCTCTCTAGGAAAACTAGCTTCTTGGGTGGGTGCTCCTAAATGTTGGTCTGAAGCAAAATAGACTTTCTTATTTTCTGAGGTGTTTATTGAAATCATTAGTGCAAAGAAAAGCTATTCCTGTTTACTTTCCAACTCTAAAACCTTTTGCAGCATTTTATCATCTTTATGAATAATTCGGTAAAAACCAACATCACCAAAAAGCATATTTGCAATAGACGCTTTTAAATATTTTTTAATGCCCTCTTTGGTCTTAAATGATGGATTTGCTTTGTCCTTAATTTTAGAAAAGTAATTATCTAAAACAGTTTCATCTTTATCAAAATCTGACACAAAACTGTCTAAAGTCCATTTTAACAGCTCTTTTCGTTTGGTATCGACATAATCAAAAGCAAAATTATTTACAGAGTTAAAATAGAAATTAGACATGTAAGAAGTCGTGTCTATAGCAACAAAAACATCAGGAATAATGCCTCCCCCTCCATAAACTATTTTTCCTTTTGGCGTTTTAAATTGCAAAGAATCTACTACTTTAATACTGTCTTTATTTAACAATTCTCCACTTGTAATTCTTTTTTGATAATCTGTATAATAGCTTCTTTTTTCTCCCTTTGAATATGGCTTTTGAATAGAACGTCCAGTAGGAGTGTAATACCTTGCGGTAGTTAAACGAACTGCAGAACCATCTCCTAAATCCATCTCTATCTGTACTAAGCCTTTTCCAAAAGAACGTCTTCCAATAATGGTTCCTTTGTCGTTATCTTGCAAAGCACCTGCAACAATTTCTGATGCTGATGCTGAATTTTCATCAATTAAAACATATAAACCACCTTTTTCGAAAGAACCCGTTTCGGTTGCAAAGAATTCTTCAATTTGTGCTTTATTATTTTTAGTAAAAACCATGAGTTTGTCATCTTCTAAAAACTCATCAATAATTCGGTTAGCAATGTCTATAAAACCGCCTCCATTGCCACGTAAATCTAAAACCAAATCTGTCATTCCATTATCAATTAAAGTATTGATGGAAAATTTGAACTCTTTGTAGGTATTTCTTGCAAAACGATCTAGTTTTATATAGCCAATAGAATCGTTAATCATGTATGATAAGTCTACACTTTTAATATTTACTTTACCACGAATAATATCAATCGTAAATAAAGAATCGTTACTTTTTCTATAAATTTGAAGCGCAACTTTAGTTTCTGGTTTTCCTTTTAAATATTTAGGAACACTGCCACTTCTGTATTCTTTGCCATATAAAGTGTCTTTGTTAGCCATTAAAATTCTGTCACCAGCTTTAATTCCCGCTTTAATACTAGGTCCTTTTTTTATGGTTTGAACAACTGCAATAGAATCTTTTATCATTCTAAATTGAACTCCAATTCCTACAAAATTGCCTTGCATGTTTTCTGTAATTGCTTGTAAATTCTCTTTAGGAATATATACAGAATGTGGATCTAATTTACCTAATATTTGTGTGATTGCACCATCTAATAAACTATCTGTATTTACATTATCTACGTAATCTTTCTCAATAAAATTAATCAGTTTTTTAATTTTTTGCTCTTTGGAAGGGTTTTTAGAAAATAAATTATCAGAATTTCCATTAAAGAAAACGCCAATTAAAATTCCAAGAACAACAGCAATTGCAAAATAGATGGGAAGGTTATTATTATTCATAAGGCAGATGGTTAATTGCTACACCTGCTTTTTCTAAAAAATCTAAACCTGAAGAATCTCTATAACCTTTCGCATAAACAACTCGTTTTATTCCGGCTTGATGAATGAGCTTACTGCACTGTGGACAAGGAGATAATGTAATATACAAAGTAGCGTCTTTTGCAGATTGTGTAGAGGATGCAACTTTTAGAATTGCATTCGCTTCTGCGTGTAAAACTTCCCATTTTGTTATGCCTTCTTCATTTTCACAACAATTTTCAAAACCTGTTGGAGTTCCATTAAAACCGTCAGAGATGATCATTCTATCCTTTACAATTAAGGCACCAACTTGTTTGCGCTTGCAGTGTGATAGTTTACCCCATTCAAAAGCCATTTTTAAATAGGCAGTATCATATTTTAATTGTTTCTTCTCGGTCATAAAGCAAAAATAGAAAGATTTGTATAATTATCATGTTAATAAGTTACCAAAAAATACGCTCAATTATCATAGGAATAGAAAAACCAATAACAATAGATGAGCAAACTAAAACCCAGTCTCTTCTTGTGATTCTAAAAATATTTTGAAGTATTGTACCTAAAATTAAAATCCCAAAAACGATAATTATTTGTGATGCTTCAATTCCTAAAGCAAATTCGACTAAAGGCAATAGTTTATCATCTTCTTTCCCAACCATCATTTTAAAATAATTAGAAAACCCTAATCCGTGAATTAGGCCAAAGAACAGGGCAAAAACTAGGTTTATATTTTCTTTACCTGTTGGTGATTTTTTTGCTGTTAAGACATTAATGATAGCTGTAATAAAGATGGTCAACGGAATTAAGAATTCAATCAAATCCATTCTAATTTTTAATATTTCATAAGCAGATAAAGCTAGAGTTATTGAATGTCCAATTGTAAAAAGTGTTACTAACCATAAAACTTTTTTCCATTGATTAAAGCTGAATACAACAGCTAAGACAATCAAAAATAAAATATGATCATAGGCAGAAAAATCTAACACATGGTTTAAACCCATTTTAAAATATAGCATAAAATCATTCATAGAAAATATTAATTTAGAGAATATCAAAGATATGAAAAAGTATAATTTTTTTTAGAATAGAAATGCACTATTAATAATTCTAATTGCTAAATTTTAAATAATATTAAAATTATAAGTATTCATTTTTTTAAATCGATAATAATTTAATAAATACTTGATTATTTAAATATTACACACACAAAATTAAGTATAAATACTTAATTTTGTTTTAAAATACGTAGTTATGGAAACGGTTATTATTGTAGGAAATGGAATGGTTGGTTACAAGTTTTGCGAGAAATTCGTAGCGAAATCTAAAAGTAAAGATTTTAAAATCATTGTTTTTGGAGAGGAGCCAAGACCTGCCTATGATAGGGTTCATTTAAGTGAGTTTTTTGAAAACCAAGATGCAAAAGCATTAGAAATGGCCTCTGCAGAATGGTATTCGGAAAACAGAATTGATCTAATTGTTGATGAAAAAGTTTCTGAAATTCACAGATTATCGAAAACAATAACTACTGCAAAAAATAGAGTTTTAAGTTACGATTATTTGGTCTTAGCTACAGGCTCTTCTGCTTTTGTTCCTCCTATAAAAGGAGTTGAAAAAGAGGGCGTTTTTGTCTATAGAACAATTGAAGATTTAGAGGGAATGTTGGGGTATGCAGCAAAATTAAAAGCTGAAAAACCTAATGCAAAAGCGGCAGTTTTAGGTGGAGGTCTTTTAGGTTTAGAAGCAGGAAAAGCAGTTATGGATATGGGGTTAGAACCTCATATTGTAGAATTTGCTTCTAAATTAATGCCAAGACAATTAGACGCTAGAAGTAGCCAAGTGTTACAATTAAAGTTAGAGTCATTGGGTTTAAATATACATTTAAATAAAGCTACAAATCAGATTTTAGGAAATGGTTCTATTGTTGGAATGGAGTTTGGAGCAGATGACATTTTAAATATAGATATGTTAGTGATCTCTGCCGGAATTAGACCAAGAGACGAATTAGGAAAAACTGCTGGTTTAGAAATGGGAGTTCGTGGAGGAATTGTTGTAAACAATAAGATGCAAACTTCAGATGAAAATATTTTTGCAATTGGTGAAGTGGCGCTTTACAATCAAATGATATATGGTTTGGTTGCTCCGGGTTATGATATGGCTGGAGTAGCTGTTCATCAGATTATAGGAAAAGCAGAAAGTATAATGCCAGAAGAGATCGATATGTCTACCAAATTAAAATTGATAGGGGTAGATGTTGCAAGTTTTGGAGAGCCTTTTATGCCAGCTTCAAAAGGATATTCTATTATTTTTGAAAATAAAACACAACATTTATATAAGAGAATTAATGTTAGTCATGATGGTAAAAAACTATTAGGTGGAATTTTAGTTGGTGATGCCTCTGATTATAATATGTTACATCAGGTTTATTTAAATGGAATGGCAATTCCTGAAGATCCATCACAATTAATTTTACCAGCAAGTGAAGCAGGTTCTTCTTTTGGAAGTGTTTTAGATTTGCCAGATACTGCACAGGTTTGTTCTTGTGAAAGTATCAGTAAAGGCGATATTTGCTCTTCAATTACTGAAGATGGGTGTAATAATTTAGGAGATGTAATTGCTAAAACCAAAGCAGCAACAGGTTGTGGAGGTTGTAAACCAATGGTTTCAGACTTGGTAAATGAAACACTAAAATCGTTAGGAAAAGAGGTGAAAGAAACTATTTGCGAGCATTTTGATTATAACAGACAAGAGCTATACGATTTAGTAAAAGTGAGTAAAGTTTCTGATTATCAAGAGACCTTGAATACCTATGGAAAGGGCCACGGATGTGAAATTTGTAAGCCTTTAGTTGCATCAATTTTTGCAACTGTAACTATGGAGACTCCAAATCGTCAACCAACAATTCAGGATACAAATGATAGATTTTTAGCAAACATTCAGAGAAACGGAACTTATTCTGTAGTTCCGCGAGTTGCTGCTGGAGAAATTACTCCAGATCAATTAATTGTGATTGGAGAAGTTGCAAAAAAGTACGATTTATATACTAAAATTACGGGAGGCCAAAGAATAGATTTGTTTGGTGCGCAGGTTCATGAATTACCACTAATCTGGAAAGAGTTAATTGCCGCTGGGTTTGAAAGTGGTCATGCTTATGGAAAATCGTTAAGAACTGTAAAAAGTTGTGTGGGTTCTACTTGGTGTAGATTTGGTATGCATGAAAGTGTGACTTTTGCCATCGAAATTGAAAATAGATACAGAGGTTTGCGTTCTCCTCATAAATTAAAAGGAGGGGTTTCAGGTTGTATTAGAGAGTGTGCAGAGGCTAGAGGTAAAGATTTTGGATTAATTGCTGTTGATGGTGGTTGGAATTTATATGTCTGTGGAAATGGTGGAGCAACACCAAAACATGCAGTTTTATTGGCGGAACAATTAGATGACGAAAAAGTTGTAAAATACATAGATCGTTTTTTGATGTTTTACATCAGAACTGCTGGTCCTTTAGTTAGAACGGCTCCTTGGTTAGATAAATTAGATGGTGGAATAGATTATTTAAAACAAGTTCTTATTGAAGATTCTTTAGGAATTGCTGAAGATTTGGAAACTGAAATGCAAGGGCTTGTAAATAGATATGAATGCGAATGGAAACAAGCAATAGAAAACGAGGAAGTAATGAAGCGTTTTAAGCATTTTATAAATTCTGATGACACAGATGACAACATTAAATTTGTAAAAATGAGAGGACAAAAAAAACCAGAAGCTTGGGTTTAAATTAGTAACAAACAATAACAATATGCGAGAAGTATTAGAAAAATATAAAACAGTTGTAGAATCGGAAGTAAACTATTGGTTTAAAGTGGGTAAAGCAACAGATTTTCCAGAAAATAGTGGCGCTTGTATAAAATACAACACCAAGCAAATTGCAGTATATAATTTTGCAAGAACAGGTAAGTGGTATGCTACCCAAAATTTATGTCCACATAAAATGGAAATGGTTTTATCTTTAGGTATGATTGGTGATAGGGAAGGAATTCCAAAAGTAGCTTGCCCAATGCACAAAAAGAATTTCTCTTTAGAAGATGGGTCAAATTTAGCGGGTGAAGATTTAAAAATTGCAACCTATCCTGTAAAGATTAAAGGCGGAAATGTGTATATTGGCTTTTTAGATTAAACCCAACAAATGAAGCCTACAAGATTTGAAATTGCAATTGCATTAATAGATAAAAAAAACGCTGAAGATGAGAATACTTATCAAGTTGCAGGATTGGAATATCCTAAAGAATTATTGTATTCTCAAAGAATGACAAGAAAATTGTTAAGGTTCGATTCTAATGCATCAAAAGCGCTTCAAATTGCAGCACGTGCGCAGCACATTTGTCGTTGGAAAATTCAAAGAAATGAATATCCAATGGATAAAGTTGGCTATTTTAAATGGCGTGAAACACTAAAAAAATTACATGCTGACATTACAGGCGAAATTTTGCAACAAGTTGATTATGATGAACAGTTTGTAGCTAGAGTTCAGAAAATTATTCTTAAAAAATTGATTAAGAAAAATGAAGAATCTCAAACTTTAGAAGACACTATTTGTTTAGTTTTTTTAGATTATTATTTTGATGAATTTGCAGCTAAACATACTGATGAAAAAGTAATAGATATTCTAAAAAAAACTTGGATAAAAATGTCTGAAAAAGGTCATGAAGCTGCTTTAAAACTTGCTTTTTCTGAAAAAGGTTTCACTTTAGTGAAACAAGCGATTTCTTAAACACATATACACACATGGCAAAAAATGGCAATTCATTAGACAAAAAAACGTTTGATAAATTAAGTCGTTTATATATTATTGCTTTAAGCACGATTGCACTTTCTGTAATTATTAGTCAGATTTTAGTTCGTAATCATTTAGACACGCAAAAAAGTGATTCTACGGTTATAAATATTGCTGGAAGACAAAGAATGCTAAGTCAGAAATTAACCAAAGAAATTGTTTCTCTTACTGTTTCATTTGATAAAAATAACAGAAATCTTCTTAAAAAAAATATCAAAGGAACCCTTTTTTTATGGAATTTATCTCATAATTCTTTACAAAAAGGGAATGATAGTTTAGGACTTCCTAAAATAAATAGCGATAAAATAAAACAGCAATTTAAAGCAATTAACCCTTTTTTTGACACCATTCAAAAAGCATCAAAATCTATAGTTAAAAATTTAGAAATAAATCCGTTAACATCAATTGATGACTTAGCTTTAGATATCAAGAAAATCACTAATAATGAAGGTGAATTTTTATTCATTATGGACAAAATTGTGAATCAATACGATTTAGAAGCTGATGAAAAAGTAGTTTGGTTGAGAAAGTTAGAATTTTTGCTAATGGTTTTGACTTTGTTAATTCTTTTGGGTGAATTTTTATTCATTTTTTGGCCCACAGCCAAATCAGTTAAGGCAACATTATCAGATTTATTATCAGCAGAAAAGAAAGCTAAAAAAATGGCTTTTGATGCAGATGAATTAAGTATTTCTAAAGAAAAATCAATTAAAGAACTGCGTGCTTTAAGTCATGCAATGGACGAAACTTTGTTGTTTGCTAGAATTTCATCAAAAGGGAATTTAATTCATATGGGAAACAAGTTTTCTCGCTTATTCAAACTTTCTAAATTTAAAAAAGAAGTATCGTTTTGGAATGTTTTAACCAGTAATGAAAATGAACAGGCATTAATTGAAGATTTGATTAGTCAACATAAAAAAACAGGTTGGCAAGGCGAAGTAAAATCAACCACGAAAGAAGGTCTAGATATTTGGTTAGAAATGTCTATCATTCCTTATCGCCTAACAGAAGATAAATCAGAATTGTTAATAATAGCCTCAGAAATTACTGAAAGAAAAGCTGCACAGTTAGAAATTGAAAGATTAACTACAGTGAGTTTTGAAGAGAAGATGAGTCAGCAAAAGATTATTTCTAGTAAGATTATTGAGAATCAAGAAAAAGAACAAAACAGAATTGCCAAAGATGTTCATGATGGTATTGGGCAAATGCTTACAGGATTAAAATACAATTTAGAAAGTATTAATATTAATGATATTGAGCGTACAGCTATTAAAATTCAACATTTAAAAGAGCTAACTACCAATATTATTAAAGGAGTAAGAACTGCAACTTTTAATTTAACTCCACCAGAATTATCCGATCATGGAATTGTGCCTGCGATTGCAAAATTGACGAAAGAATTAGGAAAGTTAACAGGAAAAGAAATTTTGTTTTTTAATAAAACCGATTTTAATAATCGATTAGATTCTTTAACGGAAATTAATATTTATAGAATCACCCAAGAAGCAATTAATAACGCTATTAAATATGCAGATTCTTCTCACATTGTAGTTTCACTTTCTCACAGTAAAAGTTTGCTAAGCCTTGTAATTGATGATGATGGCAAAGGATTTGTGCCCTCTAAAGGAAAGAAGGTAAATAATGGAGATGGAGGAATGGGAATGACCTTTATGAAAGAACGCATTAAATATATTGATGGGAGATTCTTTTTGAATTCTGAATTAGGAAAAGGGACAAGAGTTACTTTAAATATACCTATTTAACAAATACGTAGTTTTACTTAAAAAAGTTTACTTTTGTATGTATAACTTTAGTTTTTATAATTATGATTAATGTAATTTTAGCAGACGACCATATTTTGGTAAGAGATGGAATCAAAGCTCTTTTAGAAGATCAAACAGGAATCACCGTTATAGATGAAGCTTCTAATGGCAAAGAAGCTTTAAAAGTTGTTTCAAAAAATAAACCGCACATACTTATTGTTGATATTCGCATGCCAGAAATGAATGGAATTGAAGTAGTTGCTGAAATTAATAAACATCATAAAGATGTAAAAACACTAGTTCTTTCTATGCACGATTCAGAAGAATATGTTGTAAAATCTATTCAAGCGGGAGCAGATGGTTATTTGTTAAAAGGAGCAAGTAAAGAAGAGTTTTTGAAAGCATTAAATAAACTAGCGTCTGGTGGCAAGTATTTTACTGGTGATGTTTCTTCAATTATAATGAACAACTTTGTAAACGGTAATATTAGTAAAAATTCAGCGCCACTTAAAGAAACAAAAGAGCTTCCTTTTAAATTAACTAAAAGAGAGAAACAAATATTGATTTTAGTTTTAGAACTAAAAAACAACAAAGACATTGCTGAAGAACTGCAAATCAGCAAACGCACTGCAGAAGTACATCGTTTTAATTTAATGAAGAAATTAGAGGCCAAAAACTTAATGGAATTAACCAATAAAGCAAAAGGATATCAATTGATATAAGTGTTTTATTGCTTCTTTTTTTTTGTTCTGGTTATTTTTTAACGTCAATTTTACCAAATTCTTAAAATCACTATTGCGTAATTATTAATGTAGTAATAATTTATAAATACGTATTTTTTAATTCAAAAATTAAGTATTTATACTTAATTTTGAAATTACTAATACACCAATTTACAATGTTTATTTTGCCGATATAAAAATTCATAACACTTTTTTTTAGTGTATTCTGAATAATGAAATCAAACTTTGGTTAGTAAAATTTTAATGTCGTATTTAGTATAAAACCTTGGTTTAAATGATAAAAAAAAAGGAAATTAAAACAACTTGTTCTTATTGTGGAGTTGGTTGTGGAATTATCATAAAAAAAGACATTAACAACAAGGTTTTTGTTGAAGGCGATAAAGAGCATCCGGTAAATAAAGGAATGTTATGTTCTAAAGGGATGAACTTGCATTATGTTGCC
>Ga0115005_10004399_pt1 | contig 11185 bp, 10 predicted proteins | sample ArcOceMetagenome_FD_87163 | JGI IMG/M metagenome (GOLD analysis project Ga0115005, IMG submission 87163) | Marine eukaryotic phytoplankton communities from Arctic Ocean - Arctic Ocean - Greenland ARC118M Metagenome | ecosystem: Environmental > Aquatic > Marine > Oceanic | place: Arctic Ocean...
AAGCAGGTGTTGAATTGACATATTTAAATACAGAGAAATGAAAGTGAAGTCATATTTACCAATTTATTTAGGAGTTGCGATTGCAATTGGAATTTTGATTGGGAGTTTTTTTAATTTTAAAAATAGAACAAATTCAATTTTTAAGTCTAATAGTGAAGAGGCTAAAATAAAGAGACTAATTGATTACATACAGTATGATTATGTAGATGATGTAAATACAGAAAACTTATTAGATGGTGCAATTGATCAAATTGTAAATAAGTTAGATCCTCACTCACATTATTTTAGCAAACAAGATTTTGAAAGGGATAATGAACAAATGCAAGGAAATTTTCATGGAATTGGAGTTCAATTTGTTATTCATAATGATTCTGTTGTGATTACTAAAATATTGGATGGGGGGCCTAGTAAAAAGGTTGGGTTACAAGCTGGAGATAGAATTTTAAAGGCCGATAACGATTCATTGTCTGGGGTTAAAATCACAAGTGAAGATGTTATGAAAATTTTGAAAGGCGATATAGAGACTAAAGTTAATTTATCTGTTTATAGACATGTTGAAGATAAATTTTTAGATTTTGAAATAGTTAGAGGAGAAGTTCCAATAAGCAGTGTTTCTGCGAGTTATATGTTGAGTGATAAAATTGGTTTTATTAAAGTAGATAGGTTTGCGAGAACAACATACAATGAATTTAAAATTGCACTAGATGGTTTAATTAGTAAAGGGATGGAAAAGTTAGTCTTGGATTTACGAGACAATCCTGGTGGCTTTATGGACATTGCTAATAAAATTGCAGATGAATTTTTAGAAGACGATAAATTAATTGTGTTTACAAAAAACAAAAAAGGAGAAATAGATAAAGATTTTGCTACAGATAAAGGAGAGTTTGAAAATGGGCAAGTTTATATTTTGATTAATGAAAATTCTGCATCAGCATCAGAAATAGTTGCAGGCGCTCTTCAAGACAACGATAAAGGAACTATAATTGGTCGTAGATCTTTTGGAAAAGGCTTAGTTCAACAAACTATGGGGCTAGGTGACGGTTCGGCTATTAGACTGACCACAGCGAGGTATTACACTCCTACAGGAAGGTCGATTCAAAAACCATATGACTTAAATCACAATAAAGAATATAGGGAAAGTTTTAATAAGCGATTTGAAAATGGAGAGTTAGTTTCAAAAGATAGTATCAAAGTAAATGACTCTTTAAAATACACAACACCAAAAGGAAGAGTTGTTTATGGGGGTGGAGGAATTGTCCCTGACGTTTTTGTTGCAATAGATACAACTCAATTTATTGAAAATAAATATGTAAATTCAAATTTATTAAATAGATTTTCTTTTGAATATGTAGATACGAATAGAAAAGTATTAAAAAATATTGTTTTGCAAGATTTTATTTCTTCATTTGATCAAGAAGAAGAGGTTTTAAATGAGTATTTTAAAAGAATGGATATTGTTTTGCCAATATCGAACACTAAAAGACAGGTTGTAAAAAGATATTTAAAAGCCAGTATAGCTCAAAACCTATTTGATGATAATGGTTTTTACAAAGCGATTCAAGCAAATGATAAAATGATTGAAAAAGTATTCTTTTTGGACAGTATCAATGATGAGCATTCAAACTAAAATATACTTCGCTTCAGATCAACATCTAGGAGCTCCAACTGCAAAAGACAGTCTAGAAAGGGAACAAAAGTTTATCCGCTGGTTAGATATTGTTAAAGAAGATGCCGAGGCAATTTTTTTATTGGGCGATTTATTTGATTTTTGGTTCGAATATAAATCCGTTGTTCCTAAAGGATTTATTAGAGTTTTAGGTAAATTAGCTGAAATAAGAGACAGTGGAATTCAAATTCATTTTTTTGTTGGTAATCATGATTTATGGATGAGAGACTACTTTCAGTCAGAATTGAATATTCCAGTATATCATCAACCAAAAGAATTTATATTCCACAACAAAACCTTTTTGATTGGTCATGGAGATGGATTGGGTCCTGGAGACAAAGGATATAAAAGAATGAAGAAGGTTTTCATAAATCCCATATCGAAATGGCTTTATAGATGGCTTCATCCAGATATTGGTGTGAAACTAGCACAATACTTATCTGTAAAAAACAAACTCATTTCTGGTGAAGAAGACGTTCTTTTTTTAGGAGAAGATCAAGAGTGGTTGGTGCAATACGCCAAACGAAAATTAGAAGACAAACACTATGATTATTTTTTATTTGGTCATCGGCATTTACCAATGGAAATATCTGTTGGAGAAAATTCAAAATACATCAATACAGGAGATTGGATTACTCATTTCACCTATGCGGTTTTTGATTCAGAAGAACTTACCCTTAATACCTTTGAAGAATAGCTATTTTTAAAGGATTTTAAACATTTTTTAACCAATTTTTAACAACAAAAAATAAAATAATTGTGCTTCTTGCAATCTCAAATAAAGCATAGTATATTCACGCGTTTAAATATTAATGATGATAGAAGAAAATAATACAACAGTAGACATTAGAGCAATCAATGAAAAGATAGAAAAGGAAAGTGCTTTTGTTGATTTGTTAGTTATGGAAATGAATAAAGTAATTATTGGTCAGAAACATATGATCGAACGATTATTAATTGGATTATTAGGAAACGGACATATATTGCTAGAAGGGGTTCCTGGATTGGCAAAAACGTTGGCAATTAACACATTGTCTAAAGCGGTAAAAGGAGATTTTAGTAGAGTACAGTTCACACCAGATTTATTACCTGCAGATGTTGTTGGAACGATGATTTATAACATGAAGGATAATGAGTTTTCTATCAAAAAAGGACCAATTTTCGCCAATTTTGTGTTGGCAGATGAAATAAATAGAGCACCAGCAAAAGTACAATCTGCATTATTAGAAGCAATGCAAGAGCGTCAAATTACTATTGGTGATACTACTTTTAAATTGGATGATCCGTTTTTAGTAATGGCAACTCAAAATCCAATAGAACAAGAAGGAACATATCCTTTACCAGAAGCACAAATGGATAGATTTATGCTGAAAGTAGTGATTGACTATCCGAAAATTGAAGATGAACAGTTGATAATGCGTCAAAACTTAAAAGGAGGTTTTGATAAAGTAAATGCAGTTGTTTCGTTGGCACAAATTAATAAAGCAAGAGAAGCCGCAAAAGAAGTCTATATGGACGAGAAAATTGAGAAATATATACTTGATATTATTTTTGCTACTCGTTATCCAGAAAAATATAACTTACCAGATTTAAAGAATTTAATCAGTTTTGGAGCGTCTCCAAGAGGGAGTATTAATTTAGCAATTGCTGCAAAATGCTATGCCTTTATTAAGCGAAGAGGATATGTGATTCCTGAAGATGTTAGAGCAGTTGTGCAAGATGTTTTACGTCACAGAATTGGAATAACATACGAAGCTGAAGCTGAGAATATAACTTCAATAGATATTATCAATAAGATTGTAAACGAAGTAGAAGTACCTTAAAAAATTGTCATTCCTGCGAAGGCAGGAATCTCTTGGAATAAAACTCAAGTCACGATTAAAAGATTCCTGCCTTCGCAGGAATGACAAAAAACTAAAATTTGGACACTAAAGAATTACTTAAGAAAGTACGTAAGATTGAGATTAAGACTAAACGTTTGTCTAATCACATCTTTTCTGGCGAATATCACAGTTCGTTTAAGGGAAGAGGGATGACGTTTTCTGAAGTTCGCCAATACCAATATGGTGATGATATTCGAGCTATTGATTGGAATGTTACAGCACGTTATAATGACACTCACATCAAAGTTTTTGAAGAAGAACGAGAGTTGACAATGGTTTTAATGGTGGATATTTCTGGCTCTGAATTTTTTGGAACTACCGAGCAATTTAAAAGAGATACAATTACAGAAATTGCAGCAACACTCGCTTTTTCTGCAACTCAAAATAATGATAAAGTTGGTTTGGTTTTATTTTCTGACGATATCGAATTGTTTATTCCTCCTAAAAAAGGAAAAAGTCATGTTTTGAGAATTATTAGAGAGTTAATTGAGTTTAAACCAAAAAGCAATAAAACGAATATTGGGGAGGCTTTGAAATATTTATCGAACGTGATGAAGAAAAAAGCGATTGTTTTCGTGTTGTCAGATTTTATGGATACTGATTATGATCATTCTCTTAAAATACTTGGGAACAAACATGATGTTACTGGAATTAGAGTTTATGATAAGCATGATGAAGAAATTCCAAATCTTGGAATGTTGCCAGTAAAAGATGCCGAAAGCGGGAAAGTTTTACTCGTAAATACGATGTCTAAGAAAGTAAGAAATTCTTATAAAGCAAACTATTTAGAGTCTTTAGATTATTTTGAAAAATCATTTAGTAAAAGTGGTTCAGGAGCTATAAATACAAGAATTGACGAGAGTTACGTAAAAAAATTATTAGGATATTTTAAACGAAAAGGAGCATAAAACGTGAGTAGAATTATTACATATCTTATATTTCTTTGTGGCGGATTATTATTTGCTCAAAGCCCTATTGAAACTATTGTTGATACAACGAGTATCAGAATTGGAGAACAAATAGAATATAAAATATCTGTTGATAAAACGGATAATGTTGTCTTTCCTAAACTGATTTTAGATAGTTTAAAAAAAGTGGAGTTAGTCGAAGAATTAAAGATTGATACTACGCCTACCCAATATATCAAAAAATATTTACTGACTAGTTTTGATAGCGGACAATATCTTATTCCGCGTCAATTCGTACTAATAAACAACAAAAAATATAGTACCGACTCTTTATTGATTGATGTTGCCACTGTTAAAGTAGACACTTTAAAACAAAAATTATTTCCAATAAAAGCAGTTAAAAACCAACCAATTATTTTTGATGATTACAAAAATTATGTTTGGATTGGTTTAGCAATATTAGCACTGATTCTAGCCTTCATATTGTTTCTGGTTTTTAGAAAAAAGAAAGAAAAGATAGAGTTAGAAAATTTGATTCAGCCATATGATTTGGCTATGCAAAGGTTAGGTCAATTGGATGAAAAATTCTTATGGCAAGCAGGAAAAGTAAAACAATATTATATCGAATTAACGGATATTATAAGAACCTATATAGAACGTGAATTAAATATTCCAGCATTAGAATCTACAACAGATGAGTTAATGGAAACCATTAAAGATTTTAATAAAATAAAGACACTTGATTTACCAAAAGAAACGGTTAATAATCTTCAAAAATTATTGCGTGAAGCTGATTTAGTGAAGTTTGCTAAGCACAAACCAAATGAAAAAGATATAGAAGGACATCGTGGTGATACGGAAAGTATTATTAATGATTTGCAACCAAAAAATATAGAAGAAGATGACGATGTGGAGTAATTTTGAGTTTACACAGCCACATTTTTTGTGGTTATTACTTATTGTCCCTTTATTGGCAATAAGATATTTATTTGTGCGTAAAAAAGATAGCGCAACGTTGACTTTGTCAAGTACAAGATCTTTCAAGCCAACTATTTTATCTCGTTTAAAACCGCTATTACATATTTTAAGGTTATTGGCAATCTCAGCATTAATAGTTGCATTGGCAAGACCAAGAAATGTATCTGTAAGTTCAAGAGTAAATACAAACAAAGGAATTGATATTGTGATGGCTATTGATGTTTCAGCAAGTATGTTGGCAAAAGATTTAAAGCCAAATCGTTTAGAGGCTTTAAAAGTAGTAGCGATAGATTTTGTAAATAAACGGCCAAATGACAGAATTGGAATTGTAGTATATGCTGGAGAAAGCTTTACACAAACTCCAATTACCAGTGATAAAAGAATTGTGAAGAATACAATTAGAAAGATTAAATGGGGACAAATGGATGGTGGAACAGCCATTGGAATGGGACTTGGCTCTGCAGTAAACAGATTAAAAGACAGTAAGGCAAAAAGTAAAGTAATTATTTTATTAACAGATGGTGTAAATAACACAGGGTTTGTTGATCCAAAAACTGCTACTGAACTCGCTAAAGGACTTGGAATAAAAACCTATACAATTGGAATTGGTACGAATGGAACAGCTCCATTCCCTGTTGCAAAAGACATGAGTGGAAAGCTGATTTTTCAAGATGCAAAAGTTGAAATTGATGAAGAATTGCTAAAATATATTGCTCAAGAAACAGGAGGGAAATATTTTAGAGCAACTGATAATTCTAAGTTAAAGGCAATTTATGCAGAAATTAACAAATTAGAAAAAACAGAAATTGAAGAGTATAAATATTATAATTATGACGAAAAATATCGTTCTTTAGTATTGCTTGCAGGACTATTATTAATGATAGAACTGTTATTGAGATTCACAGTTTATAGAAGTTTTATATAAGAAAAATGTATCAAATAGAGGAACCGACATATTTTATTTACTTAGTAGCAATACCAATATTGTTTATGGCATTTTTGCTTGTTTTTTGGTGGAAAAAAAGAGCACAAAAGAACTTTGCTAAAATTGGACTGTTAGATAAGTTAAGCCCTGAGAAATCAACATTTAAGTACTTTTTAAAAATGACGCTTTTCTTACTTGGTTTAGCCTTTTTAATCATTTCCCTTACAAACCCTAAAATGGGAACTAAGTTAGAGACAGTGAAACGTCAAGGTGTAGATATTGTTTTTGCATTAGATGTTTCAAAAAGTATGTTAGCAGAAGACATTGCACCAAACAGATTGGAAAAAGCGAAGCAAATTATCTCTAAGATCATTGATAAATTGGGAAGTGATAGAATTGGAATAATTATTTATGCGGGTAATTCATACCCATTATTGCCAATTACAACGGATCATGGTGCTGCAAAAATGTTCTTACAAAGTGCAAATCCTGATATGGTTTCTAGTCAAGGAACAGCAATAAATGAAGCGATTAAATTGGCGAGTTCTTATTACAATAATGATGAACAAACCAATCGTTTCTTATTCATCATTTCTGATGGTGAAGATCATCAAGAAGATGCTTCAAGTGCCATTGCACAAGCCACAAAAGATGGAATAAAAACATACACCATTGGAGTTGGAACAGAAAAAGGAGGACCAATACCAATAAAGTATAAAGGACAGTTAGAAGGTTATAAAAAAGATAGTAAAGGTGAAGTTGTCATTACTAAATTGAATTCAGAAACCCTTAAGGAGATTGCAGAAGCAGGAAACGGAAAATATATTGTTGGGAATAAGACGCAACAAACAGTAGACTATGTAGAAAATTTATTAGTAAAAGCAGAGAAAAGTGAATTTGAAACAACAAAGTTTTCTGACTATAAAGATCAATTTCAATGGTTTATTGGATTTGCTTTATTGTTCTTAGTGATTGATACTTTGATGCTAGAAAAGAAAACAAAATGGATTCAGAAATTAAATCTATTTACCAAATAATGAAAAAAATAGCATTCATATTACTTTTTTTACCATTGGCAATTTTTGCGCAACAAGATAAAGCTGTACTTGAAAAAGAAGCACGAAAATTTGTGCGTGATGGAAATGAATTATACAACCAATTAGAATTTGCGGATGCTGAAGTTGCTTATAAGAAAGCAATAGCTAAAAGTTCAGATTATGAAACTGCTATTTATAATTTAGGAAATGCTTTGTCACAACAAAATAGAGGGAAAGAAGCAATCGTACAATATGAATTAGTTGCTAAAATGTCTAAAGACAAAATGACTATAGCATCTTCTATGCACAATATTGGAAATGCTCATTTTCAAGAGAAAGAGTATCAAAAAGCTGTTGATTCTTACAAGAATTCTTTAAGAGCCAACCCTAAAGATGATGAGACAAGATACAATTTGGCTTTGGCTCAAGAAATGTTGAAAAATCAACAAGAAAATCAAGACGATAAGAAGGACGACAAAGACAATAAGGATAATAAAGATAAGGATCAAGAGAATAAAGATCAGGATAAAAAGGACGATGAAAAAGATGAAGATGAAGAAGAAAAGAAGGACGATAAAAAAGATTCTAAAGACGATAAAAAAGACGATAAGAAAGAACAGAAGCCTCAACCTGGAAAGTTGTCTCCTCAGCAGATAAAACAATTGCTAGAAGCAATGAATAATGAAGAGAAGAAAACTCAAGAGAAAATGAATGCTAAGAAAGAAAGAGGTAAGAAAGTAAAACAAGAAAAAGATTGGTAAATTTGAAGAATGAGTTTTAAAAAAATCTCCATATTATTTTTTGCGCTTTTTTCAATTGCGACAGTTCTTGCTCAAGAAGTAGAATTAAAAACGACAGTGAGTAAAAATAAGTTGGGAGTCAGCCAACGCTTGCGAATTGAGTTTATGGTAAATAAACAAGGCGCAGATAACTTTGAAGCTCCAGATTTTAAAAATTTTAAAGTTGTTGGAGGACCAAGTTCTTCCATAAATCAATCTTGGGTTAATGGAAAGGCATCTTATTCACAAGCATATATTTATATTATTAAACCTAAAAGAGTTGGAACATTTACAATTCCATCTGCTACTATTGAATACAAAGGAAAAAAAGTAACTTCTAACACAGTAAAAGTAATTGTTGTAAGTGCTTCAGAAGTTCCAGAAAACCCAAATGACCCATCATATATAGCGAGCCAAAACGTTCATTTAACTACCGAGATTTCTAAAGGAAGTCCATATGTTGGTGAAGGAATTTACGTGGTTTATAAACTATATTTTAGTAAAAATGTTGGCTTGAGTGATTGGAGAATGAATGAGGTTCCACAATACAATGGATTTTGGAATCAAGACATTGAAGTGCCAAAGATAGAGGCTAAAAATGTAGAGTATCAAGGGAAGAAATACCGTTCTATAATTTTAAAGAAAGCATTATTGATTCCTCAAAAATCAGGAAAACTTTCTATAGATCCAATTGATATGGATATTACGGTGAATGTACCAACAGGACGAGGTGATTTTTTTGGAAATGCAATTACACGTAGAGTTAATTATTCTACAGGTTCTTCAAAAAGAAATGTGAATGTAAAGGACTTACCAATTCTTGGAAAACCAGAAAGTTTTACTGGTGCAGTTGGAGAATATGACTTTAGTGTTTCTGCTTCAAAAGATGTCTTGAGAGCCAATGAAACAACTCAAATAAATGTTCAAGTGAGCGGTAAAGGAAACATTAAGTTATTTGAAATTCCGAAGATAATTACACCGAATGAATTAGAGGTGTATACTCCTGAACGAAAAGAAAAAGTTCGTACAAACTCAAAAGGATTATTAGGTAAAATTTCTGATTCTTATACTGTTGTTCCTGAATATAAAGGAAAGTATAAAATTCCAGAAGTTGAGTTTTCTTATTTTGATCCAAATCAAGAAAAGTATATCACTATAACTTCAGAACCTTTGATTATTGATGTTGTTCAAGGAAAATCTCTTCCTAATCAAAATCAAACAGATATTCCTTCAAAACAAACAACAGTTACTGCTACAAATAACTTTAGGTATATTCAGCATAAAACAAGTTTTGAGTCAATGAAGAAACAAGATTTTTTCAAGTCTAATCTGTTTTATATGTTGTTGTTATTGCCATTTTTAGCAATTCCGATAGGGATTTTTATTGGGAAGAAAAAAGCCGAAAGAGATAGTGATGTTACAGGAAATAGATTGAGAAAAGCCGATAAATTGGCGCGTAAATATTTATCACAAGCAAAGAAAGAATTAGGGAAAAAAGAAACCTTTTATCTTGCTTTAGAAAAAGCACTACATAATTTTTTAAAAGCACGATTGAATATTGAAACAACAGATATCAGTAAAGAAAGAATTACCGAAATACTACAGCAAAGAAATGTCGATCAAACAACTATAAACGAGTTTGTTGAGGTGCTGAATGATTGTGATTTTGCGAGATACACGCCAACAACCAATGTAATGATGCAAAAAGAGTTTGACAAGGCAAAAAAGGTTATTACTAAAATTGATAAACAAGTATAAATGAAGAAACTCGTACTCATATTATGTGTCTTTTTTACCTCGTTTGGATTCAGCCAAACGGAAGGCGAGTTGTTTTTTCAAGCCAATAATTTATATAAAAACGGAAGTTATACTGAAGCCGAAGAGTTGTATAAAAAGATTGAAGATTTAGGTCAAGAATCTGATGATTTATATTACAATTTAGGAAACACTTATTATAAGTTAAATAAGATTGCTCCTTCAATTTATTATTACGAAAAGGCTTTAAAACTGAATCCTATAAACGAAGATGTAATAACAAATTTAGCCTTTGCAAAGCGTATGAAAATTGATGCAATCGAAGTAATGCCTAAAACTTTTTTGCAAAAATTCTCTGAGAAATATATTTATAAATTGCATTATGATACTTGGGCTTGGATAGCGGTTGTACTATCTTTTATTGGTGCACTATTATTCTTGTTATATCACTTTTCTTATTCTAGCGGAAAGAAATTATTGTATTTCAATACCAGTATTTTAAGTGCTTTATTATTGATTATTAGTGTTGTGTTTGCCTATAAATCATATAACCATGAAATGAATACCAAGCATGCGATTATTTTCAAACAATCTACTGAAATTAAAAATGCACCGACTTTAAATAGTGACACAACTTTTGAATTGCACGAAGGGACAAAAGTATTGGTATTGGATGCTATTGATAATTGGAAGAAAATTAAATTGGCTGACGGTAAAATTGGATGGATTTTAACTGATGATTTGAGGGAGATTTAAACTATGAAAAAAGTTATTAAAGCGTGGCATTTCGTGTATTACAGCCTTTATAAGTTACTTTGTAAAGCATCTTTGATTATTACTAAACCGATTAGGTTATTGTATAAACTTCCAGCAATAAAGAGATATCACAGTAAAAAAAGTTTTAATCCGGAAGAAGTGTATGATGACTACCGAAAAAACAGAAATCTTGAACTTTATAATAATACATACTTCTCATTATTGATAATGCTTTTTCTACTTGTTGCAATTTTAATTGCAATATTTAATTTAATCTTAATCACATTTAATATTTTTATTGAAATTGAAACATATTTAGTTGTTTCTATTGTGTTATTAGCATTTTTATTAAACAATTTCATTTTACTGCGAGATAATTATTATGATTCTTTTAAAGAATTTGATGCTTATAATAAAGCACGAAAAAGACGCGGTTATGTATTTAGCTATATTTTTATAATTGTTGTATTTGTACTTCTTTATTTTTCTATAGAACAT
>Ga0115005_10004404_pt1 | contig 11181 bp, 8 predicted proteins | sample ArcOceMetagenome_FD_87163 | JGI IMG/M metagenome (GOLD analysis project Ga0115005, IMG submission 87163) | Marine eukaryotic phytoplankton communities from Arctic Ocean - Arctic Ocean - Greenland ARC118M Metagenome | ecosystem: Environmental > Aquatic > Marine > Oceanic | place: Arctic Ocean...
ATACAGAATCCCACAAAAGACTAACGCGAGTAAAAGTAATCTTTCGGCGATTGTCAACAACCATAAAACCCTAACTGCCTCTGCCTAATCACCCTCTACTGTAGCGCTGTGGCTGGTCATAACAGTGTAACCCTCAAGAACAAGTCGCACCATCATGATAACCACTGTCGAAGAAGAAGCAGAAGAGAAACGCATGGATTTAGCAATCGTTACATTCAACGTGCGCAACGCCAATCCAAAGAACAAAGAGAATCAAACCGATCCTATTAGGGGATTATGCAACGGAACGTTTCGTCGTCGCTGTGCTTGGCTCAATCGAAGGGATCTCTTGGTCCACTCTCCTTTTTGCCAAGGCCGATGTAATTGGTCTGCAGGAGGTCCTATCAGATCAATTTGATTTTTTGTCAACTTCCCTTGCGCAAGAATTCGATCTTGTCGGTGTCGGCAGAGATGACGGAAAGCGCGAAGGAGAATTCGCTCCTATTGCATTCCGAAAGGCGAAGTTTAAGTGCATTGAATGGGGTACGATTTGGCTCTCGGAAACACCTAATATTGTTGGCAGCAAATATCTTTTAGGGCGTAGTAATTGCTGTGGTTGCGTTGGTTGTTGTGTGGCGCCTTGCACCAACGTAAGGATTGCCACTTGGGCCCGGTTGAAGCCCCGACAGCAAGTGGATGGGAGCCCTTGCCCCGAGATCATTGTTGCTAATACTCACTTAGATAGCAAAAGCGAGGATGCAAGGACTTTTGGATGCCATTTGATTGATAGCAAACTTCGGGAAATCACGAAGAAAGGAGAAGGATTGTTTTTTTTGGGAGATTTGAATTTTGAGAGGGGTGCAGAAGGATACCAATATCTTTTGGGATCTCCAGGTTGGCGCGACTCGTGGGTTGATATTGAAGGTCAGAAAGTATCACCAGCCGAGGTGGAACGTAACGGTGTAACATTCCATGATTTCGGACGGTCCAGCGTTGGAAGGCGCATCGACATTATTTTGTATCTTCCACGCAATGGTTCTACCGACATTCAATCCCTAGATAGTAATGTCGTGAGATCTGGAGAAGACGGGGAAAAGTCGGTCTTCGCTTCAGATCACTATTTGTTGGCATCTAAGTTTTCACTCACTTTCGAGTAGTTCATAAGAATGGACAAACTGATGGCGATTTATTGTGAGATATCCAAGTATCAAAAGTACGTTATAAAACCTTGAGGATATCTAATTGAGGCTTCGCCTAAAATGCGTTTTGTAGCTTTAAATCTAGCAAGCTCATTCAGCTCTAAAGTACAGCAAGCAAGCAAAGCAAGTACTATTTTATTTCCACTCTTGCACGTAGTACAATATTTTTCTGAAAACATGAATTCAATTTTATGCAGGAAGTCAAATCTGCGTATCGTCCTCATAAGGGTTCAGCATTTTGTGATCAAGAAAGTCGAGAGAGCTTCCAATTAGATCCCTGTATTCATGAGAAACTTCGTCACTTCCACTTTGTATCTTATGGTCCAGAATATGATGACCGGCAGACACATACTGATAAATCATACCTTGTTCCGATCCAGTTTGTTCTTCATTTCTTTGTGCCATGACTATGAAGACTTGATGTTGACTGTGAGAGGAAGATAATAAATCCTTACCCTCGTTGATGCAACGAAGGGCGAGAGCAGCGTCTTTCTTTTGCAGATACGTCATTAGTTCTCTCACAATCTTTTGCATCTCTCTGAATTGCTCTAAGTCGCCATCAAGTGCAGCTTTTGCGACGAGAGGAACACCGTACACTAGTGACAAATCGAGAGTATCGAGAGGAACAAGTTGAATTACCTCGAAATATGCATTCTTCATCATCTTGAGGTTTTGGATCAACACCTCTGTAGCAGAACTGATCAATGGATAAGGTAGAATGGAGTACGATAAATCCAATTTGACCATGCACTGAGTCCCATCCACCGTCTCGGGGAGATCAAAGGAAATACTTCCCGTACAAGACGAAGATGCGACTACTCCTTTTTTCCAATCTCTTACAATGGATTGAACACGAATGGGATGAAGATCCTTCATCTCAAAACTAACATCCATTGGAGAACCCTGTTTATCACCATCCTTCCTTTTGTACTCTTTTAGAAGCAGGTCTGAAATATGATTGTGGATAATCTTGGCAACGTGTACAACTTGAAGCCGATGAGGAATATCCAGCGGGTCAGAAGACGCAGAGAACTCTACGCCTTCCATTGTTGAATCAGCGGACGAAGTCGGGTGTAGCGCATCTACGCCTGTCTGAAAGACAATAATGTGAAGAGAAGAAATCTTTCCAGAATCAAATTTCTCCCTCAATCGATCCCAAAGACGGGTCACTGCCCTCTTGTGAGCATCGATGTTGGTGTCAGTAAACAATGCGACGTCATTAGTAATGATTGTGATTTCCAACGGAGTCTTTGTGGAGGTTTCATTGGATGATTCCACAGTAATAGCATTCACCAAGTCCCCAAAGTTTCTCCACGAATCAGAGGCAATCAATCGTTTCGGTGCGTGTACAACAGAACGATCGTTGGTATTGTTCATATTACTTGGTGGGCGAATTGGCACAGGTATCAGTAATTCATTCCATGGCGTTCTTGATTCATCATTGCCTGATCCAGAGGCTGCCTCCCAATGTCCCAGTGTCTTAGCCTTGGCTTCAATCGCAACGTGTTGATTGAGTCTCCCCGCCGTCTTACTTTTAGGTTCCTTTACAGCAGTAGTACTCAAAATCGTTGGGAGCATACCTTCTTCGCAACAAGTTTGCAATAATCCATGCATGAGTGCATGAAAAGTATTTCCAATTGCATCGCCAACAAACGATTGCAGGGTTCGCGTATCTATTGCAACACCACGCCGTGGCATCCAAGATGGTGGAGCATTAGACGGTGACGGTCTTTTCATCGAATGCGCAGGCGGTGATTGGGATACTGTATGGTTTTGCGGCATTGGCGGCTTAACAGGAGTAGAAGTAGAAGTAGAAGTAGACTCTGAGGTGGACTTTGAAATGGCAGGTGAAGAAACCTTTCTTCTGGATGAGCTTGAATGAGATTGTTGTCTTTTCCCACTATGCTTCTTGATCGATCCTTTGGGTTTTGCCTTCTTCGGAGTCACTTTCTTTTGTCTAAACTCGACATCTTTCCCAAACGAAATATTGCGCACCGCCGAATCTCCTGTAGGAAACTGTGGGCTTGCATTTACATTTACATTTGACTTGGTAGAAGAATCTCTGAGAATTGATTTTGGGGTTCTTTTGGTAATTTTTGACTCGGTATCAGTCTCGGTATCGTTAGCACCACCATCGCTGTATCTGCTTCCCGTGCTAACTATTGCTGGCGGAGCAAAAGAGCTTGTATCATCCGTATCGTAATCAAATGTGAACTCGGATGAAAAGTAGTCCTCTTCAATCGCAAAGTCGCCGGGATCATTGGACATGTCGTAGCAGGGTTGTTTCTTGGCGTTGTTGTTCTTCATGATTTCATTCGAAGCAGCAGCAGTGTCAATCGTGTCGGCTGCAATTTTGCTCTTTTCTCCATCTGCACCGCACTTCTTCTTCGTCGCTGAAGTAAGAGTAGAACAGCTTTTGGGGTCGTTGACGGTGTTGCGGAACCTTGGCATTGGAGCGTGCTAGCGTGAGGAGGGACAGGGTTGCAATGCAAAGGGAAGAGTTTTTAAATGAGTGTTGCTTCTTTTTCTTCTCCGTTTCTCCTCAAGATTTGACATTGCGCCAAAACAAATCCAAAAATCCTTCATCTGTTGGGTAGGGATTACAATTTTCGAATGCAATTCTTGCACATTATTTCACTCAATATTTGAATTTTACCAGGTATGATAGACAATCGCGGTGCTCGAGGCATTGGCATTTCTGCTCCTCCCTTCTGCTGCAAACGCGGTATTTATAACAATAAAATTACGCAATCTCAAAGAGGACTGGCTTAGAAGACATTGTTCCAAATAATATCAAAACTAACCGCAAGCAAGACCGTCCAGAGCTCCACCAAGAATATAGGTCCGCCCACATTTCTCAATGCCTCGCGAGTCCCTTTGCCCACAACATAACCGATACCAAAGCCATAAGATCCCAAATTCAATGCTACCAATAGCAAGGCAGCCTCTCCAACTGTGAGATAAATTGTACGATTAAAATTGATGGGTATCAGCGGTTTATTTGTGATTGCTTGGATTTGAAAAGGTAGGAGAACCATTTTACGTTTTCGTGCTCGGTCTAGTACAACGTCAAGAGAATCAAATTCGTATTCGGGCTCAATTTTCTCATTTTGAATGTTGTCCCTTGTTTCATCTTCCGCCACCGCCACATGGTTATTTTCAGGCAAATGGTCGTCGTGTACATCAAGTTTTGCGTTCAAAACCCATGTAGTTTTAAATGAGTGACTTTGACAAAATCGATGCTGAGAAGATTGCCTCATGTTCGTACTGCCAGCCATTTGTAGGTTTGGATTATCCTTTGCTACAGGAGTCATTTTGATTGTCGCAGTTGTACTAGTAGTGAGTCCTAATGATACACCGCTGAAGCCAGAAACTATGCATACCCGTAGTAGTAGACAGGTTGTGGATAAGAAGCGCCGCATTATTTGCTGATGTAAGGATCGAGGAATGTATGGGTTTTGATTTTCAATTAGTAAGGAGTTCTAAAAAGAATGGCGACTGCTACCAGAGCAGCAACAGGTAATTATCTCGCTGCTCGCTGTGGCCTGCGGCCTGCTACTCGCTACACGACACTATGAAATACACCACACAAACATAACAAGTTTCGAGTCTGTTAGTTCGCGCAAAATCTCCTAGCTACCTTTCTAAAATTCTAAACATAAGTCAGTTTCCTTAATATTTATAATATATATTGAATATATGTCCCCTACTGCTGTTGACGTTCTACCGGAATTGGAATCTCCGGCAAGGTGGAAGCAAAGACCTTGCATTGTTCTGCAAAATCTTCCTCTCCTTCTTCGTCGTCGTCACCTTCGTTACAAAGTAAATCATAGGCTACTTCAACCATTGAGTAATCCCCAGTTGAACTCTTCACAATTATATCAGTGAGAAGCATTCTCTTCTGCTTGGGAGAGATAGAGCCCTGGCTTGTAAGCTTTCTCAAAGCCTTGATACAATTTTGACGAATTACGTCTTTTGGCTGTGGTTTTGAGTCTGCGGAAGGGACAGGATCAACATTGATGACGGGAGGTCTCTTTGATCCAATAACTTCATCGTCATCGTCACTTTTACCATCACCACGAATGACAAAACTTTCAACTCCCAAAACTCCATCGTCTCCATCATCGTCATCACTATCGTCCCCCAAAAGGTCACCAAGTCCTCCTCCCAATAAATCACTCAAACTTCCAGTGAAGATACGACGAGTGGGTCCCTCCTTTTCCCCAGCAGCGCTTTTTTTATCCCCGCCAAGGCCTTCATGACCAGGAATTCCAAGCATGCCCTCGACGGTCATACCACTGTCCTTTCCACGTTGGGACTTCGAACTCGAATCTGTGCCTCCCATCTGAGTCTTGAGTGCCTTTTTAGCAGCTTCACTTTCATGATGCCAAGTCGCGTGGTGATGGACCATGTACCACTTGCCTCCAACTTTTCGGAAAATATTAGTGGTGATTAGCTTGTTCACAAGTTCCATCCCATTCTTGCTTTTCTCCCCTACTCGTTTCTTCCCTCTGATAAAACGTTTGGTGTAAATTTCTTCGTCACAAGTTACTATTGCGGATGTACCTTTGACTGAAAGACGAATATTGGAAGGCTCCATCTTGTTCTTTTGGAATGCTTCGGTGCCACTAGCAAACATTTCTTTCCAACTATTCAACACATTCTTTGCTCCAATAATTGGAACACTAGACGGGTGAATACAAAGGGCGCTTGCATCATGCAGCCAAATATCTTCCATAGCATCATAATCTTTTTTGGAAAATGCTTGATAAAATGCAGAATTTACTTGCAATACACTGCCCACGTCGTCAATGTGCATCCTTCCGAGCTCTTCCTTCTTAGATTGCGCGAGATCAAAATCCTTTGCCTCTGCAGCAACATACATTTCAGATTCCAACTCGTGCAGATTCTCTTCAATGGCCATTTCAGCAGAGTCAGCGGGGAGAGCGGGTGATATACCTCCGCTTACTTTCTTCAATTCAGTCGGAAGATCAAATGGAGCACCATCGGGATCATTCAGTATGCTATCAATTTCTGTTTGCAACTTGTATTTCTTTACTTCTCGCTCTAACTCTTCTTCGGTCATTTCAATTTGTTCAAGTGCATAATAGTCAATTTTTGGTTTGTCTTCCCTTTGGTCGTCATTGTCTCCGCCACTAGATGTCATGAACAATGCACCCCCTTCATATGTTTGAACGTTATGTGTCGTGCATTGACGGGAGGATATAGAAAATCCACTTGCCGACCACAGCGAAGACAACACTAACGTCGATTTAGATGCATTGGAGAAAGATACCATTGTGCTTTAAGTAGTTTGGCGCTTCTTATACGAGTATGTGTTACACTACTGTTAATAAGATGTTTGAAGATGGAAATAGAGTTTCTGGGAGAAAAACTGTCAAGTTGCATTTTCAGTGGAAGCAAGCCAACGTCACAAACCTAAGGGTGCTAATAAAATAGAAATGGTAACGAACACCCACCACTGAAAAGTCTCGGAGTCGTAATAGACGTCTAAATATTTCGGCATGATAACGGTATTTTCAAATCTTTCAACATGATGTGTGCCGATTAGCGATAATTTGATTTTATGGCGAAAGCGTAAGAAAAGACTACCAGTCCCACAAGATTGAAGGACTACTCAAATCTATCCCAATCGAAATCGCTTCTTGTCAAATGGTGTGTAGAATTCCAAACCTTCGCTGCGGATCCAAAGGGAAGGGGATCCCTCTTAAAGAAGAAGGATATGGAGGAGGAGCATCTAAACATCTCGACGATGCAAGGAATCGATCAATCCTTGCCGTTGGAACCGAGTCAACGAGTTTTGATAGCGTGGAGAGCGGAGACCAATTCGAGCAAACTCAAATCAAGATTCAGTTGATTGGTCTCACTAACGGAATTATAATGGAAACGACTGGAAGAGAGGCTAGAAGAATTGATGCAAACAAGGTAACGCTCCTAGGCGCTGAGCCCGTCTTTGCAGTAGTGACGGGATTTCACGAGGTGAAAGGTGGTGCAATTGTTGCAAGTCATCTCCCCAGTCTTCCAGTCGAAAAACAAATGAACTCTAAAGGACGAAAGAAACATACTCTTATGGCGATGTGGCCAGCTGATTTTGATCCTAATGGAGCGCAAACTTCGTGTGTCACATTCGCACGCAAGATGAAGAAGGAATCTATTCAGTCTTTGGAACCCGTCCAGAAAAACAATACCAAGACATGTATGTTCACAACACAATCGTTGTCCATGTCTATAAGTCTCATGAGGGGAAATGAAATCAAAACTGTTGGCACGGTGTCTGTTCATTTTACAGGTGCAGAATCCAAATCTACGCAAATGAATCTCCCCGTAAAGATTACAAAGTATGCGTTGAAAAAGGCAGTTAGCCAGTTGAAGGGAGAAAAGATGAAGAAGAAACACACCAAATCAAAGCTCAAGCCACTAAAACCCGTCACGTTTAAGGGCGACCCTGGTAGAACCTATCGTCTTGACGAGGAAACTATTCTCAGCTTATTGATTGAGACGTCAAAGACTGATGATTTTCGGGCATACGATATCCTGGTCGAGGACGGTAGTGTTGGCCCAATCTTGAATCAAAAGTCGAGCATGAACGAGGGTGCCATTACCCAACAAAACATACTGCTGAATTTAGCGTTGTCTAATGAATTGTTTGACCACAGCGACGACGAAGCCAAAAAGGAAGATGAGGAATCCAACCCATCCGACGAAGATTCTCTGCTTACATCTGACGAAGATTCTCAGCGTGACATTGAATTAGACGATTCAGATTCTGCTTTGGCAGATCTCTTCAATGTGAGCCTTGGTGAATATGCCAAAGATTTATTGGCAACACAAAGTCCCGCGCATTTCTTGAGTGCCGATACTGTGAATAATGCTGGAAAGGTAAATGCTGACAGTACGCCAAAATCGGTACGAAACGCCCAGCCCGGTGGTTTGCCTCCGTTTTCTCCCGTGTCGTGGATGCCTTCTCCACGAGACATTGCCAAGAAATTCTTGTTTAGCAATATCGGAGAGGTCGAAATTTGAAAATATTTGGATTCATTCAAAACGGCGAGGGGTAGGAAGATTGCTATAACTTTTAAATACATGAAAACTCCATTGAAAGAGAAAGGTAAGGTCACGTCCAAAAGGATGTATGGGATCATGATCAAAGAAATCATAATAAAATTATAACAAGAACTGAAGATCTAAAATATACGAATAGCGAAATAGCGAAAATAAGCTAAACAGTATCATTGATTATCTGCGGCTGCACTCCACTCAGTACTGTGGTCGAATTATCATGGCTCTAACAGTGAAACTTCAAGGCTACGAAAAGCAAGAGTCTTCTTGACAGGTGGTGCGCCTTCAGATGCTGTAAAAAAAGTGCACACGCATTCTCCCAGATCAAGTTCAATACACTTATTACCAAGACTCTGGTAGTCATCACGGAATCTGGCAGGCTTATATCCTTCCTGTCCTTCACTAACTCTCATTACTTTGCTTTTCAATTTGTCCTGGTAACCCTTTGTGCCAAGTTCATAGCTTGGGTACAAGCGCTGCCTCTTTGCCATCCTATGCGCTGCCTTTCTTACCTTCATCTCTTCCTTTCCTACCTCATCGTCACTTTCATCGTCCCCACGAGGAGTATCATCTGCGGCACCTTTCCACATTTTGGACCGTATCTGTTCAAATAAGTGAACATTTCCTAACGTCTTCAGAGCTCCTTGGCAAGTTTGAAGTTCCAGTTGTGATTCATCATCTCCATGTAACATTGTCTTTTCTAGCTTTTCACGCAAATCTTGACCTAAATTATTTCGGATGTCTTGGCTGGTCCACTGAAAAGTACCAAACGGCGAAGGCTTCTTTCCGACAACTCTCCTTTCTTCCGTTACAGGATCATTCCCGTTGGAGTTGTCTTGGGCATCGACGGCTTCCGCATTATTTCTGTCACTCTCATCATCTGAACCCCAAGTTCTCATAACCTTGGTCGATGCAGAAGTCTTTTGAAACCCTTTTGTGACAGATAAGCGCTGTACGCTCCCACTTTCACTGGCCATGACAAAAAGTGGCTCGTCATCGGCAACTGGAATTCTATTCAAATTGTTGTCACGGCCATTAATATGATCACCGGTGTCACCGTCTTCTGCGCCATCAATGTCATCAGCTGTCTCTTCACGAAGCAACGATCTCGGAACGACCTCCATAAACTCTTCTTGCCCCTCTCCATTCGCAGACATACCTTTTCTTATCTTGACTGGATGGAGCCGATCATGATTCTTCTCCGCCTGTCTCTGTATCACATCCCAGCCAAAGGGCCACATGGTATGTCCTAGTTCTTGGTCCCTCCCATGATTTCCGGTTATGTCATATGCAAGATCATCAATGAAGGATGCTTGCTCTTTGCAATTCAATTTCGGGGGCATCTTTAGAGGAGGTCGGCCGAATAACTGGCTTTCATCTATTTTTTGTATTTGATCTTCTGGGAGAATAGTTGGTTTAGGAATATGCACCAAGGATGAGGAAGGAAGTGATGGGAGAGGGTGCCACTCGTCCGAAGTGCCTTGCTGAAGGTCAGTTGACGACATCAAATTGCAAGGATCTAGCTGGCCAATATTTAGAAGGGTTGCGTAGGGAATGGATTTTTTGATTTTTGAAAGAGTTGAGAGCTTGGGATCATTGCTCGAGTCTTGTAGTTGTAGCTGTTGATTGTTGTTGGTGTCGTTTGGATGTTGTCCAGCCGTTGGGATTTCTGAATCATCGTCGGAACTTTCTCCGCTTGCTAAGTTTCCTTCTTCGTTCGCTCCTCCTCCTCGCCTTTGTGACGCAGAAACAGCAGCAATTCCATTCCTATTGCCAAAAGTACTCGTAGAATCCAACTGAGTCAAATCATCTCGATAGGAAAGATCCAAGAATTCTCCATTACATAGAACCAATTCAACCAGGGCAGAAAACTTTATATTCGCATCATCATCAGTCATGATTAACTTATCCGCCCATCTTCTTCCAACATTTCGCGCCAGTTGGTAAGATAGGTCTATATCCTCTTGTGTGATTTGAATTTGAGGTTGTTCCTCTTCTTCTTCTTGTGTTTGGTTCTCGCTGCTCAGAGGTTCGGTTCTCGCTCTTATCATTTGTCGAAGACTCTCCGCTGCACATTCATACAGGACTGACCTTACTGTTCTGCAAATTATGCGAGAGTGAGACGTCTCTGCGTCTTTAATGAAGTCCATTGTATTGCACTTGTACTGCTATTGTTGGTGGTGGTAAATGATGTTGAAAAGTATGAGGAATGAGCAATGAGCACTGAGCCGACAGCCTTTACTTGACAGCCGAAATAGTTCACCCTTCCAGACGAGGATAGACATTTTCTCCCTACTCTACTCTAGTAGAGTAGACTCTAGCTACTAGGCCAACATTTTGAAATTCAGGGCTCAACTTTTCACACTTCTTTTCAAATATAATTCCATCGGTGTTGTTTGTTGTTCCACCATCATTGATGTGATCTATCCGAATCTGCATCAGGGGTCCGCATCTTCGTCAACGAGGAAAAAGAAAAAAAATCAATGATGCATGCTGAGGAAGCATCAAAACAATAAAGTAGTGAACTATCAGAATGCTTATGCAAATTATGAAACTGGAGATAGCATATTCAATATCAATATGCAGTTGGTAAAAGATAAAGAAATGAATACAGATTGGTAATTCCTGATATGGAACCGTGATTATTGATGAGAGTTCTAATGATGACAACCACTTACTCAATATTGGTTTATAAAATAACGATTGAACTGACGTGATCATTCCATATTTTTATTTGTATTTTCTTTACTCGACATGCGAGGCCTCCCGGCTTAGTAGTTTCAATCTAGTTAGTGGTGTATGTTCGTGATTTTGCGTACCTTTTTCATAGCAAGGTACAAATGCTCTCTGAACAACAAGATCAGACCCACTGCCCACTGCAACCATCTTCGCAGTTGCCCATGGATCGGTTACACCACTCGCC
>Ga0115005_10004406_pt1 | contig 11173 bp, 7 predicted proteins | sample ArcOceMetagenome_FD_87163 | JGI IMG/M metagenome (GOLD analysis project Ga0115005, IMG submission 87163) | Marine eukaryotic phytoplankton communities from Arctic Ocean - Arctic Ocean - Greenland ARC118M Metagenome | ecosystem: Environmental > Aquatic > Marine > Oceanic | place: Arctic Ocean...
AATGCAAATGCAAATGCAAATGCAAATGCAAATGCAATGCCGTTAGGGGAATCGATACTGGAAAAAGGAGACTATATCCTCTGTTTTCATATTCCGCCATTTAATTCCGTGGATCATTTGCATTTACATGTCCTTGCGCCCAAGAGCGAGATGAAGTGGTTGTTTCGGCATGGGAAGTATCAGACTGGGACTCCATGGTGTGCTGATTTAGATAATGTCATTAGTCTCTTGGAGAAAGGAGGAATGAAGATCTCTCAATAATTCATGTTGATATGTGACGAAAATCATTACTGTGCACACTTTATGAGAAAAAATCAATCTACATTCATTGTAGAATACTGGTGAACCTTTCAGAGAAGTTAGACATGATGCTTTGCGAGAGAATTCAATTATTGATATGGACGCAATGGACTATGCTCTCGATGTTCAAACCATATGATTAATATTGAAAGATTCAGCAAGCTGACAGCTAGCACTTCCAAGTCCGACTTGATAGAGCCCGCTGACTTGGAAAAATGACGTGATTGATACATTCCTTGAATTGAAATGAGCAATTGAGTTGTACCTGGGCAGGAGCAGCTGCTGCCAATCTTTCACAGGGAAAGATATAATATGCTCTCATGTTTGACATTTTGTTGTCTTTTTATTTTATTGGCCGGACCCCTGCCTGGCCGCTGTAGTTCTTAATAGATTTCGAATGGTCGCCATAATGATAACATAGCCAAACAGCATTCTGAACGTGTGGATTTCCCTCTTCTGCGCTTTATGTTACATCATTTTTTTTAAAATAAATAAAAGCAACAACTTGATTTTTGCTCAAAATTGAAAAGGGCGGGAAGATCATTTTTCAAGAATGGATTTGTGGCAGCCACTCAATCTCAATTCAAAGGCAGTCTCAAGATTTACAAAATACTCATACTATGTAGTGTTTGTTACCTATCGATCCATTACACTTCAGGTTTCTTCTGTTGATTCACATCTGCAATCCTTATCTTTTTGTAACTTAATCAACGCAATCCATGTCAGACTCAGATTCCTCAGTAGCGTCATCTTCTTCTGAAGAAGAAATCACCCCTCAGCCCCCTACAAAGAAACAGCGTGTTACCGAAGTGGCAACCTCTGCACCACTTGAACTTGCACCAACTGTCCGATCCACAGACCAACAACGCAAATCATCCATCAAATCCAAACAGAAAATCATCATTCTTCTCGATCAGGCACGGCTTGAAACTGTGAAAAATCGCAGAGGAGTTTTCGAACTGCTCAACTGTGATGACCATCGGGAGCTATGTAAGAAAAAGTTGAAGAGAGACCCCAAAGAATTCAGGCCAGATATTGCGCATCAGGAATTATTGGCTCTCATTGACTCACCGTTGAATAAATCAGGATGTTTGCAGGTCTATATTCGGACGAATTGCAATGTTTTGATTGAGGTTAATCCAACCATTCGCATTCCAAGGACGTATAAACGTTTTTCTGGGTTGATTGTGCAGCTTTTGCACAAGATGAAGATTAAGGCAGGGAATACATCCACTACCTTGATGAAGGTGATTAAAAATCCCTTTTCGCAGCATTTGCCCCCTGGAACGAGAGTATATGGAATGTCAGTCGGGGGGACACTGTATTCTCCGAATGGGCTTGCAACAGCTCTCATTCCTCCAGAGCCTACCTCGGAGTTTCCACCAGTGTGTTTTATAATTGGAGCAATGGCCGCAGGTCACATCACAATGGAGGATCATCCTTACATTGAAAAGATGATTGGTGTGAGTGAGTATCCTCTTAGTGGAGCAGCAGCCATTTCCAGGATATTAGGAGGGATTGAGAACCATTGGGGCATTGTATAGGTAGCACTTCGTGCATTCTTTTTCAAATAACTTCAAACTCTAAATACATTCTTATTAAATTCGAAATTGTTTCATAGTCGTGTAGACCTTTTTACTCATTTTCTTGGGAGTGGGATAATCGCATTGTTATTGTAAATACTACAAACAATCCCTCGGTATAAGCGTCTGCCGCTATAAGGACACAAAATGTGCGTGTCCTTACATCGAGTAACACTAACAATAGGGGTGTGCTGTTATAAGCGCATCTGTCTTCGGGAAATCTGGATTGTCCTGATAGCGAGGGATTGTTTGTAAATAGATCGCATGACAGAGACCAACACTACTTGTAGTTTGAAAGTGAGCATGCTACTCTCCCACTCCACTTGTCACTTGTCATCACTTGTCAAATTCCAAGTCTTGTTAAATAGATTATCTGCAAGAAGAGAAAAAGAAGGTGGCTGTCTGCCAGGGTTTATTGTGTCAATATTTAAATGTCAATAGTTTCAAGATACTACCACCTTAGTCATTGACTCTTCAAAATTGGTAACTTTTCTTTCGTTGAGATGGTGCGAAAATTTTATGCCTCAGTTTGCGAACAACCGCTTCACACTTTTCACACTTCACTCACACCGCCGAAATAGGAGCACACTAAATCATTTAACAGTAGTATTGACTCGTTACTCATCCCTACGCAAACCAACCGCTAGATACATTTAAGCAAGCATCGTCAGTTAAATCATTTTTTAGCTGTCGATCCTCACCAATTAGTGCAAAAGGAAAGGTATGTGTGTAATGTTGAATATACAATTGTGAGCGGCGGGACCACGTTTTGAGTTAATCAACACAACCAAAACAAAGATGCGCATTTTGATTCCCTTCACTAATCGCTGTCTGCAAATTTCCCGTTTCGTTACCTTCAGCAGAGTTTGACGTTTTCAGAAGTTGCCGAACAGAATGGATCCGAACAGAAACAATAACTATGGACTCCCACAAAATGGTGGGAACAACAGTGGCCAGCACGGTCGCCAGCAGTTGCCAGGATTCCCGTACAGTCAGGTAAGTTCTATGTTATTTATCCCATGATGCACGAATGGGGCGAAAGGGGGTTGATTGATGCCCTTCGTCTGCCGCGTTGAGGCGTTGGTAACCTTTCACTCACCCTTGGGCTTTTCCGTATATGTAGTTGCAGCAGAGAATGCAGAATCAGAATCAGAATCAACTTGCCAGTCTTACAGGGATGCAGCAAAGAGGAATCAACATGAACGGTCTTCTCCAACAGCATTTGGGTCAGCAGCCAAGCATGTATGGAGACAATCGCGATATTATTGCGGCCCTGGCGAGACAGCAGGGTCTGAACAACAATGGAAATAATTTTTCACAGCAGCCATTACAGCAGCATCAACACCAGCAAGGCATGAATTATCGCCAGCAGCATAACATGGGATTCTTGAACAACCAAGAACAGCTTCGAAATTTACCTGGGCCGCATAATAATATGTCGTTGCATCAGGCCTTGCAGCACCGACAGGGGCAACAGCAGCAGAGGCAGTCCATTAAGAGTCCTTTTGCTTTATTGCAGGAAGAACATGAGGTAAGATGACGTTTTGACGTAGTATCATTTGAGATTGTAACAGTTGTAACAGTGCCGTCGCCTTCTTTCGATGTGTTTCTAATGAGTTTTGTGTTTTCGCAGAGACAAAAGGAAATGGAATTGAAGGAGCAGCATGCAAAGAAATTCCGTGAATTCTTGTTCTCCAAACAGAACATAGGTCCTGGTCGTCCACCGGCGTCTTCTTCGGAAATTGAGAGGCAAAGGTCTTCATCTATTGCAAGTTCGCAGCGGGAACCTTTCCTTTGTGGATCTCCACGTCGCAGCGACCCCTCCGGTAGCGGAAGTGGGAACAAACGCTCTTTCTTGGATACCAGCCAGAGCAGTGACGTTATCGATAACGAAGAGATGATGAAGAGATTCAAGGCAGACGCACTTGACAAGAGGGAGATTATGGATGAAAAATCGAGCGTCGGGAAGGAAAGTACTCTTGAAATGATATCAAATGCTGAGTCTGCGAATAAAGATGCGGAACAGAGTGATTCCGACGATGATATTGAATTTGTTGGCACTACACCAGCAATCGCTTCTCCTAAAGCTCACGGAGAAGGGAAACAGTCTTCGGAATTTTCCGACGACAAAAATCTTCTCAGTGACGCCTCTGACGAAGTTAAAATCATTGATACCAAACCTGCTAGTGCTCCGAAGGATGTTGGGACAGATATTGCTGCTGCTGCTGCTGCTGTAAGAGGCGAAGAGGTTGATTCTCATTCGTCCATGAAAGACGACGATGATGATGCTGATGGTGAAGACGGGGATGAAGGCGAAGTCGATGATGACGACGAAGACGAAAATGAAGATGAGGCATTCTTTGACGATGGCATAAAAATATTGGAAGGGCACGCACACAAACGGGGTGAAAAGGAAAGAAACAGTCCAAAAGTGAGTTTGCTTCTTCAAGCTGCTGAGAGCAATCCCGTGACGCAAATTGATGCAATGCGTATATTGGCGGATGCAACGGAAGAGAGGGAGCTGGTAGACAACCCAGAAGAAGATAGGTTGACTGACGCTGCAGCCGAAGGTGCAGCAATGATGTTTCTTACATCGATGAAAGAGTCTCAAACAAGAGAGATTGCTGATACCATACTGGCGTTTGCGGCAAAAGATTTAGAATCTAAGACAACACAGAAATGTGTTGACCCAATTGATACGATGCTCTCCAGGCTGCCGGAGCTGCCTTCTGAACCTAATTACGACTTTAGTACCGCTTGTCGTCGATACGAAACTCAAGCAGAGGAATCAGTTCTTGTCCCACTGGATGTCAAAGAACCCGTGGTTCTAAAGCTGGGAGAAGATGGGCTTGAAGAGACCCTTTATTATTCACCAATTGATACGTGGTTTCCGTCCAACAATGCCATCAAACGTGAGAAAAAGAAAAAGAAAATTGATGATAGCACTGTATTGAAGATTGATGATCTTGATGGTAATAGATTGAATGTTTCTGCGTCCGTGCGCAAAAGGGTGGCAAAAAGTGCTGAACCTGGAATAATTGATAAGCTTCCTCACTGTTTGCTCTACCATCGAGAACAACAAGCTCTATATGGGAAATTGTCAAAGGAGCCCTACTTTTGTACGCAGGTAACTGAAATATACTGCAACAGTCCAATGCTGTGTTGTTCTGAATGCAGCACATGGAGACATGCTGGATGTGGAGGACACCATACGTTCTATTCGCCCAAAATGGCGGAGAAAAACTTTGTTCCCTTGTGCGACAGATGCTTTAAGGAAAAGCCGTTGGTGGACAGATATCCGCATGCTGAGAAGCGTATTGCTCGACAGAGAGATGTTCATTTGAGAAAGACGAACACCGCTGGGGAAATTATAAGGTATGCAGCGTACGCAAAACATGGGGGGACTTACAAGTGGCCTCTCGGTAGTGTTTCGACATCTCACATTACCGGACATTCTAGAAGTGTACAAATTCGCAACGAGCGCTCAGAGAAGCAGTGGAAGGATATGCTGAGCAACCTGAACCATTCATCCAATGGGAAATCGAAAGAAAGGGTGAAACAAAGGACAAAGGAGCTTGAACGAGTACTGAATAACCTTGAAGAGGCTGAGGGGAAAACAGATCGTCATAACATGATTCTATTCCTCGAACGCGACACTCAAAAGCGATATCCTGCAGGATTTGAGAATCCGCAGCTCAACTTCTTTGATCTCGAAGAAGATCATGTAAGACTCGCATGCTTAAATGACAAGGCTGCAAATGATTCATTGAAGAATCTCATGATTGGAGATGCTGATGATTCTGCATCTGACTCCGATTCGAATGCTTGTCAGGAGGATGAAGATGATGTTGGTCCCAAAAAATCCGTCGGTAATGTACTGGAGCCAATTCTTGGTAGAACGAAAGGTACGAACACAAAGAAAACGAAGGCATCTAAGCACTGTGTTCGTCCAGGGTGTACGAGGAAGCCAAGGTTTGATTCTACTTTCTGCTCTGACGCGTGTGGCGTATCAGTAATGGAAGCAGACTTGCTGCGCTCTCTGACTTTCGCAAACAATATGCACCCCTTCCATTTGAGGAACTAGGCCTCCGAGAAACTGGGAAAGCGGTGCGGTTTGGGTATGGTACTTAAAACACACACACATAACTTGCTAATCATTTATTATTTTGGAAAATTTCCAGCGCTTCAGTTGCAGAGATACCTGGCTACGCTCTTGAGTGTGCTTCCAGATTAAACATTGCAAGTTTTGTAAATAAGTCCAGCTACCTTTACTAGTAGATTATCACGAATATTGAACCTCCAAGAACCAGCTATAATTTTGGAGCAAGCCGAATAGCCCCAGCCTTCCTCAAGATCTCTGCCGCTTCATGATCCACCCCATGATGTTCCTCTACCCACCAAAGGGCATTGGCTCCTCTCCCTGAATTTGTTCTCGCATTCAAAGGCACACCCTGTTCAATCAAAAACTTGATGATCTTTACATTTCCTGATCTTGCAGCTTCGTGCAAAGGCTTCCACCCATTCGCATCCGATTGGAACAGAACCTCTGGGTCTTCCTCTGCCAATATCTTAAGCGCCGCCAGTTCTCCCCTGGAAGCTAGGTTATTGGCCAGATTGGGAGGTGGTGCAACACGCAATTCAAATAGATTACGTTCATACTTCACCTCCTGTTTCCATCGTTTAGAAAGCCTCGTGTCGGGTTGAATGAAGAATGGCAATTCCGTCGCCGAGAATACATATGCATTTTCATGGGGTTCACGAATGCTTTGCTTGTCTGTGGTGGTTTTTTGCAATTCCATTTTGAGAGATTCAGATGCAAGAGTCTTTTGCTTCCTTTGAGCGCGTCTATACATTTCTTCAGCATCTTGCGGTAGATGATTGCCCTGCATTCGTTCGACATGTCTCAAGCAATGATTTTCTGGTTCGAAATGGATGAATACGTTAGCGTAGTATGATCCCTGAAATGGAAAAGGTCGTCCGTGAATTACGGAATGACTCTCGTACAACAACATATCCCCCGGCTCAAGCGTGACATTGTACGCAACGCCATCATGCCCATACACCTCCAACGGCCACGGTTCCTCTCCGTCCAAATCCTGTGCCACATTGATAATCGCCGAAGTCACCAATGGCAACCGGTCTACATGTGGCGCCAGCACTGCCCCTTTCCCATAAACTCTTATGCCATACAAACTCGCTGGTTGCAAATTGATTTTCGCAGGATTTTCAGCTTGAATCCACGTTTGCAACATATCGCGCGCGGCATCCCAAATCTTATTTTTCAATACCATGCCACCACCTTTTTGATTTGGATTTTCCACATGAATCATTTTAGTGCTTGCTTTCCAGTGATTGATATGTGTATCACCCGGGTGCCACTTTTCAATGTTTTGAGGGTCATGTATGGCATTTATATTTTCCCGGAAAAAGGTGTTCAGAAGAATCATTAGGTCCGAAGGTGCTTTAGTCTTTTGGAATCCAATAGTGGTGTAATTTTGCATGACAGGCGGTTGGTTCTTGTTCATATCGAAGCGGTCTATTTCAGATTGAGTGCATACATTTGGATCGGAGTCGTAAAGTTCCTTGCACCCTTCAATGAATTCTGTGTATGCTTCTTTGTATTGTCCATCTTGCGAGGAATGGTTATGGATTGGAAATGTGACGTCGACGCCATATTCTTTTCCTTTCGATCTCTTGGAGAATTGATCTACTAGTACGGGAGTGGCAGACGGCGCTTTGTTGGTATCGGAAATCTTTCCGAGGTCTCCATTCAAACAAATGCCGCCATCGAGAGAGAGTGCCGACTCTATGAGACATTCATACTTCACTTCACCAAACTCTTCCTTTAAATCGCGACGGGGAAACACAGGTTTTACATAGTATTGAGATTCTGTGTCATCGTCGTAGAGAAGGCGGCTTAGTTGAAAGCTGAAGGTGCTGGCGACTGGTAGGTAAGATATGCTGATGACGACTCCTATTGCAGCTATTACTGCTAATGCTTGGGTTGATATTGCTTTCATTTTATAGGAATTGGTTGTAATTAATTTGCAGTCACCTGTCAAAGTATTAATCGAGGAGATTTGTGAATATCCTCGTGTTTCCTGTTGCAAGCTTGTCGTTGTTGGAGATCTTGCTTGTATCTTGTATCTTGCTACTACTACTATGCCATAGCGCTAACTAGTATTTTGTGAGGCCTTTCATAGCTATTATATCTGAAGAAACTCCGCTCACATTATTACCGACCTACGAATGTACCGGTACCAGTCTTGTACTGTACCACTACATCACGAGGAGCATTCAGTGCGTCTGCTGAGAAAAATAGGAAACGAGATCAATTTAAATTGTAAGTGTAACAGCATTTTCGAACAGAGATAACGAAGGTTTCTAACTAGTTAGTATGGTACTGTATCTTAAAGTGGCTAGAGTACATATTGAATATGTCATATTTCGCACGAGTATAAATACTGTAATATATATATATTCAAATGAAAAAAGAAAGACTCAATTTCGTTTGAAAGCTTCAAACTAGTCAATGCCAATTCAGTGAGAATTGGATTTATCATTCGTTGGTGGCGATAGTGTGTACCTTCCCCCCCCTCCGTTGGGATGTCCGACATTGCAACATAGGAGTGTTGCTTCCGAAAATCAATTGTTCAATGATCGTAAGAGTACACGCGTACGAGCGAAAAATCACACGCCGTTACGATTTCAACCGAATGAATCAAAAAGTCAATGATAATTATAGCTCATTCTAGCTTGAAATGTTATATTTTTTCTAACGACGAGCATATTGCGCATACAAATCATCGAAGTTGTCGACTTTCCTTCCGCCTCCAGCAAGCCCCTGATAAGCGTGAGCCTTTTGACCTGCCTTCTGGGCTGCAGCCTGAGAACCCGACTGCGCTGCTCTCCTGGCGTCTAGTTCGGCCTGCTTTGCCTGTGCAGCCATTTGCTGAGTGTACTCTGAAAAACTAACATATCCATCTCCGTCATGATCAAAGTCCTCAAACCTGGGATAATCCTTCTCCGTCAATCCGGGGTAACTGCTCAAGTAATTCTTGACATACATGGCAAATTCAGCTCTTGAAATACGATCATCTCCGTCTACATCCGGCTGTTTGAACTCATCGTAGTCCCTCTGCATGCTTTCCATTTCACGCTCTCCCTCTGCCTTTTGCAAAATCACCTGAAGTTTATTTACGGCTTGTGCTAGTTCAGCATTTTGTTCTTGAAGCTTGTAGACATCATTGTAATATTGTGAGTAGAGAGTCTTCGCTTCCTTCATGTGTTTCTTTTTCAGGTTTTTAGATGCTCTGTTGGAATGGACTTTGGCTCCTGCGACCCATCCTAATCCTCCAACTATTGCCATCTTCATCATCGATGGTCCGCTGCCACTGTATTTATTCGATAAGAAATGGAAGCAAGATGAGATTTGAGTCAATAGGAAAAGACAGGTTGAAATTCATTTATCTTGAGTGCTGGATGAAAATCTGATGGATAGCTATAGTGTAGTGTAGTAAGTACAATACGGTGCATGATAAAAGGATAAGATCTCATCCTATCGCCTCGTGATCTTTCTCCAGCAATTTTGAACACCCTCAGTCACTCTACAGATGGACCTATTTTCATCTCCGAGTTCGAGTAAGAATAATAAACGTACCCAAGCTCTTTCTCCTGCTGCTTCATGGCATAAGTTGCATAAAGATTATCTTGATTTTCATAAGTATCAGCGTAATCCTGGTAGTTAGGCTCGTAGTCCTGAGCGCTTGTGAGCGATAAAAGTGCTGCAAAGAGCAATCCGAAGTGTTGACGTCCCATCATCGTGTTATTTGAATCGGTTGTATACTATATTGGTTTAATTTGCTGGTTGGAGGTTGATGAAGGGTTGTCGTGGATCTTCCAGTGAAAGCGATTTACCAAGAAGGGTTACAAGTGCCAGTTTGAACTCTGTGATGGCGTTGGACGAACGACGGACAGGCATCATAGCATGTGCGTAAGTGTTGGATTCTCAGAATTGACCCCTTCCTGTTGGGGGTTGGGGGCACGAATGGCATAATAACCTGTTTTCATTGAATTTCTAGTCGTATTGTTGTGACCTTGGTGAGTTCCCGTCTTTGAAATTGTTTTGCAAAGGAGGTTGTGGGGAAATGATCTGCCGTAAACGTAGATGATCTGTCACGGCATCTCTAATCGTCGTAAAATGCACTGTCCTCTACGTATTTAAAACGAAGGTGGTTCATAGAGGTTGAATGCAGTAGAAAGTATGCTGAGAATACTGTTCTTCTTTCTCATTGTTCATTGCTGGTGCTTTGTTCCTCAATTCCTTTCTTTTCAGCAGCGTGAACTGTAAGATGTAACAACTTTCCTCAGTTGTTTTTCAAAACAAATTCATACCTGTGGGTTTTTTTAACATTCACAGCGAGGCATTTCGAACTGTCGCTTTGCCATCTTCAATCTACAGGAATCTCGAAGCATGCTTAAAATTCCTATAAGCACCTTGTTGGCTAGTATTCTATCATTCTTTACATTAAACTACTTTTGGTGCAGTTGTCCAGCGGAAATTTGATTATCAACGTAATTAAACAATCTGGCTGCGTGTTATTGGCAATCGGTCATTATGTAGATTACAGATCATTTATATTGATGTTCATGTGATACTTGTTCGGGCAATATTTGTAGATTGACATTCAGAGAACGCTACCATCGCGCCCGTATTCAATGTGACTGGCGATTTTGTGAAATTCTTCGTTTCAATAGAAGTTTAGAATGACGGAATGTTTCGTGAATGTGCGTATTTTACATACTTTAGAGCTACCGAAATGTTCTTGTATCCACTTCATTTTATATGAGATTCACCAGCAGCACTAGAGCAATGGAAACGATGTCTTTCGGGATAATCCCCGTTGCTTCGCCGCGCCGGGAGCGATCAGGTGCCTCACCTCAAGAGATCAGCCTGCCTCATATGGGAAAGCCTGTCCTGCATTTCTGCAGCCTTTTGTTTCAATGAATGTAACTCTGTTTCTCTCTCATTCAGACGTTGTCTTTTCTTTTCTAATATCATGTCAATCTTATTTTGAACGTTTTCAACTTCTTCGTCGCTTTCTTTTTGTACCGCTTGGATTTCAATGCCTAACGACTCCTCTCGTTCACTCAGTTTGCACGTTGACAAAAGAATTTCTTCTTCCGTCAGTTGTAGTGCTAACTTGATCCTTCGTACCTCTTTCTCTGTACCTTCTCTTCGTACCTTTCTCTCCTGCTCTCTCTCTACATCGAGATTGCCTTGTACTGCT
>Ga0115005_10004408_pt1 | contig 11171 bp, 7 predicted proteins | sample ArcOceMetagenome_FD_87163 | JGI IMG/M metagenome (GOLD analysis project Ga0115005, IMG submission 87163) | Marine eukaryotic phytoplankton communities from Arctic Ocean - Arctic Ocean - Greenland ARC118M Metagenome | ecosystem: Environmental > Aquatic > Marine > Oceanic | place: Arctic Ocean...
ACGACCTCTGCTAGGATGCGATTTGAGATGTGTTCAAGAGAAATGCTGTCCCATGATGTTGCAATAAATGACCCTCCTGGTTTCAAAACTCGGTGGACTTGGTTCATGATAGAATCGAGATCTTCAATATATTGGAGACCGAAAGCGCAGGTGATAATGTCAATGCTTTTATCTGGGACAGATGAAAGTTTAGTGCCGAGTTTTACGATTTCAATCTCAAGTGCCCGTGTATCAGATTTGACCCCTTCCTCTGGTGTTGTTGCTGCGGACGAAACGTCCACAGAGTGGATGCTTGCTTCGGGGAATGCGTCTGCCAAAAATGATGCAGGAGTTATCTTTGCTGGGCGAGAGCCGAGATCCATAACGCTTATTTTCTTCGTATCGGCATTTCCTTCCACATCCACCACATGTCTGATTGCTTTATGAAAATGTGACATCGGAAGGTAACGATGTCTAAATGATGTCTCGAGCAATTCATCAAATTTGGCAATAGTATCAAGAGGGATAGGAGCAGTTGCGGGTACAAGATTCTTTTTTGATTCAGTAGCAGCCTTTTCCTTTTCAATCTTTTTTAGAGCATCTTCATCTTCATACTCGCGACGCGCAACTAGGATCTTAAAACGGTTATCATCGATGACAAACCTTCCATTTGCATCTTTCCTGATCTCCTTTGCTGCAATCATTTTATCAAATGCCGCCCTAGCATCTTCAAATGCACGCGGCCTCTCTCCGGACATCATCAGTGAACCTAATTTGTTCTTGATTGGCAAAGAAACTAGATCGAAAGCAGAATTTGGAGATCTATCTCTTGACAGGTACAATGGGTACTCTCCGCGATCAATCTTTATGCATGACAGCCCGCTGTCTTCAATCATCTTTTCCACGATGTGTGGTGTTGTTAGGGATGGCGTCAAGGGCAAGGAATCTTTAACTTTCGCATCTCGACCCTTGATAACGCTTGCCATCATTTTATTTACAATAGGTTCAGTTCCTAAATGGTCCCAGGCTGCAACTGAAAAAGTGAATGTGAAATAAATGGTGAGTCGAACAGCAGGAACTAGAGTGACGAGGATTTTCAACACCTCTGAGAAACTCACTAATCAAAGTGCCCCCAGGTTTCAACACACTATTTCATTGAGCAGCTTTTGTAAGTGATTGCATATTTGATATTTGTACACAAGTCATTCGTGCACCACTCCTTAGGTTGAACACAAATATTCACACACATATAATACTTACCGGTGAATTTCATCCACCATTGTCTTTGGATGAGGATGTTTTTGAAGACCATAGCATGATATCACCAGATCTAACGAGCCATCAGAGAACTGCTCAAGATTGCAGGCATCGGACTGTTCGGTAATGATATTTGGAAGATCCAATTCAGTCGCCTCGTCAGCTATGGCCCTCACATTCTCCGCAGAAACGCTAATAAAGTGAACCCTAGCCTCTGGAAGTTCCTTTGCAAGTTTAACGGACGCATCTGTTGGCTGTGAATCGAGATCGAGGATTTTAATATCTGCATTTTGATGCCTTCCCTTCAATGCACTTTTCCATAAATTCGTTATCTTTTTCACTGGGCCTAAAGGGTGTCTATGCATTTGTAATTCTCGCTCATGCAACATGCAGTCGATTTTGTGCTCGTCTATAATATGATCTGACGTCGCACTGGTAGATAATGGTCTTCCACCAGCAGGCGGTGACAACTTCATAGGGATACGTGCAAGAGGAAATATGTGTTTAGCATCAATACTCGTTCTACGAAATGTGAAACTTGTGGAATCTTGTGGATATGTTTGACGTTTTGTGAAAGTCGAGTTACAATGGGAATAGTTGCGTTGCAACTTTTCCAATAGAACTGCACCACTCGCCGGTGCAACTATCTTCGTCTTGGAACGTAAAGCAATCAATGGTGACATAATCATTCTGCAACTTGCATCTGTTCAAAAACGTGTGCGGCAATTACTTTTATGAGCAAATATGAGCTTCAGGAGAAACTGGTGGCGATGAGAACTCATCAGACACGAGCCTTCTCATTCTTATTATTACTTGGTGCCAAAGATTACACGTACCATAATTATAACTAGATATATTGAATAAAGCAGGAAGGTTCTTGTTTGTGAAATTTTGTTTGTCTCCAAGAATCATCCCCCTTCCCACTTTGAACTTGAAGGAATAGTCTACGTGTGTACGTCGTGTACGTCGTGTATTGAACATATCTACTTATGATTTGAAAACGTTGTTATTTTCAAATCTTCATAATGTGTGTGGTGGGACACATTCCAAGAGACCACATGGTATTCTTGCTAGATTGACAAGAAACGGCGTACTCAAACCCAATGACATTGCAAGGACCGGCTTCGATTCAAGTTCTAGTCCTTCTGCTTCCGACAATCCATCTGTCCACAATAAGGCGCGAATGATGGCGGCGTGTGGTAAGCGCTTTGATGTGGTATCATTTATATTGAGATCTAATCTTTCCTTCAGCCAATCTTCTAACCACTGTCCACTTCCAGGATATGTTTTCGAAAAATATAACCATACTCGAAAACAAATACGGGCAGCAAATACTGGATCAATTTGACCCCGACTTTTGGAGTAGAATTCGCCGTATTTTCGCACACGGAGTGTGTATTTCTCAAGGAGCCAAAGTATTGATTTGTGACCCTCCGTGAGCATAAAATGCAAATCCACCTCGCTTCTATTATCTTGGCATGATATGTCTGCTGTATTGATCGCTTCTCGGCGCAAAATACGCTCAGCTTCGTTCATACTAAGTTTGCCTTCCTTTGCCACATAAAATGCACATTTCAAGACCAAGCCATTTTCACCTCCAATTAGATTTGCTGCGGCCAAGGCATTTTCCATAATGACGCATTGTTTCATTGCTGGAATACTATCAAACGAAAATTTTGGTTCTTCTGATGAATGCCTGCCTGCTAGATCACAGATGGCGTTCAGTATCATCTGCGACGAAATATTTTCATTACCGAGCCAATTTATATTTCTCTTCTCTAATATGAGGAAAGATGGAATTATCAAGTCAAAGTCGACACCACCAAAACCAGGTGCCGCTGTAAGATAATCATGAAGGTCTTCCTCTTCTTCCTGTCGTTCTTGAAATAAATCCTTGTTGCCAGCATTTAAAGTTTCCCCAGGATTGATGGATAATGCAGGTGTGAATAGAATTGTTTGGGATAAATTACATCCAGCATTGCTCAGGACCCCTGTGCATAATTCCCGCAGCCATTCAGATGGCACATACTTTACAATATCATCAGTATCATTGGCGATAAGACCGGTACCGGCATGAAGGCGCTTTAAGGCCCATTCTCTCACTTCAATCTCTCGGAGTAAAGGATACCGACCTTGGACATGAAGCATACTTAGTGATAATTGGGTTTCTCCATCGAGAGAATCCCAATACATTTTCTCTGTTCCAGTTTCAACAAGACCCATCAGTACGCTCCCGGCCTCGCCTGAAGAGGCTAGAATCATGCTGATGATAGACTTTGAGAGCTTGAAAGAAGAAGCATAACCACTTTCGTCTGAACGGTGGGATTGAGATGATCGGTGTCGCAACTCATCGGGGATGTTTTCATTCAGCATAGTTAACGCAGCCACCGTATAATTGCGGGTGACTGCTACTCTTAATAAACACTGAATCGGCCAAAGTGCATGCCCTTCAGACTGCATTGGGTTGTAGGAATACGGTGCCAAATGTTTCATATCATTAGCACTGAAGTTTCTTATGGTTCGTGTTGCATTCTCGACGAGAATTTGGCAAGCTGAATTTGCATCATAGAAATCATTCCTACCGAGAAAGTTATCAAGTGCATGTGCTAACGTGGAACCTCCGTTAACAAGACAATTCACAGCCATATTCGAGAGGTCGGTCAAGACTTTCAGTTTCAGTTTTTCACGGTAGGACATTACTGAGCTTATACCTCCCGATTTTGTATGTATTTGATTTGTTGTCTTGTCCGTGTCATGTAGACCAATAGACGTGATACTCTCAAGGATCCCATCATGATTGATTATATCATGAGTGGTCAAATGAGATGACATGGAATTTTCAACATCCGCCAGTGCTACTTTATCGTCCAAAAGACTGAGTGCAATAATGGCAGCGGTATAATAATCGTTCTGATCGCACAGCCATGATAGGATTTCTTCGTATGATGAAGTGATGCCGTCTAAGACGACTTTGCTTCTCATTGTTACGGTTATATTCATCTCGTCCGTGACACCGAGACGTAGCGAAGCGACTGCTACCTGCTGCCTACCGCCACATTCGATTTCATCTCTCCCCTCAACCACTTCAAGATATTTAAGATTGGTGATATTGGAAGCACTTTCATGGTTAGGATTCTCGAGGACGGCAATTTCTTCGTAGTAAGCACCTTCATCTTCAGTCGATCCATCCCATGACAAGTAAAATACATGCATTCTACTCAATATTTGAAGACTAAATAGTGCCCAACCCTGACCACTGACGCAGCGGAAACTTTCCTTACAACGACGAGTTGATTTATCGCTTGTCAAATTGCTGAGCAGTATCCCGGAATGGACAGGTGGAGAAATTTCGACAAATTTGTGTGGCTCACGCTGCGCTGTTATGAACACATTTGACGCCAATAGATCAGGTGATCTCTTCGAGTGCATGCGGCCGAATTGAAGCGAATCCAAATGAAAATTTTGCAAATGGAAGTCGCCATTAAGTATTGTACAAAGTAAGATGTTCGTTGGATGTGCAGGCATGCAAGTAATACTAACAGGAAACGTGCTTGACACCATATCTTCCTCTAAACCTTCGAATGCTATTTTGATTGGAGTGAACTTTTTGATGAATTCGATTTGATGCTTTGGAGTTGCCCTATCCATCGCATCTGTTGCTTCTGTAGAACGCCGAGGCTTTGAAGCCGACGAGACATAAGATGACGAGTCCGTGCGTATCGCAACACAATGATGAGTGTCCTCCCCCAGTATCACAACCAATTTCATAGACTTCCATATGATCGGTGTAATATTCTTGGGAACAAATGGCAAAAACATCGTTCTCGTTTCATTGAAGTACCTAGTTGATATAAAGGTGACGAATCCCCCTTCTAATCTATGTCCCTTGTGAACCATCTCATCACCGTTCCCCTCGTGTACTCTACTAGATTTCCGCATACCCCTTCCGCCCACAACAATGTATTCAAAGGCTGCAGCACTAATGAACGGAACATTGTTCATGGTTCTGTCATGCATTGTACTTGGCTCAATATTGGCATCAAACTGCGAAAGATCAACATGGGGACCATATTCATCGAACCCCTTCCCAAACTCTTCCCCCAGGTGTCGAATCTTGAGTAGTTGTTGGTTTATCTGCTTCTCCTCCACCGACGTATCCTCTTCCCTGTCTTCACGCACTACAGGTTTTCCCTTGATTGCAATGACAGACAAATATACTGTGGCTATCGGTTTACTCAAGGGCAGTATTGTATTGTCCATTGATGCTTTCAGCGAGTCTCCAAGGAGCAACGATTCAAAGCTTCTCAAGAAGGAATCTTCTGATGAATCCTTTCTGGTCATTACATGAACAAGATTAATCCGTTCGAGCTCCTTATCATCATCATCTATCTGCAGACGGAGTAGATCGAGAATAGAAAACACGTGCACCTTTCCATCATTACAAAGGCAAGAGAGTAGGAGATCCTGTGTATCTACATCATGGCCATCCACGCTCTCTTTGTCCTGTTCGATTCTCGTCGCCAAGAGATCAGGATCGATATCTACTCCGGTGCCTAACGTCATTCTACCCAAAACATCCATGATCTCATCCATGTCTACTTGGCGATCGGATCCTGGAGTCTTTCGAAACAAGGTCGTGCTCGTTACCCCAACACGTCGACTTGCATGTTTCTTTCGAAGCTCCAATTTCTTGTTGTAGTAGGATTGCTTCTCGTGATCATCCATCTCTTCCACAGATTTTGGTAAGTGCAAGGCTTTGCGTATGTTCTTCCACATGTTCATGCTTTCTTCTCCGTTGGATTTTGCCAATAACTGAGATTCAAGATCTTTTTCCGCAGCGCGTTCTGCATCAATTTTCTCCTTGTCCTCATTGCCGTCGTTGTCGTCGTCGTGACCGTCGGCACCATGCCCATGACCATCACTGAGTGGAATTGGTTCTACTCGATCATCTACGTGATGCTCATCGTTACTAATATCAACCAAAGCAGAAGCAGGCCAAATCAATAATTTACTCATGACGACATCGACCTTATCCCTTCCTGATCCAAGATTCTCATTTAACCCATTCAAATCTGAACCGACCTGATACGAATCTTTGACGACTTCCAATAAAAGTGAATCAGCAGGAATCAAAACTTTCTCATCTCCATCCGATCGAGACTGCATCAAATTCACAAAAGAACTCGATGAAAACAACGTGACTGTGACTATATACTCCTCTTGATTATCCAAGATGTGGGTATTCATATCCCCCCCTTCTTCATCCGACTCACTCTCCAGATCTTCCCATTTCATCCGAGATGTGTTCCGTGCATTCATATTCATATCATCACCAACCGTGCGGGGAGACGCGAGGCCTAAATAATCTTTTAGAATAATATTGATTTCATCTCGGTGGAGACGTGCTGATGATGTACCGATTGGAATTTTATTCTTGAGTTGGTCACTTGTGTGTTTGGTAGATTTGGTCTGTGCCACCCTCGGCCTTTTCCATTTGTATTGCCAGGGTACCCGCCTCTCGTTGGATGTGCTGGATATGTTGGAAGGTGTGCGTAGAAGTGACATGGTAATTTTTATCTGCACCGTAATTAGTGCTCTTCCGGGTCTGAATGTAAAATGGGAATTGATCCGCAACTAAACGCAGTTCGAAATGATTGTTGCTTCTTGCCGACTAAGAGTACACGTAACTGATCAACTCCCTCGACTCCTCGGTCTTCCTATCTTACTTTCCAAACTCACGATTCACGAGACTGTATGATGGTGAGGTTGGTGAGATTGATAACTTGTAGAACATAACAGGAAGATTAGACATGAGATATGTTGAGAAGTTGAAAGCGTCTCTGGTTTTTGTTGTTGAACTTGGTTGAACTAATAAGTTTTTGTTTAACCGTGTATTGTAGGGCATTGAACAAAACAAAACAAAAGCCAAACTGAAAACGACGCCAAAACCAACCAAAACAAAGAAATTAATTGATCATGAGAATATTATACCGTACCGTACATGACTACTGTATTGATCCTCTCCTTTAGCAACGCACAAGCTCTGTTCAAGCGTCGCGAACGGATTTGTCAACGTGAATCTCATTTTTTGAAACACTTTGAACTTGCTTCGCAACATCGCGGCGTACGTGTACTTCAAATACTTCATCGCATTTGACACGCTTGTTGAAGATATAGTTTTTAAATCAATAACCTTTGTGTATTATTATTCTTATTGTTGAAGCCATACCAAGGAATATTTCGAATGCACCATATGGTCCAGTTGAAGGACGCCTTTTGGGGGACGGCTTGCATCTTCAGCAGTGCCTACTATACTCATCGTATCTTGATCATCACCTTCGAGCAGGAAATAATCGAGGGAGGAGGTAATCTCTATTATACTCATTTTTCACTAGATGATCAAACGCGTCCTCATCTATCAGAGGCCAGAGGTGCCATAGAAGATTCCTCGAGCACAACTTTTACTTCCTTCGTGCCCATCCCCTGTATCGAAACTCGGATAAATTGGACGTACACTGGAGTATCAATTACGCCCGTGGTAGAAGCGTTGATTCCAACCAAGTTCCAACATTTCCAAAGTCAGCCGGCTGTTTCTGTATACAAAAATTGCTTGCAATGACTTCAGAATTTCTCTTTCTTGCTTGTCTTTGCGCGTCACGTCAAGATATTATTTGGTTATTATTTCTTCTTGAAAAGTGATACATACGTCACTGCGACAACAAACTAGTGCGAAATCGGGTCATTTCTTCGGATTTCTAATGATTTAGTCACTGATTGGGGGGTTATGGTGGGTTCGGTTATGTGGTTGCAGTTGCTCACAAAAGGTCCATGACGAGAGTATACTTATGACACCGTCACAGAAAAAAGCTGCCACCTGACCAGTCGCTTATCATACACTCTGTTGAAGCATACCGGTACAAGATCTCCTATCTGCTACATATCTTGGTCATATTTTTGAACTTCACATCCCGAAACAGCAGAAGAAATTACCTAAACTTGATGCCCGTACGTAACTATAAGCCCTCGATTCGAACCGTCACAATGCATGGTGTTAGAAGAAGAATCACTAGTAATAGTCGTAGGAGTGGTGGCATGATTGTCCCTCGTCCTGACGACCACGAAAGACTTTATTTTTCTTCTGATGTCTCAGCAACACCAGCCGCAATCCACAAAATCAAGGAGAATTCCGATGTACGAGTAGACGCATCATCTGTTTGTTCAGACGAGGCGGTTCTCACACGAGACGGGGGGGTTGGCAATGATAAAATCAATCACCAGCACGGCTATCAATCTTCCAGACTTCAAAAAGCTATGGTTCAAATTGATGTTGAAAAAGGTCGCCGTCCTACTTATGGACGCTCGCAATCAGACAAGATTCACAACAAATCAATGCGAGCTGAAATACAACAAACTCAACGGAGAAAATCAGATGTTTATCCTGCTACTACTCGAGCGAGACACTATCGACGTCAACACGCTCATCAGGGGCATGCAATTAGTGCTTTTACAAAATATATTCCATCGTTCAGAAGGGGAAGGGAGACAAATGAGCGTCCAAACATTAACAATTCAGAGAATCACCAGACTTCAGCATTCGGTTCAAGACGAGGATCAAGCGCTGTCACAAGAGAGAAGGAGTCAGAACGATTACGGGCTCCATCCAGCTCAAAGCTCTCAGACGAAAGACACCACAAAATCCATAATTCTGTGGAAGAAATGAATAGACATTCGCTCAACACGAAAACATTTGTTTTCAAAAGGAAAAGTTCCACGAGAGCAAAATCAGAAAAGATTGACAACGCAAGAACTCGGTCCTTCAGCCTCCCCACCACCGGAAATCTGCAATTTGCATATTCTACAGAAGCATTAGGACTTCATTTGAATCCCGAATACAACCAAGATATTGAAGATAATGACCCAGGTTTACTAGGCACGAGAGAGGTGCTGCCTTCCTCAGATAGCTTGAGTCATTATACGGCCACTCGTGTAGACGCTGACACTTCCACCGTTAAGTGTGCAAACTTATCTATTAAACAAGAGCACAAGGCAAAGAACAAAATACCTAAGGAGATCTCCAAAGATACAGTCCTCATCTCTTCTCCGAGATTCTCCCATACAAACAAAAGAATACCAGACGTCACCTCTTTCAAGCTTCAGCCAAGTAAAAATGAATCAAAACTTGAAGACCTTCAAAAGATAGAAATATTCAAAGACGGCAAGGTCCAAGATCAACGACAGAAAATAAGGGACATAGACGAACGTCATGGCGTTGCTACTAATATTACTGAACCACAGGAGGAGGACCTGACGACAATGAATAGTACATGTACCCCTCTTTCTTCAGTCCCTAAATTCCATCCTTCACTTCCGATGAATGATGGTTTGAGTCTGAGCAATAATCCAGAGAAAGACGAAAGAACAACTTCCATAAATGTGCTGGAACGATGCCCAGATACTGGTAATAGCGTAAGTTCCGCGACGGAAAACCAATCTACTATTCCAAACGAAGGGGGTTGTAAATGTGAACGGTGCAATTGTTCTTTCTGCAACCAATATGATTGGTTAGAACACAGTAGATATTCATTGACCGGGAGACCAAAGCACACAGTAGGTCGACAGCGGCGTATACTAAATAAATTATATGAAGTTCATACTCCATACAATCCATTGGACGACAAAGAATTCATGATTGAATACGAAGCTGAGATGACTTGGGTGGAGTCCACTAAAAGTACACCGACGGCACAACTAACGCCTTGCAATCTTTCAAGTTTGCAAGAGTCATCAGTTTTTCTGAAAAAGATGATGCGGGAAACAATATTAGCGTTCAACAGAAGGGATTCGATAGTTTTATCGTGCCCATCAATCCCTAAGGAGGCTATACAAATCACTCTCCCATCTTGTCACTCGTTTCCAGAGGATGCCATCAATATTGTCCGATTGATCCCAGGAAATGCATCATGTTGCGACTGTGGTATAGGCGAGGAGATTGACAGGACGCCACTTCTTTGGGCATCTGTAACATATGGAATAATTTTGTGCAGACGGTGTGCTTTCCAGCGAATTGCCAATTGTAAACAGGTACGATTTAATTATTATGTTTCATCAAAAGCCCTTGAACACCTTAATTACTAAATCATTACCGTCCAAACGAAATACCCCTATCTTCGATGTAAAACAGAAAGAAGGTTCGAATCGTAGCATGGAAGAAGTTAAGTGTGTCGTGAAAGAAGACTGGAGCTTCTTCAACATTCTCTGCATTCTAGAGGGAGGAAATGAAAAGTATTTAAAGTTCTCAAACAAAGAAATTCCCGGATCTACGTCGCATAGTCAGGAAGAACCTGTTGTTGTCTCTAATAATGCCGCTTTGTTGGCAGCTTATCGGGCAACACTTTCTAAATGTGTCTCAAAGACATTTGGATACCTTGGAACTGTACCGTACACAAGGTAGGAGCATGCAAACAAGCAGGAATAAATGAGACATTGCAGAAATTCGAAAGAATAATTGAGACCATCCCTGTCGTCGCACTCAATATTCTGGTTGTGCCGAAAGAGAATTCGAAGGAAGATGAATTAAAGATTATGGTTATTAAATGTACATCTGTTCATAGTAACGAGAATAGGAAGAGATCGCCTGTGTGAGAGACAAACAGACTTTGATCAACAAGAGTTCTTGCCCGAAGTTCAAACATTGAAATTCTTGCCTCTCTGAGAGAGAGATAGTACCTGGTAACTGGTACGTGTACTGTTCTTTATGTCAAGGCGCTGTAATACCTTTTTTCAGTAAATTTCCAATTAAAATTACTTGCACATTTTATTTTAATACCATACCATCGACCAACATTGCATCGAAAGATCATCAAAACTACACGTAAAGCTTTCTCCCCTTAAAGACCCAGCCGATCTGGCGTGACCATGACTTAGCATGACTTAGA
>Ga0115005_10004409_pt1 | contig 11166 bp, 10 predicted proteins | sample ArcOceMetagenome_FD_87163 | JGI IMG/M metagenome (GOLD analysis project Ga0115005, IMG submission 87163) | Marine eukaryotic phytoplankton communities from Arctic Ocean - Arctic Ocean - Greenland ARC118M Metagenome | ecosystem: Environmental > Aquatic > Marine > Oceanic | place: Arctic Ocean...
CGTGACCTTCACGCCCACATCGCCGTTGCAAGGCGGTTTCCAGTACACCGTCACTTTGTATTACAACGTGTTCGATTTAGTGGGTAATTATAGGTACCTTGGTTATCGCTATTTCACCACGGTTAATTTGTAATGGTGCTTAAGATGTCCCTTTTATTTAATAAATATTTTGTTATAGCCTGTATTATTTTTTGCACTATAGTCGTTATTAAATTTACTCGCGATAATAGGTCACAAGAGAGTATTGAGCTTGACTCCGAATCTAAAGTAATTCAGCTGCCGGAGAGTGAAATACAGCGATTACAGCGCAACAATGATTCTCTATTGGGTGTTTCCCCAGTAGCGGCGAAAAATATTGCTTTGAGTAATGCCGATCAAAAAATAAAAGCGAAGCAGGGCGAGTTAAACCTTCTAATAAAAGACTATAATGAAAATATGTCAGATGTTAAACGTCGGGATGAAATACGACAAAAAATTAAATCTGACTTAGAAGAATACAATAAGCTCGTATTGGCAGTTGCCCTTGACGAGATAAAGTCAACTGGTAACAAGGAATAGTAACCAGTTTTTTGAAGCAGTGCTTGTTACTTTTTGAACTGGTGACTGTCTTTCGTCAGGAGAGTAAAGTAGGCTATTAACATTGGATTAAGGTAATTTGGTAATTGTTGTCGTACTAAATAGTAAAAATAAGAAATACCAGTATCCTTATAGATGTTTATGATGAAACTCCGCTCTCTTTTGTTATTCTTCCTTACTACCAGCTTGGTTACACTTGCTTTATTATTACAGCCAGAGTTTGTACCTGAATCTCCGCGTACTATTATACAAAAAAGTAGTGCTAAATTTTCAAAGCCCCTTTTTTTAGATCAAACCCTAGCATCTGGTCTTGAATTTTCCCATATGCAACTCACTCATCATCTTGAAGCATTGACAGAAACACTCGGCGCCGGTGGCTGTATTCTGGATTATGACAACGATGGCTTGATGGATCTGTTTTTAGTGGCCGGCACAGGTCATACCCGTCATTACGGTAAACATTCCTGGTGGCACCATGTTAAAGGACATGGTTTATTCCGAAATATCACGCAGTATGCTGATTCACTCGATTTTAAAAATGTGAGCGAAGCTAGTGGTTTTTCCGTTGAAAGTTGGGGCATGGGCTGCACAGCAGGAGATTTGAATAACGATGGTTATGATGAGTTGCTGATTACTAATAAGGGAGATAATTTACTATATCGTAACAATACTGATGGCACGTTTACCGATGTTACTGAAGCGGCTGGTTTAACTGGCAATTACTGGTCAACTAGTGCCGTGTTAGGTGATTTTGATAATGACGGGTTGTTGGATATTTATATTGCGAATTATATCGATTTCGTAAAAGGTACAGTTACCTTTGAAGCTGCGCGTGGTTTTAAATCACAATTACCTGAAGCATTTCGACCTGAGTTGTTTAATGCCCAGCCAAATCGTTTATACCATAACCAGGGCGATTTTCGTTTTATTGAGCGCGCGGCCGAATTGGCTGTGGATAACAGTGCCGGGCGCAGTTTAAGCGCTCTTTGGTTGGATATTGACCGAAATGGTTATCAGGATTTGTTGGTTGTTAATGATAAGGGGTCTCCATCACAATTATTTTTAAACACTGACGGGGTGTTTGTTGATGCTGCGGCCAGTAGTGTGGATATTGCAGTCGAAAGTGTCGCGGGTAGTCACGGGCCAATTGTGGGCGATTGGGATAATACTGGTGTGCTTGATGTGGTTTTAACCAGTCCTGTTGCTCAAGCACCTAAAGTCCTATTAGGCCAACCAACGGGCAGCGGATTGAATCGCCAATACGATGATATGGCTTGGGATACGGCCATTGCCAGTGATGAGACTTTGAGTTTGGCTGGCTGGGGTGCTGCCAGTGGCGACTTTAATAACGATGGCTGGTTGGATTTGTTAGTGAATCACGGGCTGGTCGTCCCTGACCCAGACACCGATAAAGTTAGTCAGGGGCAGGGCGCGCGTCTGTGGCTGAATCATGGTTTAAGCACTTTCGGTGTACCAGATTTTAAGTCGGTAAATTTGGGCGAGCCGCTATCAGGGAGGGGAGCGATTAAAGCGGACTTCGATAACGATGGAGATCTAGATATAGTCTTGACACAGAATAATGGTCCAGTGCAGTTGTTGGTCAATCACCAATTACCTCAAGAACAGCAGTCAGCGTGGTTGGGTGTGCAATTAGTTGACCGTTTTGGAAATCGTAGCGGTGTCGGTCATATAGTAGAAGTAATCGTAGGTGAAAATAAATGGTCACGCCATTCAGCGGAACAAAGTAGTTTTTTATCTCGTCATGATAGCCGTTACCACTTTGGTTTAGGTGATGTCTTAAAAACTAAAAAGAAGAATGGTCAACAACAGGGGGTAATTGATACTTTGCGTGTTCACTGGCTGGATGGCTCCAACGCTGAGTTTACTGATATCACTTCAAATCAATATATTGAAATACAACAGGGGAAAAAAGAATATAGCTTGTTAAATAGTATTCTCGATACTAAATCTACACTACTAGCAAACGCTATTGGGTTTCAGTTACCAACCGCTTGGCATGCTCACTCAACCGAATATTTCGTCTGGAAATTACGGAAAGCCCCCACACACAAAACCATACAAGAAGTGTTTGCTTATTTAAGTTTTGCAACGATGGATCAACAAGAAGCACTTTATCGTTCATTATTGAGTTCCATCGAACCGGTGTTGGTAAGTGTCGCCAAACGTGCGTTAGAAAGTCCTAGTGAACGCATTAAATTGTTATCAATAGCGTGGTTTAAACAAGCTGAGCTAGAAGATTCGGTCCCGTGGCTAATAAATCAAGTAAATGATGGGTCCGATGCAGTTGTGTGCGCTAGCGCTGAGACTTTTGAGTTCTTTTTTCATGAAGAGGAGGCTGTGGTACATCGTAAATACTTAAGCTTGTCACCTTTACTTCGTTTATTGGAACAAGGTTCTCCTCAGGTAAAAGTGTGTGTGTTGCATGCATTGGCCGAGTCCGAGCATTATCGTGCTGTGGGTTCATCCATGCGGCTGCTAAGCAGCGATGTGAAAGCGGTCCGTATTGCGGCTATTCGCTCATTAGGGCGTTTGCGTCACGGGCAATCGGAGCAAGTATTATTAGCTTTAGTGGAAAAAAATCAAAATTCAGTGGAAGAACAGGCGGTGTTACTGATTGCTTTATCGCGATTAAATGCGGCTTCATTTGATGATGTACTAACAGCTCAGTTTAGCCTTGGACTCGGCTTTGATGCCCCGCAATTACTTCTCCGATCAGCTGACCTAGTTAAGGCTGTGATCAGAAATAATGAAGGTGTAGTTATTCAAAGGAGAGTCATTGCTAGTTTTGTAGAGTTGTTAGGAAGTCTTTTTGTATATTGGGAAAAAGCTGAATCGGTTGAGTTGTTAGAGTCACTGTTTGAGGCAATGGGCTTAAGTCAGGATCCCAAATTACTAACTTTACTGAAGCCATATATTAAGCATGCACGGGCAGATGTTCGTTTGGCCGCCTATAGGGCATTAACTTTGCACAGAGCGACGGAGACACCGGCGTTATTACAAACTGGTTTAACAGATCAAGATGAAGCTGTACGGAATTTTCTGCTAGATTATCTTCACGATGCAAACGTTCGTTTAAATGTGGAGTCAATAGAGATGTTGGCTAAGCAGAGCTCAGTTAAGTCTGTGTTACCGTTTTTGCATAGGGACATGGGAAAGTGGGGAGCTGATTATATTGCGCGGGCCTTAAATGATAATCCGGACCCGCAAACATTATTTTTAGCCTTTCAGGCTTGCGAAAAATTCCCTGAGAGTCGAATTAACTATGACTGGCATCGATTAAAACAGGTTGGGGCACTTGTCAGGGCGGCAGGGGTGGCATGTCAGTTAAGCCAGTTTCAAATGGGTATAACCTCAAAAAATATTATGTATATTGAAACAGAGATTGATACCGTGATCAGCTCTGGAAATGATGAGGCGATTACTTTGCTACTAAATGCACTAAGCCTGAGTCGTCAATCTTTGGCGCAAAAGCAGCTTTTAAAAATCGTTAAATCAAATAAATATCCCAGTGCTGTGTTGACAAATTGCATCAGGATAGTCGCCAAACGAAAGCGGGATATTGGCCTCTATGTTTTGCACACAGCGCTTAACCATCCTAGTCTGGAAGTTCGTGTGGCAGCTATAGAATCATCAACCGAGTATCTTGATAACCCAGGCATGTTAATGAAACTGTGGAAGGTGCTTGAGAATGCTAAAGAGTCATTAACAGTTCGTCTTGCCGCAGCCGGAGTACTTTACAACGATAAACCTGATAAGGTTTTAGGGTTGCTGCCGTTATGAATGAAATTAATAATTAATCGTTAAAAACAAATATTAAAATTTATGAAAAACCGGGAAACGTTACTCGATAGAGAAAAAAGTACAAATAGTCTGCTGACGATTCTTATCGTACTTGCCAGTATCAGTGGTTTTATCACTTATTTTGTGGAAGGACATGGAGAATGGCAACAGTGGGCTTGGTTGCTACATGCTGTTGTTGCCGTAGCATTGACGGTGCAATTTGTGCCGTATTTATTCGTGCATTTGCAGCGTACCTTGGCGTTTCGGCGTTGGTCATTGGTAAGCTCCGGATCGGTAACGGTTGGAGCAATTTTTGTGTTGGTCGCGACCGGAAGTGTGCTGGTCTATGTCGGTCAGACAGAGCAGCAATCCTGGTTATTGCAATATCATGTATACGGTGCCTTTGCGTTTGTCAGTTTAATATTGTTACATATCGTGTTACATGCCACGACGTTAACGAAAAAACGTCGACAAGTATTACCCCGCACTTATGCCAGTGTAGAAAGCGGTCTTGGTAAGCAGATTGTTGTTGTGATCTTGATTACTGTTTGTGTTGTGGCACTGCTTGGCTTTTCAACCAAAGCTTTGAGAACACCATATAGCACTGACCCCATTGTTGCCGACTATGAAAAACCTTACGGTGAGCATCCTTTTAGGCCCAGTCAAACTGAAACCTGGCACAATCAGTTTGTTGACTACCGGCAAATTGGTAATTCTAATGATTGTTCAGGTTGTCATAGTGAAATAACTAAAGAGTGGCGCAGCAGTATTCATCGCCATGCAGCATCTGATAAAACTTATGTGACTAATGTTAGTTTACTTGCAAAGAATCGAGGTGTAGCAGCAACTCGGTATTGTGAGGGCTGCCATTCACCAGTAGCGTTGCTGTCGGGACAACTTAGCGAAGGTGGTGATCACGGAGGTATTGAAGGTACGCTAGCTTTCGATGAAGGCGTTGGCTGTATGGGGTGCCATGGTATAAAACGGGCGACACATTTGAACGGAGTTGCCAGTTATGAATTTGAAGCAGCGCAAGATTATTTATTTTCTGGTACTGACAATGATGGGCTCACCAGCCTAAGGAATTTTCTAATTCGCTTGAGACCTGATCAACATAAAAATGATTTAGCACGCCCGGTACTTTCGTCTCCGAAATTGTGTGCTACTTGTCATGCCCAGTTTATGGATAAGGATATGAACAATTGGGGCTGGGTGAAAATGCAGGACGAATACGCAGCCTGGTTGGACAGTCCCTATTCGCAACAACATGACAAGACGTTTTCTAATCAGGATCTTGTGCGTTGCCAGGATTGCCATATGCCGTTGGTTGATGGCAGTGATCCTTCAGCTAACGAACAAGGTCAATACCGCTCGCATCGCTTTTTAGGTGCTAATACGGTGGTGCCGCTGATCACTGGAGATAAAGAGCAGTTAAAGCTGACCAAAGAATTTCTACAAAAAAATAAAATGAGAATTAACATTGAGGAACCGCGAAGAAAGGATGCAACTCAAACATTAATGTCGCTAGACGAATCAATAAGAACTGATACTCAGACGCCTTATTATGTGTATTTAGGTGAGCAGGTTGAGATTAAGGTTATTGTCAGTAATATTGGTGTGGGGCATAACTTTCCCGGAGGAACTTTGGATATTAATGAGGCATGGGTTGCGATTACCGTAATGGATGCCAGTAGTCAAGTGGTGTATCAAAGCGGCCAAATCCAAGAGGATAATACAGTTGATCCAGATGCCCTCTTTTATCGCTCATTGCCTATCGACAAAGCTGGTAATCACGTATGGAAGCATGACCTTTTTAATCGCGTAGGTGAGGCCTATAAAAATTTTGTAGCGGCAGGACAATCGGATATTTTAAGCTATAAATTTCAAGTGCCCGAGTGGGCCAAAGGGCCGCTAACAATAACTGCTACTTTAAAGTACCGAAAGTTGAACGAGCGTTATGCACGATGGGCGTTGCAGGAGCTTTATCAGCCCATTCCAATTATTGATGTTGCAAAAAATTCTTTAGCTCTGCCAGTAAAAATTAGGTCGGAAGTAGAGAAGCTAAAATAGGCGTAGAGATCTTAGGTATTAAGATACCAATAAGATAAGAGTGACGTGGCTTATGGGGAATTATTTGGCTTGCAGATAGTTCCTGAAGATGCGATTTTCTGCGATTTTTTACACTGTATTTTACGTATTGCAAACCGTTAAAATACTCAAAACCTTTAACCCCAAATCACTCCCTGTGCATGGCAATGAAATAGATGTTTTTTGTTTGGAAAGGTAAGCGTAAAAATACTGCTAAGCGTTTATTCAAAAACATATTAAAACAAACATTCGGGCCAATCAAGATAATCTCCGACAACCTAACGTGTTACTCATTCCCCCATTTGCAATCGAAGTCAAAATGGAGGTATATGTGACTAATAACTATTTCATAACGGATTTTGTTTATTGGACGTCATTGCCTTCTCAACTTTTTTAATCGTCAAAACAGGTGGCATTTTATCAATAAGCTCTTTGATCAATTTTTCGTCCATATAGGAATAAATATCAGGGATTTCTAAGTTGAATATTTTGTGTAGATAGTCGGTGCCGGCATACAAGCGAATTCGATCTATATGCATGGACTCCATAACAAAATTCGATCTCCCCAGGCGAGCAATGCTTCCGTACAGACGGTGCTATTGTATTGTCTACAATATTTTTGACTCAAAACTGCAGAGCGCTAGGAATGTTCACGTATATGCTCTATGAAATAGTCTTCGGCCGTTTTAGAACAGTTCACATTGGCAGTACATAAAAATAGAATGTTCATAATTTAGGTGATTGACGATGGCTTAATAATTATCAGTTCTTTGATGGTCATGCGTTTCCCCAGCTTGTTTTCGAACATTATTATTGCGCACTTAAATGCCTAAAAAAGCACGAACTTTTTCCCAGTTTGGAAATTCGTCTCCGCCAAAATGTATTAATTTCCCTTCGAATTTGTCCTGTCCCTTACCCGTATGGTTATCGTCAATCAGAAACTGACCTTTCAGCAGGCTTTTATTTGGGCAAATAATCAGTTTTTTTACAAACTCTAAGCCAAACTTTTGCTCTATCCATACTCTTTTTTCAGTGTAACTGAGTGGATTTCTAATCGATGGCGCGGTAAGAATATATGGGTCGTACTTAGGTGACATAACTAAGGCATTCACACTCGCTACGGCACCTTTTTTTTCGGGCAGATTAGTAAAAAATCCGTATTGGGATTGGGGGAAGAGCAATTTGGGGTTATCGATCAACGCCTTTTTGTGTGCGCCAGAAAAATCACAAAGTACATCATCCATATCTATGTATATAATCACTATTTATCCTAACTAAATAATCATTTTTGCAGACCCAGATTATTTCTTACCTTCTCTAAAATCGTCGGTATTTTTGCATAAGCCTGTACGACTAAACACCAAATCAGTGGCGCGCTGCGTATAGTTAAAAACCAGGTCTACCAAAATCAGATCTCTTTGCTCCGAGTACGCTTCGAATATATTTCCGTCTATTGGGGTGGCCACAATGGCATCAATTACCGCCCAAAGCCAAGGAGAGTCGATTTGTTCATTAGTTCGTAATGGCGTTAGGCTAGTGTTGATATCGCTTTTTGCCTGCTCATCATCTTTTGTGCTGCGGATAAGCCAGTAAAGCCAGCCTAGGACAACAATTGTGCCGCTGTACGTGCGATTGAAATCAATTTGAGCCAGCCAATTGAGCATTAATTCCAGGTGACATTCGTCTATAGAAAGAGGCTGTGTTGAGGCTTTGGCTGGGATAGGGGCGTTCTGCATAAGCACATCTCGGATCGGCCTCAACATTCGACTGTTTATTCTAGCGACCTGAGAGAAGGCGTCCTTCCACTCGACCTTATGGGCGACACAATTTCCACCAAAAATCTCGAGTGCTTTTTTCATCGGTAAAGCTTCGATTTTAAGTGTATGCCAGTAATGTTGTTGACTATGTTCTCTGCGTTCACATTTGAGATAAATAAGCCCGCCGATGGTCAAATCATCACATCGTGTTTCGGGCGAAAACATGTAGACCAACAAACTTCCTGATTCGTCAGATATCCACATCTTCATGTAGAGTTTGTTTTGGCTGCTCAACTTTTTTTCAAGCTTGTCTGCTCGGTAAATGCCGACAAATTGACTTTTGTTGGCTAAGTCATTTAATTCGCAATGTTCGTTATTGAATAAATCATCCATATTTAGGATCCCGTAAATGATTAGTTAGGTTTGATTTTTAGATGTGTTGGTTTCTGGTGATGTGCTGGTATTTTCGAATACCGAAAGACGTCCGGTTAAGCGTGAGTTTTCAACAAGTAATTGAGTGTTGTTCTGCACCAGTGTTTTCAGTTCCGATTGCAAATCCATAAGCTCGGACTCAAGTTTGTAGATGGACAGGTCAGCGTTTTTTTCATAATCAGCATAGAACTGAATTTGCTTCTGGTGTTTTTCGAGTAAGTCGTCGGTGCGTTTTTCAAACATCAACTGACAACGCTGAAACGCATTCACCACTAGCGTTTCGAGTTGCCACTTTTGCTGTGAAATAAGATGAGTCCCCGCATCGGCAATATCGCTTGGTAGATCATCGAACGAAAATTCAACATTACTATCCGTTGTCGACATGCCCGAGTTTTTAGCCTGATAACACTCCCAAATTTGGCGTATGCGCACGAGGCCGCCTTTATGGCCAAGCTCAACTCGGATCGCGCCGGGATTAGGCGTTTTTCCTTTTTCAGCTAATCTTAACCCTGCACTAATAATATCTTTCTCTTTTACTTCTGGATGTCTTGCCATGAGTCGAATTCCTTTAATTACTTTAATTTAATTAGTTACATTAATTAGCGTAATTTAATTGATTTTGCTGAGCCGCCTGCGCACTGAAGCGATCACATTGCTGGAGCTTGTTGGCTACTTTCGTTTTGGGCTTAAAGCCATAACGAGCTCCTGGCGATGAACACGTCCAGACATGGCGGAGTTGATCGCTAAGAAATCCATTTTTTCTCTGCAAGTTTTTAAGTGCCGAGGCGCACAGCTCCAGAGTTAAATCACCATGGTCTACCAAGTAACCGACAGGCGTTCGCATCAGATCGGCAGTGAGAGTTTGAGTCTTGCCAATATCGTGCAAAAGGGCGGCGACCACCGCGATATCTCTTTGTTGCTGACTCATGGAATAACCAGATGCGAGTCTTGCAGCTACGTCTACTGAATGCTCAATTAATCCACCGGCATAGTTATGATGGAAATTGAGACTGGCAGGGCAGGTGATGTATTTAATTGCAACGGCTGGTTGCATAATTACCTCAGTCAAAAATATTTTTAACTCCAGGTGTTTTAGGGAATTTACCAGCTCAACAAAATGACGGAGCGAATCCGGCTTGGGACATAAAGTAATGGGTAAACCAGCCAGAGAGCCTTCAAAATTTCGTTTAGTAACTAATGGCTCGATGTATTTACAACGAAAATAAGGTTTAGTCCCATTTGGGTCTAGCTGGGCCTCTAAGTGCACCCATGATAAGGGCTGCAAATTACCATTAATGCAGCTTTGGTCTCGGCAATAGACAGTTAATTCGCCGCTTGAATCAGAAAGTGTAATGATCCAGAACGGTTGACCATCTCGGCCAATTCGAGCAACAAAACCCGCGAGAAAGTAATAACCAATAAAACGATCACGTTTATTGGGTGACGATAGAAGGGGCTGAATTGAATCTGCTAGGCTATTTACCATGATTTGAACCTCCGTCAGCCATCGGAATGCCCATCACGTTGGCAAAAAATTTATCGATATCTCGTTTTATTGCTTCCCAGTTATGAAGAGTTTTGATGCCACCAAATAGTTTTATGTAATGCACGCCGTCAAACAACACGGAATCTTTTAATCGTTCCCGAATAGTCCGGACGTCATATCTGATTAAGGCAGATAACTCTTCAACAGTTATATAAACGTGTAAATTTTTCATTAAATACCTCTCTTCTTTACGTTTCTTTGAGTGGCATATTTTAATTTTAAGTCTCATATTGCCACTCTAGATTGTATTATGAATGTAAAAATACCATTGTCAACGACTAAATGTTATTTTAAATAGCATATATTGATTCAAGGTGTGATTTTAAGTTGTTAAGAGTCATTTTGTCCGAGTGATGAGCGAGAGCTAAATGAAGGTAATTGACGTTGATAGTGAGACAGGGTTGAACAGAAGTTTCATCACATTGGTTTATAAAGAAACAATTCTGCGCTTAATTCTAGAGGTAATTGATAAGTTCTGTGATCAATTTGATTGTAAAGTGAAACTACGATATCTGGTGATATATTTGAAGTGTTTTCGGTAACGCATCCTGCTTCGCGACTAGCAACAATTGACTTAGTGACACTAAGTCTATTTGAGTAGTTTATTGTTGAATTTTTATAAGGGACTCATTTCCAAACTACTTTTAAGTTTAATCTTAAAATTAATGCTGTACCTTTTTGCAGACGAAATATATGGTAAGTAATATTGCCGTTGATTTACATCGGCTTTCGACCCAAAGCGGACCAAATAACTTAACGGGTTGAACGGTAAACTTGGTGACAAATAATACGTTTCAGCAAACCTGAACCCCGCAGGTTTCATCATGAATAATTTAACTTTGTTCTGAGGTTGCCACATTTTTTCGGACGATTTAATTAATAGGCATTCGCCTGCTCATATTCTACTGGGCTTACATAGCCCAAATAGGAATGTCGTCGTTGTCGATTGTAAAACACTTCAATATA
>Ga0115005_10004410_pt1 | contig 11165 bp, 19 predicted proteins | sample ArcOceMetagenome_FD_87163 | JGI IMG/M metagenome (GOLD analysis project Ga0115005, IMG submission 87163) | Marine eukaryotic phytoplankton communities from Arctic Ocean - Arctic Ocean - Greenland ARC118M Metagenome | ecosystem: Environmental > Aquatic > Marine > Oceanic | place: Arctic Ocean...
AATGCATTTAATTCTAGCCGTTCTCGAGCGGAGCGAGAGGACGGGCTAGATTAGTCTAAAAAGTCAGTGAATTTGCCTTGCGTGAAAGATTTAGGTGTTAATCTTAAAATCTTGCTACTCTGCTCTTCTCTTCCATTTGATCTCTCTTATCCAGTTGAAAACTGAATTTATCCTTAGGGGTTTTTGAGACAATTGTCAGTAAATGATCACCACGAGCAAACCTCGAATGATCGCCACGAGCAAACTTTTTTTTGTAATCTCCGATTCGTCCCACTGCAATTCCTCCCACTGCACGCACTCCTTAGGGGTTTTTGAGACAATTGTCAGTAAATAATCACCAAGAGCAAACCTCGAATGATCGCCACGAGCAAACTTTTTTTTGTAATCTCGGATTCGTCCCACTGAAATTCCTCCCACTGCACGCACAAGAAAGCCGTTCGTTATAACGCGTATACACAAGGTATCCTCCGAAACAAACAAACATCATAAAATCGCGGATTTTTATCGAGCAAATCTATTTTCGGAAAGATTTTCTTTCTCCGACATTTATAAAATTTTCATGGAACGGAATCTTCGCAGCGGCAATAGCAGTACTAAACCTACAACACCCCTTCCAGTTACTTCCGCTCATGCTTGTAAATATTAATTTACTAATGTCACCAGATGACTCAAGTAGCGTCCTACCCTCTATGGAAAGCACCCGCAAAGTCTCTGAAATAATTTCAGAAGCACAATTTGAGTATGTTTCTTCTTTGGATGATGGTGCTGAACCACAAGCTCTTGTTGATTCAATCCAGGCTGATTTCGGAGTGAATATCCAATGTCGTCTACATAATGACGCCATTTCCAAGAATCTGGAGACTAAAATGGCTTTGGGATACCAAACTTCTCAGAGTGTATTCCATATCGTTAAATACGGTTCATCCTTTATCGTATTTGATGGTAGTAATCGATTGCGTTGTTTGACTCGCTTGATTCTTGCAAATTTGAAAAATGCCGGAACTCAGCTTTGTAACGGATACACGAAGGATCTTTTAGTTCGAACAATAATCTGTCCAACCCCAAAGGTATTTGAAAACTCGATTAATTAATTGAAATTTAGGTTTGAACAAATCCCAATTAATTAATTGAATTTAGTCTGTTGAGGATTGTCGAATTCTGCAACTTATGGGTAGTCGGTTGAATACTGCCTCTGGAAACGTCGCCACTCCAACACACACGTATTACGTCAATATGGTGGATATTCAATTGGCTTTGCCCATGTCGCGTGCGAGTGTCGAATACGATCCTTCTGGAACTATTGTGGTGGCTCGCGAAGCTACTGCTGGTTTTAAAGCTATCGTTCCACTCGATGTTCAGGGTTTTTGGAAGGACCATACAGATATAGGATTTACTTTTGACAAGGTAAGTTTCAATTTTAATTTTAGATCACAACTTTGGGGTATCATACTGTTCGAGAAAACCTCAAAGTTGAAATGGGAAAACGTACCAAACAAAAAGTTGTGGGGACCGTAACTCTATCCAAGGATAATCTTTTGAGGTCGATTGTGAGCGGGATGAGTCAAACCTGCTTGACGACGACGAAAGGAATAACGGTTTCCAAAATCCTAGTTGATTGCTATCTTGCCCTCTTTTATGGAGAATGGGGTAAAGATCTCCGAGAGATATTACATCAATCGGAATGCGAAAATGACGCAAACTTTACTCAAACACTATTCGCGTTATTGAAGAGTAAATGTGTGATGTTGAATAAGGATGACTTTCTTAATCTCTTTCGTAAAGGATTGTCATGCCGATTGCGTGATGATGAAGGAAGGCGTGAGCTTGTGGGACATCACGCGCAAGATGCTATGCGAAACATTTTGCTTGATCCATGGATAGAGGTACGTGCTCTTGACTTATCACATTAGGAACAATCTGATTTGACAGAGAGCGAGATTACATCTCTGCGTTTACGAGCAAAAGATATTTTGATCTCGTCGCCAAAGGAATACAAAAAGGACTGGCGGGAAGATCTGGTTGAGTTTCTTGCAGAGGAACGATTGAAGACGATTACGCCAGTTGTCGATCCATCCAAGCGTCCTCTTAAGAAGATCAAGCTTGGAAAGGTCAAGATGTGTGCAACATACAATCCAGACACTGACACAACAACACTTCACGGAGAGACGTTGGTCCACTTTAAGGGGAGGTTGAGCGAGGTTGATAAGGGATTGGTTGATTATAAGGTGAGCAAGAGTATCGACCCGCCACAAACTGTTGAGGAATTGGTTGCGTCGGCTGTTGTGACAAACATGGTTGCTGGGTTTGAGAAAAATGAATTGATTAAGTTGGAGTCCAATCAGAAGTAGAAATATCAATAGATATATTGGGATTTGCATATCGTTAAAAATCAGTGATAAAATGTAGATTGGTTTGGACTCTAGTTATAACTTCACTTCTTTTTCCTCTTTCTCCTAGCCCAGCATCGACAATTCTTGAGCTACACTTCTTAGACACTCTGCTCGCAAATCGACTTTCAAAGTCATAAACCTTTGAGCAAGTACTTTCTTCGTGTCGCTAGGAAGGCTCCGGATTTTTGTTTCACTTGTACGATTTGCTAAAGCTACAAGCTTTATTATCTCCGGCTTGGTGAAAGCATCGACGATCTTCTTCCAAGAATTAAAATCGATGATGGCTTTCTCGTCCTCAAGATCTGTCCAGTCGCAGGAAGACTCCTTGGCTTCATCCATTGATTTAATATCTTCAGGATGATAAAAATTAAGCTTGGACAAATGCTCCGTCCATTTACTTGATTTTTCTCGATTTTTTCGTCGTCTAAGTATTTCATCTCTGAATACTTTGTTGTCTCTTCCTGAAATCCAATCTGAAATTATTTGATCTTTTATCTTACCTGCGGGCAAAGTAGAGGATTCACGCTTTTTTTGTAAAGGTATTAGACCTTGGTTGCTCTCTATTGCAAGCGCAGCTCTTTTACGTCCCACTTTCAGTAGAATATCCTCTTGGTTGTTCTCAATTGCAAGCACAGCTCTTTTGCGTCTCAACTTCAGTAGAAGATCCTTTGCCTTTTTCCCCAGATTTTTGCGTCTCTAAATATTAGAATGATAATACCATCGTTTTTTCCAATTGAGCATTTTTATCGTCATTATCGATTTCAGAGTCATCATAAGATTTTTCCTCCTCAGAATCCTCATCTGTAGATGGATGCACGATCGAAGATTGACCAATATCTGAGTCATCTGATGAATTTTCATCCTCAGGCTCGTCATCTGCAGATGCATCAACATTTTGATCAAAGAGAGTAGCATCGGTTAGAGTGTCTATTTTTAATACAATTATGTAAATACCTGATCCAGGATTCGCAAGGGGATTCGCCAAGCTTGCAATATTTGTTCCTCCTGCTATGACAAACACTGACTGCAATTTAATCGAGAATCCTTTGACATCTGCCCCAATCGAATACGGGCTTATGTAGATCGAAATTGAAACCCGAGTTCCTTGGTTCAACGACCCAAGAGGAATATTTCGATTTAGTTCAAGACTAAATATAGATGGAATAATATCCTGGCTGATCATTGACACAAATTGTGTTCGTCCCACTTGGCTGTTTTCCCCCATAGCATAAACCATGCTTGCGTCAAGTATAACTTGATCAATGCTAGGAACATACTTCAATAGCTAGAAGCCAATTAATTAATTGGATTTTACCGGACCTGATTTAGACATCATGATATCTCCTTTGAGTGGATTAGCAACATCAGCGAAACCAGGAAACAAAATAGTTTCGGCTTTTCGTAGTAATTCGATTACGTTAGCTCTATCTGGCTCATTCAATCGAAGAGGGAGCTGAAGTCGTCTTTGGTTTATTTTGCTTGAAAACTCATTCTGTATTGATGGGTCTTGAGCACCATCAACAATAACTCCAGAAACGATAAAGAGAGATTCATTATTGAGGCAAACAGTTCTCGTCGGATATCTGGCTCCAGGACTATCCCCAGGCATTATGCCTGATGTGATTGCACCGCCAGCTAGAATATTATGAAAATTTTCTTTTCCAAAGTTCCCCGGGGAAGCATTGAGAAGATTCTGATATGACATTGGAAGTTCACAAGAAAGTTCTTTGAAAAAAATAAAAATCCGTTTGAAATCGCCACGTTTGCATTTTCCCTTCAGTAAATGATTACCACGAGCAAACTTCACTCAATGATTGGCACGAGCAAAAAAAAATTTTAAATTTTCTTCAATCGTAATTTTTCGCCGTTTCCTTCAAATGAAACTACGAACTGTATGTCTCGCCTCATACTGTTCTAACTATCCAGACGGTTCTAGGATTGGATGACAATGGTCGGACATGTGTTTATTCGAGGGTAGACCCTTCAATCTATGTTATTTATGAAAGAAAGGTTGATATCCTTAAAGCAAGACGCAAAGTACGCTCTCTGGTCCTCCAAAGGAGTTTGCATCCTTATACAGAGTCTGGAATTAACGCGGAGACAGCAGAAAGCCATGCGTTATCCTCCGAAACAAACAAACAAGTATCGGTATATTCCAATTAATTAATTGAGATTTAGACTATGATTGATATTACTCCTACAGGGTCATTTGTTTATTCAACCCTATTCCCAGAAATTCGTTATCAGTACAGCTCAAATGCTGAACTTAAAACTCTTCGCAGTTCAATTCGATACCGAGTGAATTTACTCAAACGGGGAACCAAAACTTCAATTGTATTATGAGTTTTATTCCTAATACTAGACAACTGTGGACGGATCAATTGTATTTTCTACCATATATCCAGAATATTGCTTGGAGTTTAATTCAGATAGAGAATTAAAAAACTGCAGAAACAGGATAAAAACGATGATCAAAAACCGCGAAAAGCCATTCTCTGAAAAGATTATTCGTATCGAGCCTCAGGTATATCCCAATATATTAATTGGATTTTCACAGACGCAAACATATGAGCTTCAAAACTTTGATAAAGTAAATGAAGACTACATTTCGAGTCGGCTAGAGAAATTCTCTATTGACTTAAAGAGTTTCGCCACGAGAAAGAGATGCACTGCCTGCGGAATGAAACATATGAATATCTCTCAAATATCATACCGCGACGCAGACCCCTCTTATTTCCGTTTTATGAGAGTCGATACAGACGAATTCACTGAATTGCACCTCAGTGCGTATACCACAATTATGGATCCAGTACTCGAAAACTGCATCTTGTATCCTCCAACTGTAAATGTGCAAGAAGGCATATTAAATATGTGCGGGCGTTGCGATGGTCATTTTAATTCCTCTTCTCTCATATATCCATCCTGGATTCTCGCAAACCATCTTACCCTTTTACCTCTTCCTGATGATCTTAAAGATATTAAAGATCCAGAGATTCAGCTCGTAACTCCTGTGCTGCGTACGCACAATATTGCAACTATTTCTAGTGAAAGCATCGACAAGAATACAATTTTGCGTTCGCATGTATACACATACGGAGCCAATCCAACTTTTGCGATGGCGACTTTGCCGTTTGATATACTTTCGAGTAAAGCGTTTAATGTCAGTATAGTTGGGGCCTATACTTCTGATATCAAAGCTCTTGTATCAAATGTATACGAGATCCGGCCTGAAAAGAGTCTTCGTCTTCTAGCATTATGCCAAGAAAGAAAAAATGCGTCTGTGATGGCAAAGACTTGTCATTCGCTCATGCAGGATATAATGAGCCTAGCTAAAAGTATGTTCTCTTTTTTAACATTACACATAGAATTCAATAGCAATTTCGCAGATGTCACAACCGAAGGTGAAACCGACTTATCTTGCGAAAGTCATGCAAATATGCAGAATCCACATTTGAAATCTCGAGGTGAAAATATCAATTAATTAATTAGGATTCCAACACGAAAAAACATCTTCGGATTTTAGGCCTTTGTTTACACTAAAAGAAACAAGGTCTGCTATCATGCAGGATGAATCAAAGGAAAAGTGGGTTGTGTTTCGATCGAACGACTTCAAATTTTCCTACGATTTTACCAATTTCCAATCTATATTCCCAGAAATATTTACGGATGGATTGCACGGACCTAAATACCCCCGCAAGGCTCCTCTCGACCCACTTCATTGGATCCTTAATGTTTTGAGAGGACCTCTAGGTCCAACCTTGGAAAATTCCCGAACATTTATCGGAGTATATTTTGATCTCCTGGTTCGTAACCGTACATCACGCGATATGTACAGGACGATTATTTACAAACCAAATGCTCCACTGGAGATGGGAAAAATAACATCACGTCTGGTTGAAGAGTATGAGCAGTTTGAATATTCAAACATTGAACGTCTTGTGAAGAATTTACCTCCATTCCCCATTCCCCCTCACTTGATCCCCGTCTATAAATCAATAGAGGTGGTTCACAAGAGCCTGCAAAACTATCCCGGGTCAAATTCGGAAATGAGAGAATACAGAGAAAAGGTATCTTATGTTCGCCTAACAGTTATATATAGCTATTTAGCATCCCTACAAACGGCTTTGGTTCTGGACACTTCTGGTTTACTACCACAATGAGTCCTGATCGGTCATTTACCATTTTTATTGGTGGTGACGATGGCGAAGGTATTTCAGTGGATATCGAAGATCTACTGAGTGCCGAATTGCCTACAAAAGATGAGCGTACACATCAAACGGCGCATAGATCATTTTCCGCTGCAGAATACTTCACTTATGTCTTTGATTTAATAGTAAAGTATATTATCGGTAAGTTATATATATTTAACTTTAGGCTGGAATGCTGAGAAACAAGAAACATTACCAGAGGGAGGAATATTCAACAAAATTCGAAATTTCGCCTCCCGGATCGAGGAGCAAATTGATAAAACCCTTCATGCACATTGGGTATGTTAATCCCAATAAATTAATTGATATTCTGCAGATTTTATGGAGTTGGAACTTACCCACAAAACAAAAAGACATCCACAAATTACATAAAAAAGATGAGGATTTCTCAAAGAGGGTCAGTGACTGGTTGGATCAAGTTAAAAGTCTAAACTCGCCAATACTCTTGAAATATGCAAACAAATGTCCTGATTGTGAATGTGAATTGACCCCTATTCCACCTACTATTGCAATGTTCAAAAAAGGGAACAAGAAAAATGGTCCTCCTCTTACGTGCGAATGTCTGTCATGCAAAAAGTCATTTAGTAGCTACCAACTAAATCTTTTGTATGTTGATAAATACGCTTTAGAGTATGGGATCGCCCCAGAAGAGTATTCGAGTCACAAAGTTGATATTTGGGCCGCATCTTGTGAATATCTAGATACAACGGATCCATTCCAGCTGATTGTATTTACTTTATCGTTGCTACAGCTGCAATTTCATTATTGGCATCATGCAAAGTATGTACTATCATTTTAAATATATAGTTCTTGTTTTAAATGCACAAAAAGAACTCCCTCGGGCATAGAATGTCGGTTTTTTTATCCAAAGTTCCTTCAGCTGCTGAGAACACATTTTGATCCAGCAACACTCGAGTTGAAACAACCACGGCATCAAGGTAATATCTCAATTAATTAATTGGAAATTCTACCAGGCAGCGAATATATGAATGGATTTTTATACTCTTTATTCTCAGTATTGCGTATAAATCACGATTTTGATATACTGTTTTATCGACCAAACAGGAACCTGTTTTTCTATATTATGAAATATCATGCCAAGAACCGGCAACGATTTGACAACCTTCCTACTATTGTAAAAAATAGTATTATTCGTTCGACTTTTACAGAGATATCCTGTCCCGAGCAGGATCCAGTTAAACTTGGTAATCGCGCAATTTTGTTTATATACTAGGTACTTTACGGTTGAATAAGCTTAAAACAAGCATAACCAATTCGCATGAAATGGGACTACCTATGGTCAATTGGGTACTCCAGCATGAGTTTATTGGCCCCATCATATTCGGCATCAAATTCGTAAAGATAAATTTGTTTACGTTCTTTGCGCAGCTATCACCCTGTTTCTCTCATCAGATTTCCTCTAAACTTACGGATCTGGAAGTTTGGTTAAATAGACCTGCGAAGTGGACATATGTGTCGACTACAAAGTTTTTCCGAGCGATTGAAGTGATATCAATCACGGAGAAAGACAAAGTCGATGAGGGATTTAGGTATATCTATTCTGTCTCCTCATCCTAGATTTCCGCAAGATAGTATTCGATATAATACTCATGCGTACTCATTCAAGACTACTCGATCAGAACCCTTCTTTAAATCGCCGGCATTACCAAAGCTTGCGAATTTAGATTCGAACGACCAGTCTGACAAAACAGACCTGTTCTATATTGATCTTTATATTCGTTTCGGATGCAGTATTTTCTCTCTGACAGAAAACTGGGATAAAGGCTTGTCTTGGTTTGAAATATACCGTGAAATGTACGCTCGGTTTTCGCAATTAAGGCCTGATTCCGGTATTTGAAATCTCAATTAATATATTGAAATTTAGTGCCTGTTTGGTCCCCAATGCCAATCTCTGCTGATCCTGATGTCGATTTGCCTCAAGTCGCGCATGAGTTCTTTGAATATATTGCGCACTTGACGGATATTCAAGAGCCTGATTGCTATGCTGCTGATATGACTGAAAAAGAGTTGAGGGAAAAGGTTTCACATGAACGTACTGAATATGGGATTTTCAATTCCGATTATGTTCATACACAAGACTCAACAGAGGATTTTGTTTCGATTGGGGAGATGGGTGATGAGGGAAACGATCCTTCTTCCGATTATCCCGATATCGTCATAGACAATTCCTGGAATGTCCTTAACAATCAGATTCTGCAGAACTCGTTATCTTATGATCCAACCGTTTCAGACAAAATCAATGCGATCGCTGGTGTAAATGCTCAGACTTCACAATCCAATATAACAGCGAGAAAGATCTCTATCGCAAAGGATGAAATCCAGGCAAAGAAATTCTTTTCCTTCACTGAGGCGAATGATGCCAAGATTGATACGTCTGCATTTAGTATCAACCATTCAATAGCCCTTGACCAAAGGTTTTATTTTACTACTAATCTTTTAGATCAAGGCTTCTCCAGTTTGCACAGGGAAATAGATTTTGGACCGATCCCAAACATCGCATACCATTTAAAGGAGAGCTAGGTTTACAGCCCTCTATTGATGCTACATCCCATAAATTCAATCTCAACGAAAGGCAACATCAATCTTTCGAGGAGCATGCGTTTCGCCTCTTGCAGTACTATTGCAATACTGATGAATCCGGAACATCTCGCTTAAAACAAAGATGCTCTGTTTTGGCTGGTATTCTAAATCTCAATTAATTAATTCATATTTCACAGGTCCTCCTGGAGTCGGAAAATCGACTGTTATTGTCGCCATTCAAACATTTGCTAGATTATGGGGACAACCGAATTCGGTTATTGTTGTTGCATTTACACATGCAGCATCTAACAATGCCAGAGGTCAAACTCTTCATTCGGCATTTTACCTTCCTACCATGAATGGATCATCAGTTCTAGCGGATTGCACTCCTGCACATGCACGCATATTACTTCAGTGTCGTCTTGTTATTGTTGACGAGGTTGGGCAAACAGGAAGGCACTTGATTTCGCTCATGTCTGAGAGACTACGCCAAATTCATGGAAATGCTCTTCGATATGGCGGTGTCGATGTAACTTTGAGTCTTGATTGGCTTCAGGTACTACGCTCTTTTAAATAACCTATAGATGAGTCCACCTCGGGGTAAACGTTTAATTGATCCAATTGATGATGATATCCTGAGCATAGAAGCTGACCGATGCTATCTAGCAACCACACATGTGTACTATTTGAACATCAATAATAGGTATATTTTATTCTATTAACACCTTCAGAATGAAACAAAAAGGATTCCAAGATCTTACTTACGAGCTTGCGCGCGGAAGAAACCACAACATCACTACTATCGAAATACTTAATACTCGGCTACTATCTTCCACGAATCCTTTTGTAGTACCCAATCTACAGTCGAAAGATCTTTCTAAAGAAAGTATACTGGCTCCTGTGATCGTAACTACAAACGTACGCAAACTGGCACTTTGTAACAGAGGAGCTGCTGCTATATCGAAGGCGTCAGGTCATCCTCTTTACGTTATATATGCTCATATGCAACGAACAATACTCGGTGATGCTGCACTATTTCGTAGACTATGTTTCTACCCACAAAAGGTTTTACCTAAGTCAGTCCTAATATCATAGGGTACTCAAAGTACAAAGACAAGCGCTCGATTACTTCTCACTGTAGGGATCCCTCTAATGATAACTGCGCCGATTGGTATGGGAAAATTCAATATCGGGAAAGGAACTATTGGTCATATAGTACAGTTTGTATTTCCTAGTTCAGTTACATTTCATCAGAGTGTTTGGGAGGGTGCAAACGTGCATATTCCCAAGCCTGCCCCTGGAACAATTGAAACATTGACATGTATAGTCGTCCGTGTCTATGGCAGAGAGCATGAAGTATTTATAGAAGAACTAGGCCCTGGTCTTATCCTAGTATTCCCAATCAAGCAGGATATGAATCTTTCATGTCTCAAGAATAACAACTTGCAAGGACAAGCTCGATGTACCCAGCTTCCGATTACAGTAATCATTTCCATGGTGGTTTGGCTACAAGATTAAATACTAGATCGACTCTTCTCAAGGCTTGAATTGCGATGCGGTAGTAATCACAAATCTATCACACAGCAGACAGACCCCAGATAGCGGGATGCTCACAGTTGCAACAACGAGAGTAAGATGGTTTGAGGCAGTATACTTTACTGAACCACTAACTATGGAATATCTAAACAGATTCAAACCCCCGAAACATGTTCTTGCTGAAGATACACGATTGATAGATCTAGCCGAGATCCAGTTAGCAGTATGGAGAGTAAGAATGGAGAGACTAAAAATAGTTTAAATCTCAATTAATTTATTCGATTTTATTCAACTGGTCCGACACGCACAGCGTAAACTCAATTCTTGGTCTCCTGGCTCTGCCTTGTTTTGGAAAACGTGATTCTACAGGGCGGGATTGGAGAGTTGCTTCGAAATAATTCTCGCCTCTAATTACAGTGGCTGATCCCATTGTATTAGGGAGCACACACATATTACGTCAGACGAAATCTGGCAATTCTTAGGGGGGGTA
>Ga0115005_10004411_pt1 | contig 11164 bp, 9 predicted proteins | sample ArcOceMetagenome_FD_87163 | JGI IMG/M metagenome (GOLD analysis project Ga0115005, IMG submission 87163) | Marine eukaryotic phytoplankton communities from Arctic Ocean - Arctic Ocean - Greenland ARC118M Metagenome | ecosystem: Environmental > Aquatic > Marine > Oceanic | place: Arctic Ocean...
ATTAATCAAATGTTCCAAGAAAAAAAACAACATATTCTTGTAATTTAATTACAATTCGCTTCATCAGGTTGAGGCGACAAACTCACCGACCATTTTAAAACAATTTAAATTACTGAGGTGTTATTATGAAAAAGTTACTACTATCTACTGTTTGTGCCGCTACGTTATCATTAAACGCAAGCGCATCATTAAAAAGCGCTAACAACTTTAAGTTTGTTGGTGACACTCAATATGCTGAACTTTGTGAAGCAGCTGCCACCAATGATCTTGCATTGTTTAAAAAGAACGTAAAGCAACACGGTTTTCTTTTAAGTGCAAGCAAAAGCAAAATGCTAACGCTTTTAGCAAATGAAAATAACTTCCAATGTGACGAAAAAGGTTTAGTTGCGTTTTCAGAATCACGTGGCTCGCAAGATATTGCTGATTATTTAACCGGCCCTAAAGCTAAAGTTAAAACTGCATCAACCAGCAAATATAAGTTTGTCGGTGACAAAAACTTTAAGAACTTCTGTAAATCTGCAGTAACAAATAACGTTAGTTTGTTTAAACACGCAGTTAGCAGTCAACTTGGCCGTTTAGGTTTTACAAAGCAAGAAGTAATGGACAAAGTACTTGATGCTGACAATGTAACATGTGCTGGGGAAAGCTTAGGCGAATTCTTCCAATCACGCGAAGCAACTAACGTTATGAGTTATATAGCTGAAAAATCTGCAAAATAAACACTATTTGTAGAAAGTTAAGCGTCATAAGAAGCAAACACTGAAAGCTGTCATAAGCTCAAGGCTGTTTGCTTTTTTTTACCTACCAAACAAGCTGAGCAAAGTGCTGTCTGCACATTGACTCGTATCTGTCATTTCCGCCCACTTCTACCTGTTCGCCTTCTTTCACAGCTTGTCCATTTTCATCTATCCGGACCACAAATGTCGCTTTTCGCCCACAATGGCAAATGGTTTTCAACTCGACCAGTTTGTCTGCCCAGGCCAAAAGATAGCGACTGCCTTCAAAGGTTTCAGCTAAAAAGTCTGTGCGCAGGCCATATGCCAACACCGGAATGTTAAGGTTGTCGACAATAAAAATTAATTGTTGAACTTGTTGCTTAGTTAAAAATTGTGCTTCATCAATAAAAAGACAGTCTACTTTCCCTTTTGCTAATAACACTTCTATTGCAGATTGCATGTTGGTTTGTGGATTAAAAAGGTGTGCTGGGGATTCAAGACCTATTCTAGAAGCTACTTTGCCTTGGCCAAATCTATCGTCTAATGCGGCAGTGAAAATCTCAGCATTCATGCCTTTTTCGGCATAGTTGTAAGCTGATTGCAGCAAAGAAGTGGATTTACCGGCGTTCATCGCCGAGTAGTAGAAGTAAAGTTGCGCCATGAATAAGTTATCTCATTACAAAAGAAGCTATTTTGCCCTGATTAGCAGCAAATTAAAATCATCAATAGAAAGTTAAAGAAACGTTTAAGAGAAAGTATTGGTGATGGGGTTTTGCCAATCGATTAAGTCTTCATTTTTCATTGGTTTGGCAAAGTAATATCCTTGCAGATAATCTACGCCCATAGCTGAAAGAGCCATAGCTTGTTGTTTCGTCTCGACCCCTTCCGCAATTGTTTGACAGTTAAGTTCGCGGGCTATAAATAGAGTGGCTCGAATAATCGCTTCACCTTTGCCTTCGATGTTATCCACAAAAGACTTATCTATTTTCACGTAGTTTACTGGCAAAGACTGAAGCTGTGATAAGGATGAATACCCAGTACCAAAATCGTCGATTGATACGTCAATCTTGCGCGCTTGAATTTGCTCCAATTGTTGGAGAACTTTAACTTTATTTTCTACAAATGTGGACTCTGTTATTTCTAAATGTAACCTTTCTGGAGCCAGTCCACTGCTACGCAGGCAGTTATCTAACAATCTAATAAATCCATCATCCATCAACTGAATAACCGATACGTTGACTGACACTGCCGCTTGTTGTCCGAATTGCCAATGGTTTGCATCCATACAAGCTCGATTGAGTACCCATGCCCCTATTTCTTTTATTAATCCAGACTTTTCGGCTAAGGGGATGAATACATCAGGACCAATAAATTTTCCGTTGAAGTTCCATCTCAATAAGGCTTCAAATGCAAACGACACATTATCTTTTGCTGTTTGGATGGGGTGATAACATAAAAAAAACTGCTTTCTTTCTATTGCGTGTTGTAGGCCTTCTAATATCATTTGTGATGCGGCAATTTTTTCTTTTAGATCATTCGAAAATAAACGTGGACGTTTATTGTCAGATTTTTTTTGCTCAGACATCGTTAAGTCAGCAAGTTGAATAAGTTCGGTAGCCGATAAACTATGCGCTGGAGCCATCGCTATGCCGATCGATGCTGACAGGTATAATTCGTTGCCATGCACATAGATAGGTTGAGCAATGCTAGTTGCGATAGCCTTGGCGATAGACATCGCAGTGTCTTGATTGCTGTATGGCAACGCTACCAAAAATTCATCACCGTTCCATCGCCCTGCACGGCTATTTTCAGAAAAAGCTGAAATCCGCTGAGTGACTTGCACCAAAACACTGTCACCGACCTTATGGCCCATCGTGTCGTTAATTTTCTTGAAGCCGTTTAAGTCAATAAACAATAGCGCCAAGGGACTTTCTTTAACAACACTGTTCTATCAATGCTTCAAGGCTGGCAGTAAAGGCTTTACGATTGACTAATTGGGTTAAAGGGTCGAGGCTGCTTAGCTGGAATATTTCATCTGTTCTTCGTTTGACTTCGTCTTCTAGATTGATATTGACTCTATTTAGCTCACTCGAGGCAACTTCTAGCTCTTGATTGGCTAATGCAACATGATTTTTTTCATTTTCCATTTCTTTAACAAGTAATGCATTTAGGTTTTTTTGATTGATAGCGTCTAAAGTAAAATGAGACGACCTGATACAAGATATCAGTATAATCGAGGCAATGGCCGCCCCCATTATGCCTAAAAGATTGTGATGTTCTTGCTCTGCGAATAAACCCATTAAAGAGATGGGAAGCAACAAAATCATTGAATAGCTGATGGCGGTGAAACGGCTGGCTGCCAATACTGAGGAAGATCCACCTGCCAATAAAGACATAGTTATAATCGCGAAAATAATTTCAATTTCATTAAGATGTTCATAAAAAATCAGCACATATAAAGACCAGGCAATTGCGGTAGCAATGCACCCAATAGCGTAACGCTGAATGCCTAACAAGCCTGAGGATAGTGATTTACTACTTTTTAATTTCCACACTGCTAAGTCACATAAGCGCAAAAATAAAATGAAGCTGATGGAAAACCACCAGATTAGTTGATACTTAGTGGCCACTACATTACTAAATCCAAATACCATTAAACTGCTAGCTAAAGCGCTTATGAGTATCCCTAACGAGCAATTATTGTATAACAATTTAGCCGCGTCTAAATGTGATGCCTTTTGAATAGCTGTGATGGTTTTGATGTAGTAATGCCTTACGTAAAATCGAACAAAATGATAATAACAATTAAGACTCAGAACCTTTCACGTCTTTGATATCTTTAAGGGCAGTTTAATATTATTCTTAAATTAATCTAGTTTAATTTTTAGAATGGGCTTAGAAGCTAAGTTGTGCGTATTATCAGTGTTATTTGGCCTGGAGTAAAACAATGAAAAATGAAATAGACAGCAAGTTTGTATTAAGTGTTTTTGACAAAATCATTCAGCATGGCGAAAAGAAAGGCGAAGAACACTTTTTAATGGGCATCAAAGTGTATACAGATTTCGACGGCTATACATTGTTTATAGAAGATGCACAGGTACAGCTAAATTTTGGTTTTCATAATCAATATCACTTTAACTACGAAAAACAGGAACACGTAGAGCAATTTGTTAAAAAGCTTAAGGCAATAGATCAGCAGCACTAATTTTGCTTCGTTATTTATTCTCATATTATTGTTGAAAATTTTGATGTTTGTTATATCAAGTTTACTTTTGAGCTATTTTACAGGCCTTAAAACTGCTTTAAAATACTTGCGTCATAGTCATCTGTATTTAGGATTAAGTTATACTTTGCGGCTATGTTATCAAGCTCTGCTTGTTGAATAGTCAATTCATCCATAACGATGGTGTTATCGTCAAGTTGCCATAATAAGCGTGAACCTGCGTAACTATAATGAATGGCTAATAATGCATCAGCATTGCCTTTGACACTAGCTGCTTTAAGTTTAAGCATTCTGCGGTTTATTTTATTTAGCGTTTGTTTCAACTCCCACACGTATACGACTTCAGTCATAAAATCATGAGTACGAAATTTATTAAGTAACCAAGCAATCGTCACACTCGAAATAACAACGCCTAATAAATTCCAATTAAAATGACTACCACTCTCATCGGGAAATAAGGCAATCAGTGTTTGTGAAATAGCCAAACTTCCTATCGCCAAGCCACCAACGCAACTGGCTATTACAATGTTTAAGTGACGTCGATAACGGACTTTGTTAATTTCGATGAGTTGCATAGTAGCCTAAAGTTAAATTACAAATATATATGAGTTAGTAGCAGAAGTTTTGTTTGTTGAAAGCCGAAGGATTGCAGATATATACAAGTTAGATTATGCCTCCGATGTATAGTCGCTTGATAAAGTCGCTTGATAAAACCACACACTGATCAGAGCAACGTGTCACTATATAATGACACTAATCCAGCTTAGTGTTCTATCTTCGTTTACCAAAAAACATCCATTTGCGTAATATCTCTGCTAATTGTTCCGATAAAAAAGGTTTTGCTAAGTAGTCGTTCATCCCGGCATCGAAACATTTTATATCGTCACCTTTCATCGCGTTGGCAGTTAATGCAACTATTGGTATGTTGTTATCAAATTGCCCATGTTCGTTTGCACGAATGTGTCTGGTGGCATCGTAGCCATTCATCAACGGCATTTGGCAGTCCATTAAAATCAAATCAAATGTTTCGGTATGGCTTTCGAGTATATTTAAGGCTTCTTGACCATTTTCGGCATGGTGATAATGACAATCTAGATTTTTCAGCATCTCCATCACAACTTGCTGATTAATATAGTTATCTTCTACGACCAATATATTAGGTTTTTTCTGATTGGACGTTTCTGATAGATTATTTTGATCAAGCTGGCGTTGGCCATTCTCAGACTCTGTATATACTGGTGTGAGAAGTGCAGAAATAAGCGCGTCGGGTTTAAGTGGTTTACCAAGATAAGCAGATATTTGTATTGTTGGGTTTTGAACCGTATTAGGTGTTCCAAGTTGCGCGGTCATTAAAATAATGAATAAATTTGAAAAACGCTGATCGGCGCGTATCGCTTTGCTAAGTTCCAAGCCGTCCATGCCGGGTAAAGCTAAATCAATCAACACATAATCGATGGGTTGTTGATTACTGTGAGCTAGCCTCAACGTTTTGATAGCCTCTGGCGCGTTACTCACCGATTGTACTTCAATCCCACCATGTACCAGAAAATTCACCACCGACTGCCTAACACTAAAGTGAGAGTCTACAACCAGCAGCCTTTTACGGCGCAAAGCGGCGAGCATACTCTGAGTGGTTGGGGCGGGTATTTTGTTAGAAGGTTCGGATTTGACGGTAAAGCAAAAAGTAGAACCTTGTTGCAAAACGCTTTGAACCGTAATTTTTCCACCCATCATCTCACTTAACTGTTTACTAATGGCCAAGCCTAATCCGGTGCCACCATGTTGACGAGTACTCGAGCTATCAACCTGCATAAATTTAGAGAACAGTTGCGTTTGTTTGCTCTCGGCAATGCCTGAACCAGTATCAATAACTGTAAATTTTAATAATTCGCCGGTGGTGCTCTCGACCCTTAATATCACTTCGCCTTTTTCTGTAAACTTAATCGCGTTACTCAATAAGTTGTTCAAAACTTGCTTGACCCTGTCTGGATCAATTTTTACCCATCTAGGTAGGTCGGGAGTAATATCCAATACCAGTTCAAGATTTTTGTCTTGGGCACGCGATGCCATAGTGTCAATTATGTCGCTAAGTAAGGAGTATAAATTGATGTCTTGTAACTCAATATTGAGTTTGCCAGCCTCAATTTTTGAAAAATCCAAAATATCATTAATTAAGTGCAGCAATGAGTGGCTGCTCATTTTAACTAGTTGTGCAAAGTGGCGTTGATTTTCGTCGAGATTTGAATTCAAAAGTAAATCGTTCATACCCAATATACCGTTTATAGGTGTACGAATCTCATGACTCATATTGGCCAAAAATTCACTTTTGGCCCTACTGGCCTCTTTAGCTTGCTCTTCTGCTTGCTTAAGCTCGGTTATATCCTGAAACGCTCCTCTAAGAGAAGTGGCTGCGCCATTAGTAAACTCTGCATAACCCACAGCGCGGACCCAAATATCATTACCTTTGGCTGTGGTAAAAGGTGTTTGGATATCCCATGGTGTACCGTCTTTTATAGCCAAAGCAATCGCTTGCTGAATTATTGGTCTGGTTTGGGGGGCGTAAAAGTTAATGGCGTTTTCTAAGTCGATTTCTGAACCAATAGGTAATTCGTGAATGTTATATACAACATCAGACCAAATAACCTGATTAGTCAGCAAATTAAGTTGCCAACCTCCGAGTTTTGCCATGTTTCCAGTGCGTTCTAGTAGCTGTTGATGTGTTTGCCGTTCTTGCTCAAACCTTTTTACTTCAGTGATGTCGGTTTGAATTGCCATATATCCAACGAGCTGATTTTGCTCGTGTAATGGCTGACAATTAATTCGCAACCAATAAGGGGTTCCGTTTTTATGATAATTTAAGATCTCAACATTAAAACCTTGTTTATTTTTAAGGGCAACGCCGATATCTAATACTGTTTGAGGATCTGTATCTTTGCCTTGTAATATAGATCCTAGGCTACAACCTAAAACTTCGTCTAATTGATACCCACTGGTATTTATAAACACCTTATTAACCCAGGTGATTTTACCTTGTTCATCTGTCAAAACTACCGCGTTAATGGTTTCTTCAGCAACCTTGGCCAATACTCTATTGTCTTTTAGGCTTTGCTTTAGGTTTTCTTGAACAGTGAAGTTTTCAGTTAGATCGTAGTTTACGCCTATGACTTTACATACTTTACCAGTGTTATCACGCACAGCGTGTCCATAAGCTTTTATATAACGCACTTGCTTATCTGGCGTAATTATTCTGAAGGTTGTATTAAATTTTTTGTTTTCATGTGTTGTCAGTCTTAACGACTTAAATGTCATTTCCACATCGTCGGGATGCAAGGCATCTTGCCATTCAGAAACAGTGCCATTAAAGGTATTGGGATCATGCTGATAGAGCAAAAACATTTGTGCGTCCCAAATGAGTTTCTCAGTTTCAATATTAAATTCCCATACGCCAATTTGTGATGCCTCTTTGGCGATCATTAGGCGCTCGTTTGTATCATCTAATTGGTCTTGGGTGCTTTTTAATTTTGACGACTCAGTTATGGTCGCAGTAACAGAATTTTGTTGGTTTTTATGTGATGATTTTAAATCGACTGTGACAAAAGTAATTTGACCGTTTTTATGTAACCCAGAGAAAGCTTCCCCATCACTTATAATGAGGTCAGTTTTGGCTTTGAAAAATTGATTAAGGAGTTTTTGGTGTCCTTGATTATATTTATCTTGCACCAAATCAGCGAAACACATTTGCTTGAACTCTGAAGGTGTATAGCCAAATAGATACTCGGCAGCATGATTGGCATAAAGAATGTCGCCCTTCTCAGATATCTCAAAAACTGCGCTTGAGATTGAATCTAAAATAGCCTGTAATCGCTTGATCTCTTTGACTGCCTGGCTATTTGAGATTGCCGTTTTGTTAGATTCCATACATCTCCAATCTGCTACGAAAAGGCTTTTCTGTAGCACAACATCAAGCTTAACACTTTTTTTCATGTTGCCAATTGGCTTTCCGTATTAGACTACAACCAATGAATTAGTCGGAGATCAGTTTGCCAGTAAAAAAAGTAGTCGCCCCTGAGTTTGAAATAGAGTTTTTTTTACCTAAATATTGGTTAACGTGGCTCAGTATTCTGATTCTTTATAGTGTGTCTTGGTTACCCTATCGAATACAAAAAGGTATTGGGAAATTATTAGGAAAATTACTCAAAGTGATAGCTAAAAAACGCTATAACGTGGCTAAGCGTAATTTGGAATTGTCTTTTCCGGAACTAAGCCAAGAAAAACGCCAAAGCATTCTAGACGCAAATTTAGACAATGCAGGTATGGCAATACTTGAGACTGGGATGGGGTGGTGGTGGCCAACATGGCGCGTTACTCGTAAAGCGGAATTTGAAGGTTTTGAGCATATTGAGGCCATATTGGCTAAAGGCAAAGGTGTGCTTGCTTATGCAATACACAATATGAACCTTGAGTTTGCTTGCCGTATCGCAGGCCTTAAATATCCCTCAGTGGTATTTTATCGTAAACATAACAATAGGTTAATGGAATTTATCCAATACCATGGTCGCAAGCGTAGTAACAAATATATGGTGCACAAACGAAATGTTAGAGGCTTAATCAGCGCTTTAGATGAGGGTGAATTATGCTTATATTTACCGGATCAAGATTACGGTCGTGTTAAATGTGAGTTTACGCCACTTTTTGCTGTCCCCGAAGTGGCAACAACAACCGGGTCGTTGTTATTTGCTAAACAAGCAAATTGTGAGACTGTTTTTCTGGTTTCGATTAGAACAGATAAGGGTTATAAAATAATTGCACTACCTGGACTGGAGAATTTTCCCTCAGGTGACGATATATATGATGTGACACGTATCAATCAAATGATTGAAAAAATGATCTTGATCGCACCAGAACAATATTTGTGGATGCATAAGCGCTTTAAGACCAGGCCTAATGCAGATGATCCCTCTCTGTACGATTAATGGTAATAACGAGGCTAATCAATAGTTAGTATGTGTAATGAAAAAAACTAAACAAGTATCTAATTCTTTATTTTGGCTGAAGCATTTACTTTTGGGACTGATGATCATTGCAATTGCGGTTGTTGTATTGATTATGCAAAAAAGCAATGAATCTGCTATGCGTCCTGAAGGCGACACCGGTAAAAAAAACATTTCTAGTAATATGAGTAACTTTTATGCGGATTATCGTTTATCTTCTCGTCATCCTCGCGAGGAAGCCTTAGGAGACTTCGTTATGGGGGTGAAAACCTCTGATAAACCTTTAGGCGAACGTTTGCAAAAAATGGAAAGCCTACAAAAACCAGTTTCGGGAAGATGGGTAGGGGAGCACAAACATCGTACATTTAAGGCAGGAAGTACACTTCGAAGTGCCATTACCGATTATGCTCAGTCAGAAGGCATGCAGGTAATCTGGGAGCTTGATAAAGATTTTATTGTCAAACATCCTTTTCAACTTGATGATTCCATTTTGGGCAGTTTAAAAATGATTGCTAATGCCGTCGATGCTAACTTTGATGGAGAGGTCAAAGCTTATATGTGTCCCCGACAGCGCTCTTTGGTAATTACCTCAAAATCATCAGAGTATCTAGAAAAACAATGTGCAGAGGCTCGTCGATAAAGCCCGCATTCAACATAACATTATCGTACTAATTTGATTAAATATTTGTGCCAAATCACTTTTACTTTTGTTTGAAAATCAACAAGTGACGAATTGACTGCAACCAATGCTCCGTTTTGTAATGCTAATCGATGAGCATAGTTTCGATATTCTAAATATGCTCGGCTGAGAGTTTCTGCTTCAGCTTTTGTTATAAGGGACAACGTTGCTAAGTCAGCTAAAATTCTTACATTGTCAGGCCATTTGGCTAAGCTTGGAAAAGAACTCGTGTGGGCTAGCAACATAAACTGCACAATAAATTCTATATCAGCTATTCCCCCTGCATCCTGTTTTAAATCAATGTTATTTGTATCCCCTTTGGCTAAATGGGCTCGCATCTTTTCGCGCATAGATACCACTTCATCTGCCAATTCTAATAACACTCTTGGTTTTGAAAGTACCTCTAGCCGCACGGCACTAAAGCGTTGCTGCAGTTCCCGAGAGCCTAAAATAAATCGTGCTCTACCAAGCGCCTGATGCTCCCAGGTCCAAGCATTTTCGGTTTCATAGGTAGCAAAACCATTCACATGAGAAACCAGTAAGCCAGCATTACCGGAGGGGCGTAATCGCATATCTACATCATAGAGTAGTCCTAAACCCGTTTTGATCGTAAAAATATGCAATATGCGCTGGGCAAGTTTGATATAAAAACCAGTCGCTCCAATTGGTTTTTTGCCATTGGTGAGCTGTTGACCGTCGCAATTATGTACAAACACCAAATCTAAGTCGGAGCCATAACCCAATTCCCAGCCTCCCAGCTTACCAAAGCCTAGTACCGCAAAACCTTTGTTTTGAATGCTTTTAGGGCCTAGAGTTTCACATACTGGCACTCCATGTTTAGCCGTTATTTGTTGCCATGCAATGTCAACAACTTGAGCAATAATGGCTTCGGCCAAATACGTTAAATGGTCACTGACTTGCATAACAGGTAAGGCGTTGGAGATGTCAGAAGCAGCGATTTTTAGTTGTTGGCTGAGTTTAAATTGTCGTAAAGTTTCTATTTGTAGCTCTAAATCTTCTGGCTCTACCCGCAATAAAGCTTGGCGCAGTTCATCAGCATATTGGTTAAAGGCCACTGGTTGATATAGAGAAATGGGATTGAGTAACTCATCTAACAGCAACGGAAAACGCGAAATTTGTTGGGTTACCCAAGGGCTAGCAGCGCATAACTTAACTAAGTGAAATAATGCCCCTTGGTTTTCAAACAATAACTGCAGGTATGCAGTTCGCCCTAATACTGCATGTAAAACAGTTAAAATACGTCTGAACAGCTCTGCATGGTCGTCTGCCGATGAACTCAGGATATTATGGATAATCACCGGCATCAGATTATTGAGTGTAGTAAGGCCTCGTTGGCCAATTCGCTGCTTAGTTAAATTTTGTTTAAATGCGCAGACTTGTTGATATACATTTTCGCCTATGAGCACACCTGTCGCGCTAACTTCATCTGCTAAATGCCAATGATTCAATATGCTTTGTGTTTCTGCCGCATCTAGTTGTAACTGCCAAAGATCTTTTGCTCCTTGTTGCAGTTCGTCGGCAACATCATTTTGCG
>Ga0115005_10004413_pt1 | contig 11163 bp, 3 predicted proteins | sample ArcOceMetagenome_FD_87163 | JGI IMG/M metagenome (GOLD analysis project Ga0115005, IMG submission 87163) | Marine eukaryotic phytoplankton communities from Arctic Ocean - Arctic Ocean - Greenland ARC118M Metagenome | ecosystem: Environmental > Aquatic > Marine > Oceanic | place: Arctic Ocean...
AGGATTATCAACTGTACATTTAATATCAGGTCTCCAGTACAATTGCGGTAAATCTTCCTGATTGGCATCAAATCCTCTAATTTTAATAGTTACAGATGGAATAGTTATCCAATTACTAGTAAACGGTACATCAAATAATGCTCTGGGTGCATAGTTGCGGCGCACAATAACTGGATGAGGAATTCTTGCGGCATTCGAACCACTAAGCGCCCAAGTCAGTGCTCCTCCTTGTTGATAATCCTGTGGGTGAGTCTGAAAAATCGTGTCGGGTAGACCATTAAAGTTAGAACTAATAGGCTCACCTAGACCGCCAATTTGATCAACTCGATCTATCGTAACTTTTCTTGAGATGACGCTGACAACAGCACCGCCAGGCTTAGGTGTTCCTCCTGCTTTGGCGCTTGACGCACCAGCACCTACAGAATTGACTGCACGAATTCTAAATTCATATAGAGAACCATTGACTAAGGGAGAATCTCCCACAGTGTTAGGAATATTTATTGGAGATACAGCGTCAGTTGGATTCAATGTTACCCAACCAGACTCTAATAGAACTGATTGACTGGCAGGAATAAGAAACGTAGCACCTGCGGGACCGACCCAACTTCCACCAATTTCACCGCCCACTATGTTTGTCTCGTTATATGCCCAAAAGTATTGGTAGTTAGTGATAGCAGGTATAGTAGCAGTGCCACTAGTTGGAGGAGTAAATGATATCGATGCTTTTCCATCGCCAGCTGTCACTACTAAATTTGTAGGTGCACCCGGAGCAAATAACGTAACTGCTGGTGGCGGAGTTGGCGGATCTGATGCCTGCGCTGTCGTACTAACACTTATCGCATTAGACGCAGTGCCTATTCCGTAATATGTAATATTTTCTTCGACATATACATTAGTTGCACGAAGTCTTACAGTATATGCCGTGCCGGCGGTTAGACCAGGTATCACTATTGGACTTACAAGTTGTGTTATTGCTGTATAGGTTGTGCCATTGTTTACTGAATATTGATAACCAGATAGACCTGTCGCCGATCCAACGTCTGAAGGTGCAACGAATGCTACCGATAAGCTTGTCTCACTCGCTGTGATAGCCAAACCAGTAGGCTCATTAGGAGCTCTTTGTCCTAGACCTGGAGGGGGTTCTGTAATTGGTACGAGTATGGGGTTGCCATTTTCATCTATGATTGTCGTGTATGTGACACCACCGTTTGCAGAGCTATACATGTCTGAGAAACTTATTGGTCCATTTTTTGGAATGCCAGTGTTGACAGCGGTTTCGGTAGATGTTGCAGTCGGCTTTCTTTTAATAGCATAAGCTTGAATTTCATATTCCGTAATACCCTGTATGTATTCATTAACACTATATTCAAGGAAAACGACAGTTCGTTCTGAGCCTATCGCATACGTGTATCCATCTGAGTGTTTAATTTCTCCGCCTAGTGCGAAGTTAGTCCATATGAACGAACCACTACCCCATTGCATTAGCATATAAGAAGTAACATTTAGCGTGATCAAGCCCTGTGCGTTACAATACTGACATGCGAATCTCTGATTAGGATCAGAGTTCTGTGAGCCTGGAATGTTGATTGCTTCTGCTGTGAACGTGCCTGTGCCGACAGTGGTCGTTGTATCAGGCACGTTATCACCGCCTCTATAGAACTCGCTTAATGAGTGTGAGCCGGTGTCTCCAAATTCTGAAGCGATCTCATCTAATGCCAAGGCGGGTGGCGGTGTATTGGGATTGTTATCTGGATCTCTATCCTTGATCGCCATGTCTACCTGTCCTTCTTGAGTTCTTCGATTTCTGCCTTCAATTCTTTGATTGATTCGATCAACAGTCCTACAATGTTGCCATGTCGTACAGCTTTAGATGTTGTTCCATCTAGAAGTTCAGTCTCATAAACAACTTCTGGTAAAATTTCTTCAAACTCTTGTGCGATAACACCAGTCATAGGAGTCTTATCACCCTTGTAGTTGTATGTGTATCCAGATACTTTAGAAATCTTATCTAGGGCATTATCAATCTTTACGATATTTTCTTTACGTCTTATATCAGATACACTACCGAATGCTGTGATATCGCCTATTGTTACGAAGTTGCCAGTGGACTTTGCTATTGAAACTTTTGGAGTAATGCCGTCTACAATCGACCAACTGGTAGCGCCTGAGCCTAGAGATACGAAGTGGTTGCCTACTGAGTGTATTACAAATGCGTTAGTATTAGTTGTGTACGTGCCGTGTCTTATAGAAGAGTAGTCAGTTGGACTGGCCGCATTATTAAATTTTATTTGCTTGCCGTATGTTTGATGAACATCCTCAGTAAATGTGCCTCCGGCAATGGGCATATATGCCAATAGAGTTGTACTTAAGTCTGTTATATTGGCAGATTCATGCGAGTGACTATTATCCCCAACAGTTAATTGAACATTAGATACTGCCGCTGATCCGTCTATATCAAAGTTTCCAGTTACATCGCCCGTGAATGCGACATTTCTAGACGCTGCCCACTTAGTTGCTGTTGCGGCATTACCTGTGATATTTGATGTTATAGATGCAGGAAGAATATCATTACTGATCGTAAGACCCGTACCTGTTATAACGTTGACGTTGGTGCTTCCGTCGATCTTAAATACTTTAGTGCCTGCGGCATTCTTAATTTCGAATATCGATTCGCTTGTCGCTTGTGCTGTCCACTTAAGTACATCAGCTAAATAGAATTTTAATTTTGATGATGTGGTAGCATTGATTCCTAGATCGCCATTGACATCTAACGTAGCGTTCAAGTTAATTAAGTTACCAGCACCTAATGCGTCTATGGTGTCAGTGAAGATTGTTCCGGCCGCTGATACGTTACCTGTTAGAGCAATATTGCCAGTGTTTGCTGAAGCAGTATCGCCCAAAGTAACAACAGTGCCGAATCCGGTAATCATCTCATTCGTTCTATCTTTCCAGATTCCGAATGTATTTTCATTTGTAATTGCTGTTAAGTTTAGGCTCATTTGATTTTCTCTTTACATGTTTGTTGTAGCGATTCTATTGCACACTCTAGCTTATGTATACGTTGTTCCATCGATTGGATAACTCTACTCTGTTCTTTTCTCGCCTTAGCAGAACGAAATGCGGAAACATCAGTGTTAACTAATGCCGCATCTTTTCTCGTAAAACCTACTACATCTATACTCATGTCAGTGCAATCGCTCTATAGTCAAAGATGTGCGGGAATAGATTAGCCGCCGGTACGACAGTAATATCTGTAGCATTAATCTCTGCTGTAGTTGCGTGTCGTAATACTATCTTTAACTGGAAAGTACTATACTCATTAGTCTCACTCGGCAAGGTATATTCAAACTCTCTATAGTCTTTAGTATTCGATGGATTAGAATATAAGTCTAGGTTAGAGTTAGTCAACAATGTCCAAGCACTTTTAACTTCAACGTTAGTTGGATAAACAAATCTCGCATAAACGTCTACGAATGTGCCAGCAGGTCTGAATGCACTTAGAAGAACTTTCAATCCAGAAGCATCTAACTGCTCTGCCAGAACGACTTCTTTAGTTACCCAAGCAGATGATAGTGCCGCTGTGTTGGCTATGTTATACTTATAAACGTTGAGCATAGATAGATCAGAGTCAACGATAGGCGTAGCAGACTGGAATGAGCCATTATTCATAGCAACCCTAATCTTAAAGTCTTGCGTATCACTTAGACTAGCATTAACAATATTACTCTTACTCTTGATGTTTCTAGCTAAGTTGGTTGTATAGACATTTCCGTTTGAAGGAATAGTCTTGTCGATCTGTGATCCATTATACAAAGTCAGACTAGTTGAAGTCTTGATGGAGTTATTAGTAAACACTTGTGGCTGAAAGTACGAAAGCTCTTCGTTGTCGATAGATGCTATAGTCGCATAAGCGCCAGATGTGTATCCAGTTATAACTTCAGTTGCGGCAAGTAAGTTAGTCGCTGTTGCTGAACTCTTACGTAAGAACAAACGTGTAGCTGTTCTGCTATTGAAGTATGACACTCTACCGGCTACAGCAAAGAATGCTGTTGCGGCGGTTGTCACTGCTCCATTGTAAGGAGTTCTCAGCGTTAAGTCTTGTCCACTATTAATAGCTCCTACAATCTCTGATAAGAATGTATTAGTACCGGATTCAATGAACACATAATCTCCGATAGAGAATCCACTACCACCGAGGATAGTCAATGCTCGTCCATTTACTCCAGCAGGATACTGTGTAGTCTTTTTGACGTATACTAATTCATCATTCTTAAAGTTATTAGTTGTTCCTGATACAGTCAAGAACTCTACATCATTAGGCTCAAGATCAACACTGCCGGCTGTAGATTGGAATTGGTATCTTTTTAGAGTAAACTTAATGTCTTCGTCTTGGTAAGATTTCCATGCACTATCGTTAGTTGATGTGAACAGTACTCCGTCGCCCCAATCGTTCGTGATAGCTGTTCCTGTTGCTAAGTCTGGGTTGCCAACTTTAGAGGTGTAGATCAAGTAGTCAGGAGAGTTCTGATCTGGGATAACTACAAATGCATATTCCTTTTCTACCTGAAGCTTGACCGGATTCTTAAACGTGACTGTAGTTGCAGTAGTGCCAGTTGTTGACACGTTAACCTGATTTGATCTCAGATGCTTTCTAGCAAAAGGCAGTACTGCTTTAGAAGGATATCCATTAATGACTTCTCTAATCTCGACAGTCACTCCAACAGTTGCAGATTTCTTGTTAAAGAATAAGTCGAGACTACTAACGAATGATACTGAAGCACCTGCGGCTTGTGAAGCACGTACCACAAATGTTTGTGCAATAGGATCTCCCGGAGGAGATCCTCGTTGTGGTATCTGGAAGGATCTATTAACAATACTAGTGCCAGTATCAAAGTCAACAGTACGAGTAGTTGTACTTAATTCGGATTTGCCAATCGCAAAGTTGTATGCACGATACACCGCTTTAGTGTAAGATGTTTTAGCTGAAGATATGTTGATGTATGAACTAACGTCCGCAATCTCTAAGGTATTTTCTCCTACCCAGTATGTAGATTCTGGTAAAAAGAATACTGCTGTTAGAGTTCCTTCAGAGTCAGTACGTACAGATGCGCCAAGAGTTCCGTTTATCTCTACGTCTGCAACATTGTATTCTGTACCAGAACCAACGACTGTGGAATTGACGCTTGCGGGATATACATGGGCATCAACAGAATCGCCTTGAAAGTAGAAATAGTGTCTAGTATTAGGTCTAAGACCAGTGACAAGTATCTTAATCTCTTTCGAAGAGGCATACGGCTTCATCGTAACATCTGTTACAAAGTTGCCAACTGATTCCGTGAAACGACTGGTCTCATTTGTCAGACTAGTGGTCGTGGTTGCTACGTTGCCAGATCCAGCTGCCCTACGTGTTGCTGCCGTAACTACGGTAGTATTGGTGCTTTCTCTAGTTAGAGGAATAATCTCTTGCAAGTTATCAAGTACATCTAAAATAGGTGTAGCAAGGTCTATCTCTAAGTTGATAGCAGGGTTCTGAACAACATCGTATCCCGCATCGAATGCAGGCTCGATTGAAGTTTTACCAGCATAGTTGTAGAAGTTAGACACACAGTTTCTAAAGCTAGTAGCATAAGGCTGATCGATAACAGTCACACGTGTTCCTGTGTCTGCTAATGTTATGATATCCTGGAACGTGTTAGCTCCAGTACTCGCTCCAACTTTTAGATCAATCGGGAACTGAGTGACTGATGGAGTTGCCACTGTTCGTGTCTTATCAACACCAGCTTTAAATTCTGGATCAGTGATATCAGCTATTTGTAAACCTTTGAATCCATCTACTAAGATGCCGTTCTTGAATCTATCGTTTCCACTACCGTCTGGAATGAAGATGCTCTTTGCGTCAAGTTCTAACATGCTAAGAGATACGAGATTTGTTAGACGATCTATTCTGTCTTCAATGCCAGCAATCTCTTTCATCGTATAGTTCTTATTAGATACGTCATTGATTTTGAGAGAGTTGTTGCCAGTTATAGCAGTGGTGTTGCCAGGCACAAATATGTTATTGATTGCATACAGTCCTTGCAGTGTTGGGATACTTGGGTTCTCTGCTTCTCCACCTTGATAGAGAGAGATTCCTCCTAGCTCATCAATTACCACGCTATCGACTCTAGACATGTAGTATGCGTGAGTAGCTGAGATAGTACTTTCATTAGCGATCTGAATGCCAGGAACAACTGTTGTTCCGCTCACAGATGCCGATGGTGCACCAGCAACACCGACAGAGTATGACACTAAAGGAGTGCTGTAAGGTCTGAAGTCAAAGCAGTTAACTAGGTTATAAACTATTCCGTTTTTACCTACGAAGTCTTTAACTAGATTCTTACTTGCAAGTGTACTATAACTATCTACTGTTATGTATCCACTACCTAGAGTAGAAGTTCTTTTCAGTACCTTCACTTTAATTCTGAGTGCGTTGTTGGATATAGTCTCACCTAACTTAGGAGTAAGGTATGAGATGCCGTAGAAGTTATCTTTTTGGTTGTTAACGAGTCTGAACTTACCTGTTACGTTAGCGCCTGCTCCGTCTTGATCGATGACTTCGAGAAGTTGGATAGCATTAGGAAGACCTATAGTTGCGATGCCCGCATTAAAGGTCGACTTGATGTAAACGTCTAGTTCTTGTAATCCATCTTCGTCTGTTCCGCTTACGATTGCATCGTAATATAAGAACTGTGCAGTGCCAGAACTTAGTGTTACGTTGACATCATTACCAACTACTGTGCTTGTAGCGGTGATCATATTATTAGACGCATCAACTGCAAAGATACTGCTGTTGCCTAGGGGCTGTTCTGTAGCTGTAGCTGATAGCGTGATTGTAGCATCTTCGCTGGCATCAATAGCAAGTCGCATTCTCTTAGTATACTTAACATCTGTCATGCTACTCATGCTAGTCTTACCAGCATCGAATATCTTACCGCCACTGTTAGTGCCGTAGAGTGCGCCACTGTTAGTCAGTGGAGTATTCTCGATCTTAGCTACCGCTGTGTTCTCTTGTCCAGCAGTCTTCGTGACAGCATAAACATATACTTTGCCAGGAGTAATATTAGATATTGAACATGATCCGATAATTGCGTTCGAACTGTTCTTTAGATTATATCTGCTTCCGTTTAAGTCAAAGTGGTCTATTTCTTGACCTGCCGCTGGATCGAATGTGTAATATTGTCCGTAAGATACACCAGTGAACTGATTAGTCTTTGACTGAGTAAGAGTGGTTGGAGCAATCAATAGTTTTCTACTAGCGATGTTCTGTACTTCAGTACCAAAGACGTATGCTTTACCAGGAGAAACTACAGCATAAGCGTCAGATCCCGATTGCTCTAGTGTTACGTTCATTCCTTTTGTGACATAGTTTCCAGATTCATCATAAGTTCTACGTGCCATCTCAGAAGAGATAGAATTGAATTCTGTCTTATCACGAATACGAACAGCGTTGCCATCAACGTAACGAATGAGTGCGAAGAACTCTGTTGGCTCACTCGCTGTGTTATATGATACTAGTGTTGGTACTAGCTTAAGTCTGTCTGCGCCAGGAGCATTCTCGTTATTAAATCCTGCGGCGTTATCAAGTAGAGTCGAATCTATGCCTGATGTGATGATGTTTTCGTTAATTGTGAAACCAGCGGACACATTGCCAGGAGTATTAGAGTACTTCGATACGACAACGAACTGAGAGTTAACAAATATGAAGTGACCCTTCTGATAAAGCACACCTTCTTCACATGTTAGACCGAATGATCTGCCAGCATGGGCGGCGACAGTAGCAACGGTAACAGTGGTGATAGTGGTGCCAACAGAGCCATAAAGTGTAGCGGCATTTGCGTCGGCAACTTTAAAGACTTTAATATCTAATAGTTCGCCCTGTTGAAACTCTTTAACGTCTGTAGTACTAGTGGTTGTATCGTAACCAATGTAGTTCATATATAACGTTTTGAGATCAGGATTCTGAGTCTGGAAACCATTCTCACCTTTAATGATCTCAGCGACTAGACCAGATGCTCGACCTGTTACAGTGTAAGTTACCTGATCTGTTTCGCCATAGAGCGTTGGGTCAGTAAAGTTTGATTGATCGTTTAGCTTCACATAGAAAATATCTGGACGAGAAGTAACGTTGATACCGCTAATGACAGTACCTTCCTTATAGATATTTGAGCCAAAGCGTTCAACCTGCTTCTGGAGAATAGTTTGTAGTTGTGTTAATTCACGTGCTTGGACTGCCTTAGCTGGCTTAAACAGAATACGGTTAAACTGTTTTGCTTCGCTAAAATCATCATAGTACGGATCAACGTTTAAGTCTGTGTTAATGCCCATGTATTATACTCTTTTCCTTAAAAGTCGAAGATAAACTTTATTTTTTCTTTACGATCTGCTTGTCGTTGTATAGGATCAAAATCAACAAAGTGTAGAATGTCTCCACTGTACGCTTTATAGTTACCATATACAACATTACTATTATTTATATCAATGCCAGCCGTAACGGCGTTGGCTAAAGCAGGATCAGTTTTTATAAAAATCTTGCCAGTCTGAAAACTATTCTGGAAATCTCCAGTGTAGTCAACTAGATAGACTTTAGTATTTGTAGTGCCGTCATAAACACTCTGATGTATTTTGCCCACGACTTGCTCTGTGCCCAAAGAATCGCCTAGAGATATCGTCTGTGCTATATATCTTCCCACACTTGCAACGCTTGTAACATCACCTGTGAGCGTGACTACAGTTCTATTATCAAGCTGTGCTGGTTTAGTAGCATCATTGAATATAGGATTCTTTACTAGTGCTACCTTCGTGTAGAAGTTGGCATTAGGAGTTAGAACATCTTCGCCGCTGAAGTTTGTAACTACTCCAAGTCTACTCATAGACATCTCAGCGATAGCATTTGATCCATGACCACCAGTAGGTGATATGATAGGTCGTAATGATGTTGCAGTTAAGTTTTGTTCATTAGCAGATGCGGCAACTCCAGCGGGTAAAATAAGTTTTGCTGTTGCGTACTTGTACTCACTACCTTTAGTAGTAAAAGCAACCTTAGTAAGTGTTCCGAACTGATCGATGATGCCGTAAGCAACACAGGGAGTACCTGAGGATGTACTTCGACTTACTCTAATCTTTGGCAGGAGTTTATATGTCTTACCGCCCTGCGTGAACGAAGTAACGGTCTCTGATGTCGAAATGACTATGTTAATGTATTGTCCTGTGCCACTAGGCTGAGCAGATGTGATAACATCAAACACCTTACCATCACTTCTCCAGAGATATAGATTCGCATAGGAGTTATCACTAGTGTCTAAGAATGATCCAGACTTAGGAGAAATCTTAACTACAATAGACTTCTTAGTGGTTAAGGCAGAATCTTGTGTGACTGTTTCACATGCAACTGTAGATGCATCAGCCGTAGTAGTACCTGGTCCGAATACACATTTACTGAATAGTCCGCTAGGGGTATTAGTAATTACAATCTGTGACAGACCTTCTTTAGCACCCGATTGGACTAGAGTATCACCCAGAGCAGGATAAGGTAAAGGCAAACTATCTGTAGTTGCAAATACTTGTGCTTCTGCGCTCGTGACTGAGAACATATATTTCCATACGTAGCCATCACTTGATATGATTAACTCATATGTGCTAGTATCGATTTCATTAAGACTTGGTGCAGATGTGGATGGTCCACCGTTATTATTATCTAGACACTTAAATACGTAGTAGTTGCCTTCATCGTTAACGACTGTGACGATCATGTTTAATAGTGACGTATCTTGAGTGTCATCGAAATCATCGTAGACTGTGCCTGCTGCCCAGTTATTGATATTGAACATATAGCGAATTTCATCAACGCCCACTTTGTTTCCAAAGATGACTCGCCTCTCGAACTCTCGCTTTTCGAATTGGGTGTTTGCTATACTATTAGGCTTATCGATACTAGAGCCCATGATATAGTAATCAGACTCAGGATTAAGATTCGCTAATTGTGTATTAACGATTCCCGTAATGTCAGATACATTGCTTGAAGATAGACTAAGTGAGTTGCTTGTGTCGTACACGCCAAGAGACGTTGCAAAGTTAGAACTCACTGTAGCATTGTTACTGACGAAGGAGCCAAATAACTCTTTCGTAGTCTCTACTTTAAAATTTTCAGTTATAATTTTTGCCATTGTTCTATCCGTTAAGTCCCTATCTGTGTTGTGACGTTGCCACTTGTAACAGTGTCAAGCGTTATGACTGTGCTTACAAGTCCTTGATTGTCCTCAGTGTTCAAGTTTTGTGTACCCTCTTCATTCGACAACTGAGTTTCTGTAATATCCCATACTTGGAATTCCACATCTAGTGTTGAAGATAGATTACTATCTGTATTTATGAGAGGGGAACTGAACAGTTTTGTACCAGCTACACCCACAACATTATCTATAAGAGGAGTATATTTCACTGGGTCTACAATAGATCCAATATCATACGAGTATTCTTGATAGTAATGATTGTCGTGTATCTTTCTATTAATTTCACTTAAGAACGAACTAGTAGTCTTCCACTTACCTTCGCTTAAGCCAGGTCCTAAAGTACGTAAATCTGCTTTAGCGACAGAGATTCCATCTGTGTCTATTAAGTCTACTAACTCTCTATCTTCGTATCTAAAGCCTGTGTTCAGTATGCTTACTGTGTCGATCTGACCAGTCTGATAACTAGCAATGCCTGATATAACAGCATTCGAACCCATGGCTTTAGATGTCATATCTTTTCTAACATTCGATATAGCGTATTCTACACCACGAATGTTTACAGTAGAGCTAGTGTCAAAGTTATGGAAACTCAATAGCTTGAAGTAGAAATCGTTGCCACTTCTCTTAAGAAACTTAGCACGAACAGTATATGGAATACCGTCTGCGATGACGTATGTAGGATCTTCTACAGTGATAGCAGATGTCACAATCTCACCAACTTCTAATAGGAAGTCAACAGAAGCAAACGTGACGATAGGATTTCTCTTGTCGAATTTAGCGATGTCGCTATAGCTTGCTTCAGTGAGTACGTTATTCTGATATGCATTACCTGCACTCGTAACAACGATATCATCTATAGAGCCTATAGTAACTGTAAGAGGAGTGAATGCGTCTTTGA
>Ga0115005_10004416_pt1 | contig 11158 bp, 10 predicted proteins | sample ArcOceMetagenome_FD_87163 | JGI IMG/M metagenome (GOLD analysis project Ga0115005, IMG submission 87163) | Marine eukaryotic phytoplankton communities from Arctic Ocean - Arctic Ocean - Greenland ARC118M Metagenome | ecosystem: Environmental > Aquatic > Marine > Oceanic | place: Arctic Ocean...
TATTCCAGCACATGAATACATTTGCCAAATGATTAACGATCATATGGGTGAAATTATTCTTTGCCCAGTAGGTCCACTTACAAATATAGCGTTAGCTTTGCGTTATGACCCAACAATTGTCTCTAAGGTAAAATCAATTGTTATTATGGGTGGTGGTTTGCATTCTGGTGGTAATGTCACTGAATTTGCTGAAGCAAATATTTGGAACGATCCTCACGCTGCTGATGAAGTTTTTGCTGCAGATTGGGAGGTCACAGTAATTGGTCTCGATGTAACACAAAAAGTGGTCTGCCCTCATTCTGACTTTTCTGCGTTAACTTTAGATGCTCCCATAATTGGTAAATTTTTAGAGCAAGCTACTGATTTTTATATAAAATTTTACAAAGAGGCTGCTGGTATTGATGGCTGCCAAATGCACGATCCTATTACAGTTATTGCTACAATACATCCTGATTTGTTCACGTATGAATATCATCCAATTCAGGTTTGTCTTGATACAAATAAAGTAGGTGAAACTCAAATTAGTAATGATGCTGGCCGTCGCGCAGCTAAGATTGCAGTGGATGTAAATGTAGACGCAGTGAAGAAAATATTTTTTAATACGATTAGAACTGGATTTTAGGGAGCTATATCATGGCTGAATTCGAAATATTAGCAATTGGATTAGATGAAGCAGATGCGCCAGCGCGATTTGCTAAATCATTCCGTGAAACAGGATTTGCAATTTTAAAAGATCATAATATCAGTGCTGATGAAATTGATCGAATGTATGGTGTCTGGACTGATTTTTTTGCAAGTGAAGAGGGGCCTAGTTTTGCTGTCCAACCAGGAGAATCTGCTGGTTATTTTGGTTATAAATCTGAAAATGCAAAAGGAAGTGCAAGCAAAGACCTTAAGGAATTTTTTCATGCTTATGAAAATAAAGATTTGCCTAAAGGAACTGAAGCTGAAACACGTGAATTTCAAAGTAAACTTGTAAATTTGGGTGCGACTTTATTAGCTTGGTTAAGTCAAGAAACCCCTAGTAATGTTAAATTTTCAGAACCCTTAGAAAATATGATTGATGGCAGTAATATGAATTTATTGCGTATTATACATTACCCACCTCTACCAGATGATGTTGAACAAGGTGAAGTCCGTGCTGCTGCACACGAAGACATAAACCTTATCACACTTTTGGTTACTGGAACTGAGCCGGGTTTGCAGGCTAAAGATATTAACGGAGGCTGGCATGACGTACCATGCAAGCCTGGTTATATCACTGTGAACTCTGGGGATATGCTTTCCATGGCTAGTAAGGGATATTACCCTTCAACCCCTCACCGAGTAGTTAACCCGCCTAAACAAAAAAACTGCTCACGTTATTCTATGCCGCTTTTTATTCATCCTCGTCCTGATGTTTTTTTGGATGAAATGACTGCGGGTGAATTTTTAGACGAACGTTTAAAAGAAATCGGATTAAAATAAATTAGCAAACGCTGTTGTTTGTTATTATAAAAAGTGCATCTGCACACAACTAGGAGAATATAATGAAAAAGATCTATATAATTGTGATGGCTGCCATCATGAGTTTCATGGGGGCTTTGGCTTTTGCTGAAGACTTTAAGCCAGCTGTGATTTACGACATGGGTGGTAAATTTGATAAATCATTTAATGAAGGTGTTTACACAGGTATCAAACGCTTTACTGCGGAAACTGGCATCGAAGTGATGGAATTTGAAGTCACAAATGAAGCTCAACGCCTGCAAGCAATGGAAAAAATGATACAGCGTGGCGCTACATTGGTGTTGGGCGTAGGCTTTGCTCAAGCAGATGCTATAGATAAAGTTGCAGCGGCTAATCCAGATAAAATGTTTTCGATTATTGATGTTAATTGGTTAGATCGTCCAAATCTGCGCCAATATTCTTTTAAAGAAGAAGAAGGGTCTTACTTAGTTGGTATGGCTGCAGCTATGGCTTCTAAAACTGGAACAGTTGGTTTTGTCGGTGGAATGGATATCCCATTGATTCGAGCATTTCAGTGTGGATATGAGCAAGGTGTTATGGCAGTAAACGCTAACGCGACAGTTTTGAAAAATATGACAGGCACAACTCCATCAGCATGGAATGACCCAGCAAAAGGTTCAGAACTTACTCAAAGTCAAATTGACCGTGGCGCAGATGTTATTTATCAAGCTGCTGGTGGTACAGGTGCGGGTGTTATCTCAGCTGCAGTTGATGCAGGTAAATTAGCAATTGGTGTTGATTCAAATCAAAATCACATCGCACCAGGATCAATCCTAACATCTATGCTAAAACGTGTTGATGTTGCAGCATATAATACAATGAAAGATGGTCTTTCAGGTGATTTTAATGTTGGTGTTCAAACCCTTGGCCTTGCTGAAGATGGTGTTGGATGGTCATTGGATGAGCATAACGCAAGTTTGATTACGGCTGATATGAAGTCTGCACTTGATGAGGCATCAGCAAAAATTATTTCTGGTGAAATTGATGTGCATGATTATCGTTCTGATAATACATGCTCAATGTAAGTTATATTATAAAAAATGTCTAACGTGACACAGAAAACAAGCGGTGGAAGTGCCGCTTGTTACATTCTTGAATTACAAAAAGTATGTAAATCTTTTGGATTGGTTCAAGCCAACAAGAATATAGATTTGCAAATTCAGCCTGGAACAATTCACGGAATTATTGGTGAAAATGGGGCAGGCAAATCAACTTTGATGAATATTTTATATGGTTTGCACCGTGCTGATTCTGGCAGTATGTTTATTGATGGAGCCCCAACTAGAATAAAAAGTAGTGCGGATGCGCTCTCGCTAGGAATTGGAATGGTTCATCAGCATTTCATGTTAATTCCACGTTTTACTGTTTTGGAAAATGTGATGCTTGGATCAGAAGGTGGAGCATTACTGAAGTTAGGTCGAGCGTCTACTATCGCTAAATTAAAAGAACTTGGCCAAACATTTGATATGGAAGTTGATCCAGATTTATTAGTTAGTGATTTAAATGTTGGCATGCGCCAAAGGGTTGAAATTTTAAAGGCCCTTAAAGGTGGTGCTAAAATCTTGATATTAGACGAGCCTACCGGGGTCTTGACACCCCAAGAGGCGACTCAACTATTCGATATACTTAATAAATTACGTGTTAATGGAGTAACGATTTTATTAATAACTCATAAGTTGGCAGAGATTATGGCAATTACTGATAATGTTTCGATCATGCGTGGTGGTGAAATGGTAGGGCACCGTAAAACTAGTGAGACTAATCCACAAGAGTTGGCCGAATTGATGGTTGGCCGCAAAGTTTTATTAAATGTAGAAAAACCAGAGGCAATGCCTATGGATGTGGCATTAACAGTAAATAATTTAGGATGTTTTTCTTCTAGAGGACATAAAGTTTTAGATAATTTGTCTTTTGAGGTACGCGCTGGTGAAATTCTTGGCATAGCTGGTGTATCGGGAAATGGCCAAACACCTTTAATGGAAATTTTGAGTGGTATGCGAAAACCTGATGAAGGTAGCTTTGAAATTTTAGGTAAAAAAATTACACCAGAAAATGAAGTAACACCAAATATTATGCGAGAAAACTTTATTGGGCATATTCCTGAAGATCGGCATAAGCATGGTTTAATTTTGTCGTTTGAAGCCTATGAGAATATGATCTTAGGCTTCCATAATTCAAATTTAACTGGCACAAAAAAAACATTAGATAAAAACTATATGCTTGAACACTGTGACGCGCGGATGGAAGAATATGATATTCGCCCTAGAAATTCAAAACTCTTAGCAAGCAGTTTTTCAGGAGGAAATCAGCAGAAAATTGTAGTTGCACGTGAACTTTATAAAAATCCAAAATTATTAATTGTTGGTGAACCAACTCGTGGTGTGGATGTTGGTGCAATAGAATTTATACATAAACAATTAATTGCATTACGTGATCGTGGCTGTGCAATTATTTTAGTTTCTGTAGAATTGGATGAAATTATGGGGCTGTCTGATAGAATATTGGTTATGAATAAAGGCCAAGAGGTAGCAACAATACGTGGTGAAGACGCTAATGCTCAAAATCTTGGGCTTATGATGGCGGGTATTTCTCAAGGAGCCAAAAATTGAGCGTTAGAAAACCTTTACCACGCTGGGCAGATCTTATTCTTTTACCTTTAATTAATTTATGTGCAGCCTTTTTTGTATGTGGTGTTGTAGTTTGGATTATTGGTGAAAATCCTTGGGTTGCATTGATGGTTATGATCAAGGGTGCATTCGTTTATCCAGGTAGTTTGGGCTATACCTTGTATTATACTACCAATTTTATTTTTACGGGCTTGGCGGTTGCAACAGCCTTCCATGCAAACTTATTTAATATAGGAGGCGAAGGTCAGGCTTATGTAGGTAGTCTAGGGATATTATTAGCTACGGCACTATTCGCGCCCTATTTGCCCAGTATTTTTGTTATCCTACTGTGTATTGTCTGTTCAGCATTAATGGGCGCTGCTTGGGCATTAATTCCAGGATACCTTCAGGCCAAGCGGGGTAGCCATGTTGTAATTACTACTATCATGTTTAATTTTTTAGCATCAGCTTTAATGGTTTGGCTGTTGGCTGGGCCGCTTATTCAAATTGGGCAGCAATCTCCTCAATCTGATCTTATACCTGAGAGTGCACACCTTCCATCGGCGGAAACTTTTTTTGGATGGTTTGGGCTTGATATAGTTTCATCGCCGTTAAACTTATCTTTTATATTGGCTTTAATTGCCTTGTTTGTGTTTTGGGTGCTTATTTGGAAAACCCGTTTAGGGTATGAAATTCGTGCTGTTGGTAAAAATCAAGATGCTGCTAATTATGCAGGCATAAACGTTTCTCGAACTATTATTATTACTATGACAATTTCAGGAGCATTTGCGGGCCTTTTAGCAATTAATGAAGTTATGGGCGTTCAACACCGTGCAATTCTTAATTTTACTGCTGGGTATGGCTTTACTGGTATTGCTGTTGCTTTAATGGGTCGCAATCATCCTATAGGAATTTTCTTTGCGAGCTTACTTTTTGGAGCTTTATTCCAGGGTGGTGCAGAATTAGATTTTGAGTTTAAATCTATTACACGTGATATGGTTTTGTTGATTCAAGGCATGATTATTTTATTCTCTGGAGCACTTGCTTATATGTTTAACCCTGCACTTTCTCGGATCCTTACTCGAGTTTGGAAAGGTGGCGAACAAGATGATTGACTTTTTTTTCCAAGTTCTTTGGGCGTTGGATGCTACGCTTCGTGTAGCAACGCCTCTAATGCTTTGTGCAATGGCGGGAATTTTCTCCGAGCGATCCGGTATTGTTGATATATCACTTGAAGGGAAGTTATTATCTGGTGCGTTTGTTGCTGCTGCAATTGCTAGTCTCACTGGTTCAGCTTGGCTTGGCTTAGGTGGTGCTATCTGTGCATCTGTATTGATGTCGTTGTTACATGGCTTTGCTTGCATCACTCATAAGGGTGATCAGGTTGTAAGTGGAGTTGCAATTAACTTTTTGGCATCGGGGCTAACTGTAATCTTAGGTATAGCCATATTTAAAAGGGGTGGTCAAACGCCTACTTTAAGTTCTGATGAGCGGTTTAGGCCAATCGAATTATGGTTCGTTGATATATTAGATAATCTCCCCATACTTGGTTCTGTTTATCGTGAGTTAGTCAGTGGCCATAGTTTACTAGTTTATATTGCCTTAATTTGTGTGCCTGTAGCCTCGTTCATTTTATACCGTACACGGTTTGGACTTCGTTTACGTGCAGTAGGAGAATCTCCAATTGCAGTAGATAGTGCTGGCGTATCTGTCACCTGGCTAAGATACAGAGCACTTATAGTAGGCGGTGTGTTTTGTGGCATCGCGGGTGCTTATTTATCTATTTCACATGGGGCAAACTTTGTTCGTGAAATGTCAGCGGGTAAAGGATACATAGCATTAGCAGCTGTTATTTTTGGCAATTGGCGCCCTGTTAGTGCTTTCTGGGCTTGTTTGATGTTTGGATTTTTAGATGCGATTACATCAAGATTACAAGGAGTGGATTTACCAATAATTGGTGAAATACCTTCACAACTAATGGTGGCATTACCTTATATCATGACAATAATTTTATTATCAGGATTTATTGGACGGCCAAGTCCACCTTCAGCAATCGGATTGCCTTACCGGAAATAATGTTAACTATAAAAGATATATAATTTTATGTTGGATAAAAAAATAATAGAAAAACTATTAAATGCCGCAAAATTAGCTATGCCTAATGCTTATGTGCCTTACTCAAATTTTAGGGTTGGTGCTAGTGTGCTGTATGATGATGGTTCAATCGAAACAGGTTGCAACGTTGAAAATGCATCTTTTGGTGCAACGATCTGTGCTGAGCGGACTGCCATAAGTGCTGGTGCTGCAAGAGGTAAAACTTCGATCAAAGCTATATGCGTAACTAACATGACAGATACTATGGTCACACCATGTGGTATCTGTCGCCAAGTAATCTGGGAGTTTGGCCAAGACCTACCTGTAATTTGTTCTAATAAAGATGGGAACTATAAAATTTTAACTATTGCTGAGCTTTTACCTCATGCATTTGATCTAAACTAAAATTAAATACGCTATTGCTTTGGCAAAGTCTCATTTAAAAATAAAAGCCCCAGCTCTTAAGCCGGGGCTGGTTGGTAAGGTTGAGTTATGATTCCTATGCCAACCTAGGACGCTAGCCCTTCTTTGTGATCACTGGGATTAATAGGTCGCCCCAGTTACCATCACCATTATGGTGTCGGCTTGATCTAATCAATTCAACTGTTACACCAGCTTCAACTGCGCGTGCTACTGATTGGTTTAAGCGATGTAGGTCGTTAGCTAACATACGAATAGCTTGATCTGCTTGGTCAATTTTTTCTGAAGTAGTTGGTTCTACGGCCTTGATTTGTGCAGTCATTTTTTCTCTCCTTAGTTGAATTGGTTCATTGTATTGTCTTCACCAGCGGCCTTTAAAGCGGCTTCGCCGGCAAAGTATTCTTTATGATCGTCTCCCATGTCAGATCCTGACATGTTCTGGTGTCTGACACATGCGATGCCTTGGCGAATTTCTTTTCGTTGAACGCCAGCTACGTAACCTAACATACCCTCAGCGCCAAAATAATCTTTAGCTAAGTTATCAGTAGATAATGCTGCTGTATGATAAGTTGGAAGCGTGATGAGGTGATGAAATATACCAGCATCTCGAGCAGCATCAGCTTGGAATGTACGAATTTTATTATCAGCACATTCTGATAATTCTGTATCATCATATTCTACAGACATAAGTTTTGAGCGATCATAAGAGGATGTATCCTTGCCCTCTTCAACCCAAATATCAAAAACTTGTTGCCGAAAATTTAGTGTCCAGTTAAATGAGGGTGAATTGTTATATACTAATTTTGCGTTTGGAACTACTTTTCGAACCCTATTTATCATTTCGCCTATTTGACCTATATGTGGTTTTTCAGTTTCGATCCAGATCATATCAGCTCCATTTTGTAATGATGTGATTGAATCTAAGACACAGCGATCAACGCCGGTACCCTCTTTGAATTGGAATAAATTAGAGAGCAAACGTTTTGGACGCATTAGTTTACCATCTTGCTTGATTACAATGTCGCCGTTGCCCATTGTATCCAATGTAACTTCATCACAATCTAAAAAGCTATTGTACTGATCGCCTAAGTCACCTTGTTTTTTTGTTACTGCTATTTGCTTTGTGAGCCCGGCGCCCAAGCTGTCTGTTCGCGCTACGATTATTCCATTATCAATACCAAGCTCAAGGAATGCGTGTCTACAAGCACGGATTTTTTGTAAAAAATCTTCGTGAGGGACTGTAACTTTACCATCTTGATGGCCGCATTGCTTTTCATCTGAAACTTGATTTTCGATTTGGAGTGCACAAGCACCTGCTTCAATCATTTTTTTAGCTAGCAAATAAGTAGCTTCAGGGTTGCCAAAACCAGCATCGATATCAGCTATAATAGGAACAACATGTGTGTCATAATTATCAATTTTTGACTGTATAATTGATTTAGAAATTGAATCAGATGCATCATCTAACTCTCGAAATAGACCGGCAAGTTCACGTGCATCCGCCTGGCGTAGAAATGTGTACAATTCTTCAATTAATGCCGGAACTGAAGTTTTTTCGTGCATTGATTGATCTGGTAATGGACCAAATTCAGAACGTAATGCTGCAATCATCCATCCTGACAAATACAAATATTTACGCTTTGTAGTGCCAAAATGTTTTTTGATGGCAATCATTTTTTGTTGACCGATAAACCCATGCCAACATCCAAGAGATTGTGTATATTGGGAACTGTCAGCATCGTAGGTGGCCATGTCTTTGCGCATAATGTCAGCAGTATATTGTGCTATCTCAAGCCCAGTTTTAAAACGATTTTGCATTCTCATACGCTGAACATGTTCAGGATTAATAGCATCCCATGACTTACCATTTTCAGCTTTAAGGTTATTTATTGTATCAATTGATGTTCCATCGTATGGCATTATTGTCCCCTTTGTAAAATAATAACAAATATTATAATAAAAAACTAAAAAATATATATTATATAAAGTATATCAGATAATTTTGTGACTTAATTTACTAATAATCTCTATATAAAATTATGTTTTACTTGTAATTATCGAGTAATATTGTAAAAGTTTGTCATAATTAAATTGTAAAAAAGTAAAGTTTGTAAATGAGTGATCAAAAGATTTTTGCAGGCCCTCGAGTAAAAAAAATTCGAAATAGTATTGGTCTAAGCCAAACTGCAATGGCACATGGCTTAAATATTTCGCCGAGTTACCTTAATTTGATTGAGCGCAACCAGCGGCCAATTACAGTACAGTTAATTTTAAAATTCTCTAAAATTTACAATATTTCCCCTGAAGATTTAGAAGGAGATTCTGATGGCATAGTCACTGCACTCAAAGAAGTTTTTTCAGATACATTATTACAAGGTGAATTACCTGGATATGAAGAGCTATTTGAAGTCGCAGATGTTGCTCCAAACGTAGCAAGTGGAATTATGAAGCTTCATGAAGGATATCGCCAGACATTACTTCGATTGTCAGAGTTAAATGTAGAAATGACTAGAGGGCAAGATATTAGCCAAACTGCTTTACCTACTGATTTAGTTCAAAATGCTATGGAATCTCGAGAAAATTATTATGATAAATTAGACCGTGCGGCCGAAATACTGGCCTCAGAATTAGATCTCACACGTGGGTTATTTGCTACACTTCAGGATAGGCTCCTACAAAAACATCGAATAACAGTGCAAACTTTACCAATTAATATTATGCCAGAATGGACGCGCCGATTTGATAAACACTCTATGCGATTATTTATATCAGACCGCCTTAATTCTTATGGGCGTGTTACTGAACTGGCTCGCTATCTGGTACACAAGGAGTTAACTGAAGAAATTGATAACGCAGTCTTACGTTTAAACCTAAAATCACCTGAAGCCGTTAAAGCAGGTATTATTGAGCTCACAAATTATGCTGCTCTTGCTTTATTGCTACCTTACAAACGATTTTATCAAATATCACAACGAATGAAATATGATGTAGAGGCACTGGCAAAGCGATTTGATGTATCATTTTGGGAGGTAGCGGTACGTATGACGTCATTAGGTAGGTCCCAAATGGAAGGCATTCCATTTTTCCTACAAGAGGTTGACCAAGCAGGAAATATGGTGCGCCGTCTTGGTTCAAAAGGATATCCTAAGGGTAAGTTTGGTGGCCAATGCCCTAAACTATCTATTTTTAAGGCAGTGTCTCTTCCACAGCAGTTACTAACCCAAATTGTTGAAACACCTGATGGGCAGGCTTATTTTACAATTAATAGATCCACAAAGCAAAGCGGTGGGGCTTATGGTGAAAGTATGCGGCAAACTGCCATTATGTTGGCATGTGAAGCAGAATTTATCACCGATATGGTATATGTGCAGGGAGGTGCCGTTGATCGTGCTGATGTTGGCCAAAATTGCCGCTTATGTGAGCGACCGCATTGCGCACAGCGCGCAGAACCTCCTATTGCAAGACCTTTGATGTTTGATGAAACTGAAAGTAGTGTGTCAGCATTTAATTTTAAAGTTTGATTATGGAAAATAAGCACGGCGAATTAAATTTAATCCCATAATGGAAAAGAGGCATAAAAGAGATTTACGAAATATTATTTCTGACATTTTACTTCGAATTTTTTCGCCGACCCAAAAGCCTATAAGTGTTGGAATTAGCAAGTAGGTTGATAGCAATGTTAATTGTGTAGTCATATAACCTTGACGAATATATCCAATCACTAGTGGCAAAGTGCCAAGAAAAAATATTAGGCCACTAACACGAATAAACTCTTCTTTTGAAATGCGCCGTGCAGTTAAATACATAGCTAAAGGTGGCGCCCAAACAGATGTAAGTCCACCCATGATGCCCGCAAAAAGTCCTGCAATGATTTGTGCTTTTTTATCATAATTTTCTGGAATAAATGGTGCATTTTTTAACATATTTACAGCGACAAATAATAATATAGAAAAACCCATAAATCCTAATAAAGCTTTGTCACTGACTGCATTTGAAAGATTTACTGTAAGCCACACAAACGTAATCAATATTAAGATGAATGGCATATACTGTTTAAATGTCGAACGTATTGCTCCAGATCTATACACTTGCCACGCATTGGAAAGTATCAATGGAAATATTAGCAGCGCAATTGCAGTACGTGGAGCAGTTGTGAAGGTCATGATACCTAGGGCCGCTGTTGGCAATCCTAATCCAGCTACACCCTTAATAGTTCCCGCAACTAAAAATGTAGCTGATAAAAATATTAAAAAGTAAATTTGATCCATGATTTTAAGTTTAATGCAATGTTTTGAAATGGCAATAAATTTGCTATTAATTAATTAGTTTTATCTAAATTTTTTTAATAGTTTTACCTACAATTTTAAATATTTAACTTAGTGTGTATTTATGAACGAGCAATCTGCTTATATTTAGATTTTAAGTTATTGGTATTGTAACCAAAAATTTAGCGCCGTCTTCACTATCTAAGCATGTAAGTGCCCCTCCCAGATTTTTCATAATTTCCTGACTGATTGCAAGGCCAAGCCCAA
>Ga0115005_10004422_pt1 | contig 11150 bp, 10 predicted proteins | sample ArcOceMetagenome_FD_87163 | JGI IMG/M metagenome (GOLD analysis project Ga0115005, IMG submission 87163) | Marine eukaryotic phytoplankton communities from Arctic Ocean - Arctic Ocean - Greenland ARC118M Metagenome | ecosystem: Environmental > Aquatic > Marine > Oceanic | place: Arctic Ocean...
AGGTTTTTTTGGCTGACCATTAGGTGGCCGACTGATATATGACATAACATTATCCTCTTTAGTACTTCGCAACATGCAGGCGTACAATCTGGTTATCAAATGCCTAGTCTTTTAGGATGACCAATCAAATAGTTGCCCCTAATTAATGTCATTCATGAAGTTTACAAACAAGGCGTCTGGCAAATCCACGTCCTTGGGAATCCACCCTACATCGCCATCAGGGAATATCGCATAGCGCCAGTTATTCATAGGTGTAATTGTCCACGCACCCGCCCTAAGTCCGACCAGACGGCCTTTAGCGCCATGCGCGCAAATCATTGCCCTAGAACCTCGAGGGCGGTCAGGATGGAGCAGGGGACTGAATAACTGAATAACTGGATAACTGAATAACCTAGTAATGGCGTGGGCTGTACAGTTATTCAGTTATCCAGTTATTCAGTTATTCAGCTATCCAGTTATCTATTATATTCAGTTATTTAATATTTAGAGGGTAGGTAGAACTGAAAATATCTTTGCATTATCGGTGGCGGTGGCGACGACGGTGGGAGTGGGGCGGCCTGACAGCTACAATAATTATCCCTATATCTGCCAAAACATATCATAGGCCAATTTCAAAACCTCAAGCGGCCTTCCTAGCCACGCACCGCCGTTTGCCTTTGCTAACTTAATCGTAGCGACTAGTTTGAATGCTAACCGCACTTCATTTAAACTCTATTTACACTGATTGAAAAATAAATGATTGTAAACAGGTGCTGTCTTGGCTATTTTCAAATAGAATAACGTTTCCCTTCTCAATCATTAATATTTGAATTTAATGGAATAATTATGACCAAACTAAAAGCCACACTGTGGCTACTATCTTCTCTTCTTGTTTGCACACCTATAGGATATATAGGCTATCTTAATCAGAGCTATTTTCTGCAAGCCAACAGCCTTAGCATGTCGCTTAAAAAGCCTTTCATTATTGACTACAGCACCCCGGAAATAACTAATGTTGCCTATTGGGTCGGCTGTATAGTTTTAACTTGGCTGATTATGAGTATCGTTCGTTTGCCAAAATATTTTAGAACTAGAAAGAAAATTAAGCTCTTAGAAGACCAAATAGACAGTCAAAATCTTGAGATTGTGGCGTTGTTAGAGAGCCAGAAAAATGCCACGACCGACCGACTCTCTGCAGAGAATCAGACTGACTCTGAGGAAACATCCTCAGACAACAAAGCGGCCGTCGCTACTTAAAAGGGAACTGTGAAGGAACAAAGAAACCAGAGATAATTATCGAAATCAACTCTGGTTTATCGATGCCCGATAGTGCTGTCTTACTTGGCGATGCCGGCATCTTCTGCAGGACCTTCAACCGCAACCTCTTCAACTTTGGACTGTGAAACGTCCTCTACTTCAGGCCAAGAATTGAATGGGAAAGGTTTCTCTTCGGTTGTATAAGTAAGAAAGCTTACAATCTCATAAATGAACTGGGCCAACCCAGATGCCAATTTCTGTACATTGTCATTTTGACCGCCGGTCAATATAGCAAATAATGCCTGACCTAAAACGACCGCCCCAATAACAAAACTTGCAACATTAAAAATCACAGCGAATAGAATCATATAAAGAATACGAGTCCACTGGTTTACATTCTTAAGATTACTTTTAATTTCTGCCTTATCCATACTGTTCTCCGTCTAAAGTTTTAAAGGTTGATTTACTGATTTAAGGGCATGGCATATGCACTGCATTGCACATCAATTCTCCATACTATTCTCCATCTGTCATTTAAGGGTTTTTTGCTCATTCAAGGGCATGACATATGGGTTCCATTACACATCAATTCGCCAAATTCTTCGCCAATATCGTCTTCATATGCAGGTGATTGCATCCGCACAATAGCTTCTGAAAAAAGCATAAATCCAGTCGACCCAGAAGACCGATCATTTGCACCACCGCGGCCACCGCATAGCTCGTCATAGGAAGCTAATTGGTTATATCTTGATGCCGCTTGATCGGCTGCTCCACGATTTTGATCTGCGAATCGAGAGTCATCGCCATTCGCGCTATCACTTAACTCACTCAAACTGGCAATAATGCGGTTTACAATCGGCACCATAAGCTTGTAGCAATATTGCACACGAATTTTCAGTAAGTTTGCATCCTGAAGATTAGCTCCGTCAAAGTCGTCATTGCTGGGGCGAAACATCAGATTATCATTGGGTATTTGAACCGTCCCATCTGCATTAATATTATAAGAGTAACTAGTGAATGCATCTGATGTGGGGCTCAACCTAATTATTTTCGTATAACTATCAACTTCACTTTTCGCATCACGACGTCTGGCGTTGCTATCAACACCCTGGGCAACATCGATTTTAATACCGTCGAGATCGGTGGATGTTGTGTATAGAGGCGCAAGACCTCGAATAAGGCCGCGACGCAAAGCACTGTATGTTGCATTATTTGTAGCACCCAGCCGAGCGGACTGAAATGTCGCATAGTTTAGGGTCACCTTGGCGGAATATATCAGGCCAATTTGGATAGTGCCGAAGATCAGTAAAATGAGTACCGGAATGACAATAACGAATTCTGTCATTGCATGGCCGCGCTGACGACTATCAGACCTGTCACTCATTAGTAACAGACGCCTCCTCACTAAGATTCATATCCGCCTCACCGGAGGAGTCTTTCGGTTGATTGGGACTTTGCTGCAACTCAGACTTAACGGTAATGAAAAATGCATCTGACACCATTTGAGATAGTGCCCGCAGTCCGTCCATCTTACTATCGGCGGGATCTAGATAAGTGCCCATTTCCGCCATAGTTTGCCCTAACATCTGAGCCTGAATTAGCCCTAGGTTGTACCATGCCTTGCTATAATAGGGATCTCTGGCTAACGCCTTTCTGTAAGCCACTATTGCATCATTTTGGCGGAGATTGCGCGCATGACAATTTCCAATACGAAGAAAACTCTCGGTATTTCTGGGCAGTTGCTGTGCTAGACGGCTGTATAGTGTAATGGCTTCATCACAGCGCTTTTCTCTATAAGCCTGATCCGCAAGGCTATTCAGATCTAACACCTTAAAAGTCTCTGTCCCTGTCGTGCTACAACCAAACAAAATGAGCAACAAAGCCGGCAAGGCAAACCTACTGAAATTTTTAGCTATAATATACAATTGACCTTATCTCCTTTTTGAATGCCGAGCACAGCCACCTGGCCCTGTCTCAACTCAATCACTGATCGGGCTGGCCAGCATGCATTGACGCGCCACGGCTGCATATCTTCAATGACGCGTACTACAGTATTATTTTTATCCAGATACAGAACGTCGATACTAAAGCTCATAAAAAAGCTATGAATCGAATTACAGCTATTAATCCAAAGTCCTGCATTTGGCTTTAATACTGCTGCCCCTAGGAGACCACGCATTCTCTCGAACATGGTCTCGGTTCGTTCAACCTGATCCACCGTGCAAACCGATGTTTTCTCAGGTCCACGAAAAATATGAATAGTCGACATCTTCATAACGAATCCTTTAAAAGGTACCCTGTTCCATAAATCTAACCACGATGGGGAAAAGCAAGATAATAAATGTCAGGGGGAAAATAAAAACGACCAGAGGCACTACTAACTTAACTGGTGCTTCCATTGCCATTTTTTCTGCCCGCTGAAACCGCTCTGTCAAACGCTGTTCAGCCTGAATTACCAATGTCTCTTTCATACTGGAGCCCATTCGTTCAGCTTGAATTACGGCACGTACAAAAATAGAGATATCACTAAGGTCCACACGCTTCTCTAACCTCGTCAGGGCATCCGCACGGGTCTCGCCCGAATTAATATCTCGCAACACAATGCGAAACTCATTGCGCATTGCTCCTTTTGGCCCCTTATCAACAGACTGTTTTAGAGCACCGGCAAAATTAAGGCCAGCATCGACACACATACTCAGATACTCTAGATATACAGGCAGATTGCGCACCAATTCAAAATTACGCTTGGTTCTTGTATCACGCATCCATAACTGTGGAAGAACCGCCCCCACCAAGGCTAACAAAACCAACACTGTTCCATCAGGACTGCCCGAACTGGACATCGCAAGCCAGCCCAAAGCCGGGAACAACGTTAAAAAAACAATAATTGAGGAAATAAATTCTCCGGGGGTCACAGCAAAACTGACTCCGTTTTTTTGTAACTTGCTATCAACATTTTCTATTACTTTAATTGGCAGATTGGCCGCCACAAAAAAATCAATTAATTTAATTAATGGCCACACCAACGTCATAAAACCAGGAGGGGTATCCATGCCCGTACGGTTAGCGCCATCAAGCATATAGGCGACCCTGGACATAGCAAGTATTAGGGCAGTTACTGCGGCCCCTGCAGTGAATCCGGCTGAGCCAACCATTATATTTTCCATATTAAATCTCTGTTGCTGTTAGTCTAATCAACTGTCTATAGACGTCAATTTACGTATAAATATAAAACCCATTATCTGCATCACGATCATACCTGCCAGAATAAGCAGACCATTGCGCGTGGTATAAAGTTGTTGCATGGCCTCAGGTTCAAGAAAACTAAGGGCAATACCCACTAACAGTGGTAACGCAGTCATAAAGCGGCCCTGAGCGCGACCCTGGGCAGTCAAGCTATCAATTTTTCCCTCCATCTGGTGTTTTCGGCGCAGAGTGCGCGCCATATTACTGATGGTCTCTACAAGATTCCCCCCCACTTCACGACTAATACGAATAGCAGAACTGGCCATCACAAAACTGGCCAAAGGAATACGTTTCTCAAGTTCTATGAAGCCGTCTTCCATTGGCACGCCCAATCGCATACGCTTGACTAACAGACCAAACTCCTGCCCAAGAGGAGCTGGTGCCTGACGCACCATATCCTCCAAAGCCATAGTAAAGCTGGCACCTGATTGAAGGCCACTAGAAATCATTAGAAAGGCATCTGGCAATTGCCCTTCCAGTTTATCCAGACGTTTTTGTCGCATTCGTGACCAAAAAAATCCAGGTATAACCAGAAGAATGGCGCCCACGCCAGCCGTTAGAACCCATATGTCAAAAACAGAATGCACTAATAAAGGTATAAGTATCAGCGCCAGAATATTGAGAGAAAACAGCACGACTGGATTCATGGTCAAAAACATATCTGACGCGGCAATATCTGCAGTCTCGGTAAATCTATCTTTATAGATTTTGGCGAAAGTTTGAATACTATTAGCTGAAGCCGCAGTCAACGCCGCAACCCCAATGAACACGAATATCACAGTCAATCCAAGTGCGACAATGATCATTACATTTTGTATCATCTAAAAATCCCCATATCAATGTCGACTCCTTGCTCTCTCAAAATTTCATAAAATTTAGGCACCAAACCAGTCGCCTGAAATTCCCCTATGATCTTGCCATCACTGTCAAACCCCTTACGTTGGTAGCGGAATATCTCTGATAGCTGCACCACATCCCCCTCCATGCCCGTGACTTCAGTAATACTGGTAATCCGGCGAGAGCCATCACTAAAACGGTTTTGTTGAATAATAATATCGACTGCAGATGCTACCTGCTCACGAATGGCCATGACGGGAAGATCCATACCAGCCATAAGCACCATAACTTCTAGTCTTCGCAGCATATCCCTGGGGGTATTAGCATGCCCTGTGGTCAACGAACCATCATGACCTGTGTTCATAGCCTGCAACATATCCAAAGCCTCACCGCCTCGGCACTCACCCACTACAATTCGATCTGGTCTCATACGTAGACAGTTTTTAACCAGTTCTCTAATAGTGACCTGCCCCTTTCCTTCCATATTTGCAGGTCTTGCCTCAAGAGCAATAACATGAGGTTGGACCAGCTTTAATTCCGCCGCATCCTCAACGGTGATTACTCGCTCATCCAAGGGAATATAATTTGACAGGATGTTCAGCAAAGTGGTTTTACCCGAGCCCGTGCCTCCTGAAACAACAATATTCATTCTCTGCTCGACGCAGATGCGTATAAAGGCAACCATCGCCTCATTGAGAGTGCCAAACCGGAGCAAATCTTTATCAACCAACTTGTGCTCAGGGAACTTTCGAATAGTGATGCATGGCCCACGCAGTGCCAGAGGAGGAATAACCGCATTCACTCTCGAGCCATCCTGAAGTCGCGCATCTACCATCGGTGAACTTTCATCGATGCGCCGTCCCAATGGAGACACAATGCGTTCGATAGTCGACATAACAGCATCGGGACTACTGAAAGTAACTTCACTCTTTTCCAGTCGTCCTGCCCGCTCAACATAGATATCGTCGTGGCAGTTGACCATTATCTCAGTCACATCTTTATCGGCCAGAAGTTCTTCAAGAGCACCCAGACCTACAGTTTCATCAAGCACAATTTTTAAGAGCTTGGTGCTGTCAATCGTACTGGGGAGCTTACCCCTGATTCCAACAATGATCTTTTCAAGCAGCCCGGATAGTTGATCGCGCACCTGATCCGGCGTCAATTCATCAAGGTGCAAGCGACGCAGATCCAGCTGCTTCATTAACTCTTTGTGTATGAATTTTGTCCACTCCATGTAGCCGGAGCGATCAAAGCCGGAAGAGTTTTCAGTAACAACATTCACCTCACCCGAGGTTCGAACATTCTCAGCCTGAGTCTGGAAATCAGTAGCTTGAAGCTCGCCCTCTAACTCGGCCAAGCGAACTTTGACTTTATACGCACCAAACTCGAGCACATCCGATTCTTGCATGGGACCAAATTGGTCACAGGATGTCCGGTTAACAGTAATCCCAAAACCGCGACTGATATCTTTAATAAAAATACCGGCAAGGTTTTTTTCTAGCAACACATGTCTCGGCGCCACCTTCCAGCCTCGCATGGGGAAGATACTATCTCTGGACTTCCCTAGCTCACAGCTCTCCAGTGCACAGCGAACAGTTTCCGGATCACTACCATCACTACGTTCTACAGTTATTTCAAACACTATGCTTCCCGCTCCAGGTTCTCATTCTTTAAGTGCATCTGATGCTTTATTAAAGTCTGATACCATCTCTTTTGATCGTTTAACCAGCCTGTCATTAAGGCCTTTAGATAGGTCCTCGATCACCGTTGGTGTGACTAAAATGACAAGCTCGGTCTTGCCTTCAACAAAGCTCTTTGACCTAAATAATCCACCCAATATAGGGATATCCGATAACCACTTGAGGCCGCTATACGCAACTTGCTCTTCGCGAGTGATTAACCCTGATAGGGCAAGTGTTTCGCCCGGCTTGAGTACGACATCATTCTCGGTAAAACGCTTTTTAAAGGCGGGCTGGCCATCAACTGCGTTAGCCAGATCGAGCTGGCTCACTGACACAGAAACACGAGCTATAATATTGTTGTAGATATCAAGCGTGGGCTCTATGCCGAGGATAATTCCGTAATCTTTATAGGTGACTGACTGACCACTGGTAGAGCTTGTCACGACAGGCACTTCACCACCCACGGTTAATGCTGCCATACCGCCACTGCGCGAGCTGAGACGAGGCTCAGCCAAGGTAATAGCCGAACCTGTCTGTTCAAGCATGTTAATCACAGAGATCAGCCCGGACTGAATACCAAAGAGAGAATACTCTCGTCCTGCCTTAGCAATCAGAGTTTGCTGCTCCGCAATGGGCAAACTTTTCGTCTCGTCGAGGACCCTACCAAGAGCCATTTCAACAGGGGATGTACTACCGTACAGCTCATTCTCAAATGCTTGCCCTTTCCACGTATTTTGATAGGAAAATGCAGGACCCGCAAAACTCTTGCTCCAGTTAATGCCATACTCCTCAGTCGTATCGCGATTGACCTCTACGACCTGAACATCAAAGTAAATCATCTTCTGTTCGTAATCTGTAATTTCTCGCGCCAAAATTAACATTTGCGGATAGGTTTCTTTCAGCTTGTTGATTCGTTCCAAGTCACGAGCTTCGATATTGCCATCAACCACTATTCGCTGGTCCACAGTACTGACGTCAACTCCAGGAATATTTTTCAGGAGCTGTTTAACCTGACGAGACTCACGCGACAGGCCATTACTTTCCACCACTCTCACGGATACGGTTTCACGGTGTCCATCCGAAAACCAGAACTGCATATTGGTCTCACCGGCCTTTTCTGCGATCAAAACGATTTCACCATTCTTTAGCAGTGTTGAAGATATGATGTCTGAGTTGCCCACGGACAGCCGCGAAACATCAGCAGCCTGCAGTACCTTAGACTCCCCAGAAAAGAGCATTATTGAATCGTTTAGCACCTTAGTCGGAGCTGCAAGCAATGAGCTAGATAAAAAAACTGATAGCAGTACTAAAAGTCCAGAGAGTAAAAACTGTGGCATAAAATATCCTCGATTTGGAGAGCCGAAAAAATGAATAGACAACGCGTTATGTCGCTTGGCGTAAAGCCTTATTTTTTGTATAAAAAATAGATTCATCTACTCGATCCTCACTTTGAGTACCGGGGTAATGCCGTCTTTGGCCGACCCGCCCGGGATAAAGTCAACAATTCGAATTTTAGGAATACCACGATCGCGAGATACCGAGCGAAGTTCCGCTGCGACCGCGTTGGTGGCTTCGGACGTCACAGAAACATTGTCATAGAGGACTCTTCCATTGCCATCCAAAATCTGACCATTTACCGATCGACCAATAACATTACCTGCGTTATCAACGACCTCGCCATTAATCACTGTCCCTATAATATTGCCTTCAGCATCGCGAACTACCTCAAGGGATGATTGTAATTCGCGGCCATTTTCTCCAACCACTACTTTTTCTACTTCTCCGATAACATTGCCATTGCTGTCAACCGCCCGGCCATTAACAATCTGACCAACAACGTTGCCATTAGCATCGACAACTTGGCCATCGACTACGCGACCAATCACATTACCCTCAGCGTCTTTGACTACTTCAGAAACCGTGGCTGTTATCCTGCCGTCTTTACCCACCATTACCGTTTCAACAGAACCGAGCTTGGCACCATCTGAGCTGCGAGCAACACCGTCAGCATCTACGACGCCCACCACATTACCACTGGAATCTAAAACCTTACCATCGACAACCCTGCCCACAATATTGCCATCGGCATCACGAACGACACGCTGCTCACGCCCTACTACATTGCCATTTCGGTCAACAATAACCTCTTCTACCGTGCCCAGAGACTTGCCATCTATGCCCACCGCAGTGCCATTTTTTCCAATCTTGCCTACAACTCTGCCACTGCTGTCTACCACCTGACCATTGACGACTCGACCGACAACATTGCCATTAGAATCCCGAACCACTTTGCCGCGGCGCGAGTCACCCGAAGCTGTCCTCGAATTATTAATGTCAACCGCCCTGCCATCTTTATCAAGGGCAACGCCGCGCTCAATAGTGCCTAGACTTTGTCCATTGGCTCCCACAGGCTTCCCATCTTTCATGGTACCTATGACATTACCTTCTTTATCAACGACCTCACCATTAATCAATATTCCTATGATATTGCCATCTTCGTCTCTAACCACATCGGCGATTTTATCCACCCGGTTGATAGCATCATCAGGACTGACATTCTCAACAATACGGCCCAATGACTTTCCATCTAACCCCACGGCCTTACCATCTATAATGTTGCCAATAATGTTACCTTCGTCATCAACTATGTTGTCGCCAATAACGCGACCGAGAGGATTGCCATTGGCATCCAAAACAATATCGATTAACTCAGCAGCAGCAGCTTCCCTTAGGAGTTCAACACCTAGATATTCATAATTGGCTGTGCTCGTGTCTAAGGTATTACGCAGAACAGCATAGATTTGGCCGGTGATATTGGCCATTTCAACACGCGCAACTTGGCGGGGACTTAAATTCAAAGTAATCAATGTAAAATCAAGATTAATGCCATCGGCGGAATTCTTATTAGGCAGCAGTTCATAGCGAGTACCGTTTATGTCTACACGAGCAGCTTCCAGCACCTCGACCCGCTCAAGCACTGGCATCACAACATTAGTTGACCCCCTATTGCCACTCGACACTGGCATGCCAAGGTCTGCCATGTCAAAAGTGCCCATGATGTCAATAATGTCTCCTGGTCTCAGCAAGCCATCAAAAGAATCTATCTTCTTTATCTTGATTGATTTTGCTCTTCGTCCATGCTCAATAATGTCAGAAAACGTGTCTGTATCGACACCAGTTAGAAGATCCCATGTCATGGGTCTTCCGCCCTCTACTGGGAGCATAAGAGTGCGATTAATCGCTTTTTTATAATCTTCCGCTAACACTACATTAGAGGGAAGAAACTTTACAGGGATTGCCAATGCGCCTATATCAGCCTCTCGAAGCTTCTCGCCTTTGAGCATATTTTTGCGGACCATCACCACCCTCTTGGTTTCTAGCTTGGGAGGTTGGGCCGCTTGCCTATACTTGCTCTCGATCTGCTCCATATAGAATACTGTTAGACCTGCCGCGATAAGACCGCAAATAATTGCCACAACAAATAAGGTGGCACCTGAAAGCTGTTTCACTGTTAATCTCCTAAAGACCTGTCGTTAGTTGTTAAAAAAATCAAATATACTTCCCGCTGGCACCTGCCGGCTGTCTGCTGGGCAGGGAACATTCTGAGATGAATCCAAAGACCCCTTGCGATTAGCGCGGGGATAACCATCGGGGACCTCAGGACTGATACCGTCGTACCACTGCCTGAGGCTACTATCTGAGAAGTCACTAGCGCTTTGCAGTGGAGGCATCGGGCCAGTTGAAGTTGGATCAATCAAGACCGCGCAATCCAAAGGCTCACCAAGAAAGTTAATTACCTCTCCTCGGGGCGTCACGACAGTATTTCCATCCACGGGAGCGGTCAGAGTAGAGTCGTAATATTTATTACCTACAATTGCACCATTGGTAGCATTTCCATCGACATCCACAACACTGAATGTGTCTACCGTGCGAAACCCTTCTATATTCGTAACACCCAGCGTCAGAGAATTATGGAAATTACCGGTTAATCCATTTTGGTAGCCGAAGCCCAAAACGTCACCGTCACCATTAACAACGGCTTGAAGGGGCGCGATATTGCCCTCGCTATCGACAATTACATTTAACGTGCTTACCGGGACCACATCACCAGAAATTGTTAATAGTTCGCCTGTATCTGGGTCAATAGTG
>Ga0115005_10004425_pt1 | contig 11148 bp, 13 predicted proteins | sample ArcOceMetagenome_FD_87163 | JGI IMG/M metagenome (GOLD analysis project Ga0115005, IMG submission 87163) | Marine eukaryotic phytoplankton communities from Arctic Ocean - Arctic Ocean - Greenland ARC118M Metagenome | ecosystem: Environmental > Aquatic > Marine > Oceanic | place: Arctic Ocean...
AATTTTCGAGTTAAACAAGACATCTGTACATCTTAACCAGTTAAAAGTGAATTAAATTTACGAGTGAGTCATAGATATAAGAAATGTAAATAACACATCGTATTTTCTATAATTAAAATTACTATCAAAAACTGAGCCAACAAATTTTTAACTATATAATTCAATAGGATAGGTTTTTCTACTTTTTTAACACATCTATCTATGTAAAAAATCCCGACAGTTTTCCATCGTTAACTCATTGAATAACATAACCTTTATTGTAAATAAAGTGTTAATAAGTTGTTGGTTTTTTATTATTCAATATTTATGGATTATTCACGCAGCTCAAAATGTACTTATCGGCGCATTGTTCAGAGAAAAATTTTAACGAGTTAATTGCAGCATGGCACTCACCTAAACTGCATCATTGGCAAATGCATATATTGCTGTTGAGTATATTTGATGACATTTTAATGCGTAATAAAGTGTGGTGTCATATTTTTTTTAAGTGCATTAAAGTGTATTTTAAAGCTGTTTTTTGGTGCTTAAAAGTGCGAAGTGTATATGTTCGTTATCTACTCTTACGCATCAGCAAACATAGCGCTTTATTCTATATTCGCGATCTGCTCACGCATTTGCTCAATCAACACTTTTAGTTCAACCGCTGACTGCGTGATATCAGTATTGATGGACTTTGAGCCTAAGGTATTCGATTCGCGGTTAAATTCTTGCATCATAAAATCTAGTCTGCGACCTACTGCGCCGCCTTTTTTTAGGATTTTGTGGGTTTCGCTAATGTGAGACAACAGGCGGTCTAGTTCTTCGGCTACGTCTACTTTTTGTGCCAGCATCACCATTTCTTGCTCTACGCGGGCGGGGTCGAGTTCAATTTTGGCTTCTTCGAAGCGCGCTTGGATTTTTTCACGTTGCCATTTGATCACGTCTGGCATGTGGGCTGTGACTTTTTCAACTTCGACATTAATGCCGTCTAATCGTTGTTCGATCATGGCTTTAAGGTTGCTACCTTCGGTGGCGCGTGCAGCGATAAAATCTGTGATGGCTAGGTCAAATTCAGCGAGTACATCGGACTGAACTCCGTCCATATCCGCTTCTTCGGCTGAAATGACGCCAGGCCAGCGTAATACATCAAGGGGGTTAACACCGGCAGATTGGCCGTGTGATTGTACCCAATCTGCTGCCTTCATGACTTGTTTAGCTAGGTCTTCATTTAGGCTGAGTTTACCAACCGCTGCATCATTAGCTACAAAACGTAATGAACATTCTACTTTGCCTCGCTGCAACTGTTTGCGAAAACGTTCACGTAATACGGGTTCCATGCTTTTAAATTGTTCAGGAAGACGAAAATAGGTTTCAAGAAATCGTTGGTTAACCGAACGTATTTCCCACACGGCTGTGCCCCAATCGGCTTTAAGTTCGCGGCGGGCAAAAGCAGTCATACTGTAAATCATTGAAATCTTCCTATGTCTTAGTTAGGGACATTATACCCCTGTTATTAGTCGGGGCGAGTTTCTTAGGGCATTAATTGATAATGATTAGCCTAAAACTCAAGAAAAATTGCACGGAAGTCTCTATAATTCCTCGCACTATTATTTAGGAGAGCATCATGCGTCCAAGTGGAAGAACCGCCAGTCAAATTCGCCCAGTAACTATTACCCGTAATTTTACCTGCCATGCAGAAGGCTCAGTACTGATTGAGTTTGGCAACACTAAAGTGTTGTGTAATGCCTCAGTGACCGAAGGCGTGCCCCGTTTTATGAAAGGCAAAGGTCAAGGTTGGGTAACCGCAGAATACAGCATGTTACCAAGAGCAACTCACACACGTTCTGATCGCGAAGCAGCTCGTGGTAAACAAGGCGGACGAACTCTTGAAATTCAACGGTTAATTGCTCGTTCATTACGAGCTGCGGTAGATTTAAAATTATTGGGTGAAAACACTATTGTAGTCGATTGTGATGTTATCCAAGCTGACGGTGGCACACGAACTGCTTCTATTACTGGCGCCTGCGTGGCATTGGCTGATGCGCTAAGTTGGATGCGTTCTAAAGGTATTTTAAAAGCCAATCCAATCAAACACATGATTGCGGCTTTGTCTGTAGGTGTTTATAAAGGCGTTGCTATTGCCGATTTAGAATATCTTGAAGATTCTGATGCCGAAACTGACATGAACGTAGTCATGACAGACACGGGGAAATTTATCGAAGTGCAAGGCACAGCTGAAGGTGAGCCCTTTGATTTTAATGAGTTAAATGAAATGTTGGAATTGGCGAAAAACGGTATTCGTGAATTGTTTGACGAGCAAAAATCGGCTTTGAACTAGGACGCCATAATGCAAGATTATCAACGGGACTTTATTGAATTTGCTTTATCCCGCAATGTATTGAAATTTGGCCAGTTTACCCTTAAGTCGGGTCGAACTAGCCCCTATTTCTTTAATGCGGGTTTATTCAATACGGGTGGCGACTTAGCCAAGCTTGGCCAATTTTACGCACAAACTTTGCAAACATCAGGTATTGATTACGATGTATTATTTGGCCCAGCGTACAAAGGCATTCCTATCGCCACGACTACTGCTGTGGCGTTAGCAGATAAACATAATGTAGATAAGCCATATTGTTTTAACCGTAAAGAAGCAAAAACCCATGGTGAAGGCGGCAATTTAGTGGGGAGTCCTCTTGTTGGCAAAATCATGTTGGTGGATGACGTCATCACCGCAGGTACGGCTATTCGTGAATCTATGCAGTTAATTGAAGCGAATAATGCGCAACTTGCAGGTGTTTTGATTGCCTTAGATAGGCAAGAAAAAGGTCAAAGTGAGTTATCGGCTATCCAGGAAGTCGAGCGTGATTTTGATACTCAAGTGGTATCTATCGTTAGTTTGGCTGATTTGGTTGATTATCTGAGTGACAAAGCAGATATGTCTGAGCACCTAGCTAATATCAAGCAATATCGTTTGGACTATGGGATTTAGTCTGCAAGTGAGTCATGTTAATCCTTTTGAGTCAGCTGATTACCAATTAGATGCAATTGGCTTGCGTTGTCCAGAACCGGTGATGATGGTACGGCTAAAAATTCGTGAGATGCAAATTGGCGAAACTGTAGCCGTGACCGCAGATGATCACTCCACCACCCGTGATATTCCGAGCTTTTGCCGTTTTATGGAACATGAGTTGGTGGATTTTCAGAGTGGCAAATCCCCCTATCAATATGTGATCAAAAAAGGCCGCTGAATTAGCGGCCTTTTGTCTTTAGGTATAGAATTTAATTTGGTTTGCGGAATTTAATGGTCCAGCGGTCTGTGTTTCCCTTAACTGTTTTCACACCTACTTCGTAACGTAGCTCATCATCGGCTCGGTAGTGTAAATCAGTGAAATCAACCAATTCAAAACCGGCTTCTTGGATTTCTTTGATAGCTAAAACAGGATCTATTCGGCGGCGGTTAGCTGGAGTTTGCTGTTCCATATGACGGGCAGTGTGATCAACTACGGCATAGACTCCGCCGGGCTTAAGCGCTTCAAAGGCCAACTTATTCATGTTGCGGCGCCCTTCTTCTGAAAAGTTATGGTAATTACGAAAAGTTAGCACCATATCAAGATTTTTTACCCCAAGAGAGTCTGCATCTAAAGAATAAAAACGTTCGCCTTCTTTACGATAAAGCTTGGCATCTTCGGCAACGATTTTGACTTTTGAGAAACCAGGTTCTTCAGTTAAATCTTTAATGCGGCTTGTACCGAGAGCCGCATAATATTCACCTTTATCGCTGACTACTGGGGCCAAAATTTTGGTGTACCAGCCTCCTCCGGGAATAAGCTCAATTACTTTCATGTCATCTCGTAAACCAAAAAACTCTAAAGTTTGCAGTGCTTTTCGGTTTCTATCTCGATCGGTTTCGGCTTCGGTCCTGATTTCAGCATTTAGTGCCGTTTTGATTTTTTCTGCAGTAGCATCAAAGCTATCTGCTGCTATTGAGCTGGCGCTCGCAGCAAGTAACAATATGGGTATAAATTTTTTCACTGATGTATCTCCATTTATAGTTTTTACAAAATTAACACTATCTAATAGTGAAATCTGTTGTAAAGGGTTACCTTTTGCTACAACTACGCTAGCTAAATTAACCCTTATATTGAACCAAGGCGGTCTCTGATTTTGAGACAATTGACTTACAATGGCAACATGATTGCTTCTAATATCAAAACAAATTATAGGCTGTTATAACTCGCCAAGGCTAAAGCGGTAATCACCACTATTAAGCGTTAAATGGCGCTTGCCATCTATCTCTTGCTCTTCTCCCAATTCAGCGAGTTGGTAAAATACATTTTGGTGTAATCGAGCCCATAAGTTTCTGTGAACTAAAGCGTAAGGTAGGTATGCAGTTGTTTTTTTATCTGCAAATATTTGTATAGGATTTTCTGAACTAACAATTAAATCAAGCCCTGTGTTAGTTGTTAGTGCTAACTTATCATTTTCTTTGTACCATTGGGTAATGATAAAAGGTACGTCTTCGACTTGTATGCCCACCTTTTCTACAGGAGTGACTAAAAAGTAATCGTCATTTTCCCGTTTTAAAACACTGGCAAAAAGCTTTACTAGGGCTTTACGGCCAATAGGTGTGCCCATGTAAAACCAAGTGCCGTCATGTTTTATTTGTATATCGATGTCACCACAAAACTCAGGATCCCATTTGCCTACAGGTGGCAAAGCCGCATTTTGTAAACTGATTTGTTGTTGAAATGCACCTAAATCGAAATTCGCCATTAAAGCATTTCTTTTATCTCACGTAATTTTGCCTTAATACGGCGCATGTTTTCTGGCCCGGTACGTAACAATTGTTTTTGAGGAGCGGTTAATGACTCAAGTTGCCTATCGGCAAACTTATACATTACGCTGTCTGTGTATACTTCAACTGGAACAGGCACTTCAGGCGTATCCAGCAGCACATCAATTGCCTCATCAAGCTTCTCAGCGAAGTTATCTGAAGGGCTAGCAATTTCAGCAAATATACTTTCAATTGCAGGCTTGTATTCTTGATAAAGCTGCAATAATGATTCTGTTTCAATAGACTCAAATACATCGACGTAAGGCGCATAGCGTTTGTAACTAGCAGGGTCTATCCATTCTTTTTCAGCTTGCCTGTATGTACGAAACGGCTTTTCTGGCTGTACCAAGACCCTATTGTTAGCCGCTACTTCCTCCTCAGCTAAAGTATTAGTCATAATTACAAAGCGCTCTAATAGTGCTTCATCAATCAGTAAACGTGCGAATGCATCGTAGTCAGATAAAGCCAATAATCTAGTTTTTACTGTCCCATCGCTGGTATCTAAAGGCTCTGGGATAATTTCGGGCTCTGGTACTATTATATCTGGCAGAGTTTGTTGTTCCACTGCTTCAGGAATAACCATAGTTGGCTGCTCCTCAATCATAGGTGCAATGTCAGGTGCCTCTGGCACAACAGCGACTGGTTTAGGTTCAGGTTCGCCGGGCCAAAGCACGACAGCTAAAATAATTGCCACCACAATTGCACCTATAGTGAAATGTGGAACTAACGATTTTTTCGTTTCTTCACTCATGATTTTCCTATTAACCAAATATCTGTAATTAAACTGACGATTTAGCCTACTCAAAATTCCATCAAAATGATATGCGTAGATTGTAAAATACTGTAACCGTATTCTTATCTGGACTGAGCATAAATAGGAAATTAGACTAACGGTGTGGCTGACCTATTTTTTTACGTGTGGTAGTAGTGTGAATATAATTTTATATGCAGTGCCGTTTTTTTTCCTGTTTATTTTTATCGAGTTGTTTTTAGAAAGAAACAAAGGTACCGATTATTATCGTGTTAATGACAGTATCAATAGCTTAACAGCGGGCGTGTTGAGCAGAATGACTGGTATTATTAAGCAGTTATTCCCATTAACTATTTATGTTGTAGCCTATGAACAGCTGGGTTTATTTGAAATGACACCGAGCTGGTGGGTGTGGCTAATAGCTTTTGTGCTTTATGATTTTTGTTATTATTGGAATCACCGCTTAGGCCACGAAATGAACATTTTGTGGGCAGCACATGTAGTGCATCACTCAAGTGAAGAATATAATTTAACCACAGCTTTGCGACAAAGTAGTAGCAGCTTCTTCAGCTGGATTTTCTACTTACCTATGGCAATATTGGGTTTTGATCCTATTGTGTTAATCACGGTGGGTTCATTGAACCTGATATATCAATTTTGGGTGCACACTAGGCACATTCCTAAGCTGGGCTGGTATGAATGGTTTTTTGTTACACCTTCAAATCACCGGGTACACCATGCGCAAAACCAAATTTATATTGATCGTAATTATGGTGGAGTGTTTATTATTTGGGATCGTTTATTTGGCTCCTTTCAAGAAGAATTGGACAGTGAACCGCCCATTTATGGTATCCGAAAAGCGTTAAAAAGTTGGAATCCCTTATGGGCCAATATACATGTTTACTCTCAATTATTTAAAGACTGTTGGCATGCAAAACGTTGGCAAGACAAATTCCTTATTTGGTTTAAACGCACAGGATGGCGGCCTGATGATGTTGTGCAAAATTATCCGTTAGGTAAGGTTGACCTCACGAAATTTAGAAAATTCGATATCCCACTGTCGCTGATAAACAAATTCTATAGCCTTTTACAGTATTTATTAGTTGTGTTTGTTGGTTTGCTACTGATTATGAACGTTTCTAACTTTTCCCTAACAGAGCAAATATTGATTGTACTCTTTGTTCTTTTTGGCAGTATTTCGGCAGGCTTGGTGTTGGAAAACAGCCCTATTGCTGTTTATTCAGAATGGCTAAAGCAGCTACTCGTGTTGACTTGTCTATTCATATATCAATTTCCACCTTGGGTTGAGCTAGTGCTTGTTCTAAGCATTGTGACTAGTTGTATATTGTTGTTACTTAAAAAGAAAGACATCATCAACACTACTTGGCAGATAGCTAATAATGTCCAGAAGTAGCGTTAACTGAACAACATAGTTATTCTAGTCTTATTAATAACATTGGATATAAATAATAATATGACATTTTCAAAATGGTTAGTGCTCTCTTGTTGTCTTGTCAGCGTTTCTGTTATGGCTAGACCAGCCCCATTGGTGTCTATTGACACTCACGATGCTTTTTTCTCTAGTATTGCACAACACTGCGGTAAGGCGTTCGAGGGAAAAGTGGCGATAGACAATCAGCCTAGTCCCGCATTCGCAGCCAAATTAGTCATGTTTGTACGTAAGTGTGACCAAGTTGAATTACAAATTCCGTTCTATGTGGGAGACAATGCATCGCGCACCTGGATTATTAAAAAAACGGGTAGTGGCTTAAGTTTAAAACATGATCACCGACATAAAGATGGCACTGATGATCCTGTGACTATGTATGGTGGGCACACGCTAGACGCAGGCTACAATCAAATTCAATCATTTCCTGTTGATCAATACTCAAAAGAATTGTTTGCCACGGAGGGATTGCCGCAATCCATCACCAACACTTGGCAAATCTATATCTACCCAGATATGTTTTCATATCGTTTAGTGCGTGAAGGGAGAGAATTTAGAGTCGACTTTGATTTGACTAAGCCGCTATCGGTGCCCGCTGCGCCCTGGGGATATAAGGATTAGCCTATCGATTATGAAGATGAGTTTTTCTTTCTGGACATTGCTAAATACCGCTGCTTTGGATTCATGTATGCGGTTTTTAGGGAAAAGCTTTACAGTTCTATAATTGACAAAAAACTACATTTTCTCTAGTCGTTCATTTATACATTCATAGGATCCCATTTCGAATTCTCGGCAAACCCATGGGCGATTTTCATAGATAGAACACATTAATGTATCTCGATTTAGAGCTGAACATCGACCATCGTTCAATCGCAACATAGATTGACTGCCATGCTGATCAACATAAATATGCTGATCAGGCACACCCGTATCAGAAATGATCATGACTTCCAAACTACAACAACAAGCCTGACAGTTTGAACATGTGATTTCTGAGGCAGGTACATTTTTTACTTTAATGATCATAAATCACCATGGATTAAATCATCAAGAGCATACCTTAGATTAGGAACTTTCTCGATGTTACTGAATTATAGGGTTACTTTCTCATCATAGTTTGGAGCTTGCCATAATTGTGATGTACAAACGGACAAAAAATTGAATTTATTAGAAATATTCGATAGTACATGCAGAACTCACTTTTCAATCAAAAAATGTTTTCGTCATAAGTCGGGTTGGATACAAAGACTTCTCGTAAACTTACCTCGACATTCCAGTTTGATTCCTGAAGCATTTCATAAATGTAGCAATATGAAAACGCGAATATAGAATTGATGTTTTATGCTAAATAGAATCATTTATTGAGCAAGGTACATTATTCGTTTTTATTGATTGAAGCATCAAAATGAAATGGGTAAAAAAGACATATAAACATAGTGCACGATTGTATAAACCTTTTAGCTGAACCAATTCAGTGATAGGGGCGTATAAACGCCATAATAATTAATTTGCCTAAAGTAAGGTTTATGCAACAAACTAAATTTTGGATTAAGGATATTAAGTCGCAATCTATCACTGTAGATATGCTGACGGTGTGTTCGTATGAGATGAATGTGTACCTTGTTAAGCTTAGCGTAGGTGACAATATAGGTTTGGTTTATGAAGGTGACTTCCCTAAGCGCTTTCATAGCTCGCAGCATATTCGCGATGTCTTTGATGGACTAAACATATTGGCTGCACAGATGTTACATGAATCACCCTATGACGAGATGATTGGAAATCCTGAGTCTGTGCAAAGTGAAAGTATGCTGCCCTTTTCTATGGGACAGCCGTACTAGTTTTTTGCGTTTGATAGGACTTTAATGTTCAAAGATCATCTTTAGTATTATGGACAAATAAGTATACATAATAGGCACCCATAGCCACCATTATACCAATACCAAGAATAGAGCCCCAAGCGACAGGGTCGTGTAGTATGAGATCCCACATAATGATTCACCTCTGTTAATAATTTTTAACTGAGGTGATTTTAGAGAATTAATAATAGCTTACATTGATCTATATCAGCTTTGTTACAAGGCTGTTATTTAGTGTTCAAATGTGAGCTTTATTAATTCAACTGAATCGGTAAAAGTCAGTGTTTGTAATTTTCCTTTACCTTCAACATTAATGGTATTGACCTGCTCTGGCCAAAGATCACGTAGGGCGTTATGACGGATGGTCATGTTGTCTAATTGGTTGGATAGAGGAGACAGCGCGGTTTCTTGGTATACCCAGAAAAACTTACCATCTAGTTCAACTCCTACCATTTTTAGAGGCAGTGGCTGCTCATCACTACCAAACAAATTAAAACGCTGATTAACATAGTCGCCAAATAGGTTTTGAGTATCTTGTGAGTCGATTATATCCGCATCTTTACCAAATATTTCTTTTACTGCATGTTCAGCATCGTGCACTCGAAAACGGTGCATGATTTCGATATTCTCGGTACGCGGATTAAACAAAACAGTGCTAATAGCGGTTTTTTGTTGGTGTGCTGAAAGTGAGAACGCTGCAAACAGCAACGTTCCTAATAACCATTTAACGATTTTATTCATCTTTTTCTTGTTTATCTTTTTTATCGTTATCGTCTGTTTTTATCTCAGTTTTAATATCTTGCATGATATCTCGAGATACTTTTTGGGTGCTTTTTTTCCTCTTGTAAGCTTCGATACGCGACGGGATGATTTGACGTGGGTAATGGTTATTACTCACATCTACATCGGCTGTTTCCCAGCGCGGATCAACTGTGACACTCACCAACTCTTTATCTTTTTCAGTGATAATCATCTTATTCACAGCTTTAGGTGTACGGCGCCAAATTTCAGCAGGGATATACTGATTTTCTGTGCTGCCATCAGCAAAGGTGAGTTCTAAGATAATCGGCATTACCAAGCCACCCTTGTTAGAAAACTCTAACACGTAGTAGTTTTTATCTTCTTTTACCGCCCGTTCAAAAGCTGTTTTTTCCCAAGGTTTCAAATCCTTCAAGAATTTGTTGTATTCGTTACGCTCTTTGTTGGTCACTGTAAAACGGTCGTTTTCGTCATAAAAATCAGTGATATCTGGGAAACGTTCTACCCAAAGTTTTTGGCCTGCGGCTTTATTACGCTCGTCGGTCAAAGACATGGGCTTGTCTAATTCTTCCTGGCGCAAACGATTGAAGTCAATATCAGGGTTTTTAGTATCTAAGCGTAGTTTACTTATTTTATCTAACGAGATATCCACATGATCAGTGCTATAAAACCAACCTCTCCAGAACCAATCTAAGTCCACACCTGATGCTTCTTCCATGGTGCGGAAAAAATCTGATGGTGTTGGGCGTTTGTATTTCCAGCGCTGCGCGTATTCTTTAAAGGCAAAGTCGAATAAATCACGACCCAGTATGGTTTCGCGCAAAATATTTAATGCTGCGGCAGGTTTGGTGTAAGCATTTGGTCCTAAACGCAATACGCTATCTGACTGGGTCATAATAGGCACTTGGTTAGTGGATTTCATATAACTTGTTATATCGCGAGGCTCAACGCCCCAAGGAACCGTAGGATCCCATTCGCGACCAGCAATACCATCTAAAAAGCTGTTAAGTCCTTCATCCATCCAGGTCCACTGACGTTCATCGGAGTTGACGATCATAGGAAAATAAATATGTCCAACTTCGTGGATAACCACACCAATCAAGAAACGTTTTTCTGCTTGTGAATAAGTGCGGCTGCCATCGTCTTGTAATTCTGTACGAGGACCATTGAAGGTGATCATCGGATATTCCATTCCGCCCACAGGGCCGTTAACTGATTGCGCCACTGGATAAGGATAATCAAAGGAGAAACGGCTATACACTTCTAATGTTTGAATAACGGCTTCAGTCGAATATTTCTTCCATAAATCGCCGCCTTCTTTTGGATAAAAAGACATAGCCATAACCAGTGGTTGATCGTTACCACCTTGTTGATGGCCCCGAGCATCCCACATAAATTTACGTGATGAAGCCCATGCGAAGTCCCGCACGTTTTTGGCGCTGAATTTCCATGTTTTAGATTTATCAGTGCCTTCTTTTTCGTTTTCTAAAGCTTCTTCTTCGGTGACAACAAATACGATACG
>Ga0115005_10004426_pt1 | contig 11146 bp, 8 predicted proteins | sample ArcOceMetagenome_FD_87163 | JGI IMG/M metagenome (GOLD analysis project Ga0115005, IMG submission 87163) | Marine eukaryotic phytoplankton communities from Arctic Ocean - Arctic Ocean - Greenland ARC118M Metagenome | ecosystem: Environmental > Aquatic > Marine > Oceanic | place: Arctic Ocean...
CTTTCCATAAATACCGATTGCTGCGAACGGGGCTGCGAGAAGAGCCATTTCCAAAATAGTATTGGAGATGGATCCTCCAAAAAGGAGGGATGAGAAGTGATCTCTCATTTTGAGATTCGATGATTCGGCGGGTAAGTTCCAGCTGTACACATCCGTCATTGTCACCTTGTTTGGTTCATTAATTTCGACGGTGCAAGTTGGAGACGATTTTGCCTCGTTCTTTACCGCTGTGCTTGGAACGCACATGGTGGTGTTTTTTGTATGGGTGCTGTTCTGAAAAGGTGTCAGTTTGAAGAGAACACCACTTTGCAAAAGCCTCCAGTGGAAAGACTGAAAGTTCTCACGTGTAACCCCTATGATGTCCTTTTTATATTGTTATCACCAGGGTGTTTTAATTCTTCGATGTTGTTCTAGTAGCTTGTCAACATTACACCTCGCGTTCGTTACCAGCCGCGCATTGTTCTATTTTTTTAGGGGGAGAAAGAATTCGAAATTTGCATGGATTCAAAGTAATGTTTCGATCGATATCAATCACCCCAGATGATGGGGGTCTTCATGATTTTCCGACATCAAAATTCGAAAATAACACATCAGACATCAGAAAACTAAAACCAAGCTAAAACCATCAGCATAGTAGGAAATAGGAACACTAATGAAGATCTGAAAAGAACAAAAACATCAATTCATTCCAGTTGTCAATCACAAATACAGCATCGTCAGCACAACTCGTCATTTTTCTGGAAGATTGATTGCTAACTGCTTGCTGACTTCTTTCTGATCTCATAATTTCATTCCAACGTGAAACTAGAACAAGGCATTATTTATTTGTATAAAAATACCAACAACAACTTTGAACAATGAGGATCAACCACAAGAACACGATGATGCCATATTTAATGGCATTTCCCGCTGTATCAGTGGCATTTACTACGACACAACCGACCGTTCGTATTCACAGCAGCCATGTTAACACTTTTACTTTACCCCACCGTGGCAACCATCTATCATCTATCCCTGGTATTGCTCCTGCTTCTCTCCGCACATCAGCTCCACGGTTCGCATCTATAGACAATCACCATGAACAACACATTGTCGAAGCAACCTTTACCAAAACACAAACCAAAACACAAACACGCAAAAATCACGGAATCCATCCAGCCATCCAACAATCATTCAAATCCATTCAATCCACATTCTCCAAACATCAACAAAAGGCAATGACATTCCTCGCAGCTGCAATCATCATGGTATCCGTCCTATTCACACCACAAGAGGCCATGGCAGCTCGTTCCGGTGGAAGAATGGGAGGATCCTTTGGTGGTTCTAGTAGACCATCGTCTTCCAGGAGTTATTCCTCCCCGTCGAGAAGTAGTTATGGCAGAGGGTTGAGCAATGGGTATAGCCAAGGGTATTATTCGCGTCCTAATATTATAGTTGCTCCTCCTATTGGAAGCTATGGGTATGGGTATGGGGGGTATCCGGGAGCTGGTGTATCCGTTGTTAGAACTGGACCGAGTATCATCGATGTCATTTTTTTTGGAGCCTTTGCAGCTGTTGTGTTAGGCTCGTTCTCGGGTCCGAAGGGTCCGAGGAATTTTGATGATGACGTTTCTACCACGAGCGCACTTGGGCCGGGTGTTACTGTTGCTCAGATTTCCGTCGCACTGAATGTACCGAATAGGAATGAGCCATCTAGTTTTCTTTCGTTCCTCGATAGATTGAGTGCGACTGCTAGTACTGACTCAAGGGTGGGTGTTTCAGATCTCGTCAGCCAGGTTGCAGTAGAGCTTCTTCGGCAAAAGAGGTCAATCTTTGCAGCAGATACTGAATATAAGCACTTTCGGGATGGAGATGGTGCGCAGAGGCATTTCAATTCCAAAGCAATACAGGAAAGAAGTAAATTTGAGAAAGAGAATACAAACAAATATGGTGGTGTAGATTACTCGGGTGGGGATAAGATGTTGCCATCAGATGGATTTAGTCCTCAAGCGACCAGTGCAGTTGTAACGCTCGTTATATCTATTGATGGAGACAGCACGAAGTTGCCTCAAATTAATAGTATCAATGATTTGGAAAAGGCATTGACGAGAATGGCAACAGATGTGAAGCTTGGTGACTGTTTGCGGTCGGCTGAAGTCTTGTGGACTCCAGATGACAAGAGTGATGTTATATCTGAAAGAGATATCGTTGCAGATTATCCCAAGTTAAGAAGTGTCTAGATATGGACAGCTAGCGGGGCATCTTGCGATTACAATTATATACTGTTGGTTTTCGTACACAAAATAAGGTTAAATTTTAGGGCCATATACAACAACAATACGTGTAGTCCGTCCTGAAAATGAAATGGTTGTTGTCCACAGGTACACCGTACACGGGGCAAGAAAGCATTAATCGAAAAACTCTATGCCCTGTTTTGTCTTTTCTTCGACAATCTTGTCACGTTTGGCTTTTGTGATATCACAATAACTTGGATCTTTCACAGCCTTGAAATGTTCTTCCATATCAAAATCGTCAATGATGCGGTGTTGAACAATTTTATTTGTCATGCATGCATATGGCGCAACAACATCATCTCTGTTCTTGTCACCCAAACGGACTCGTTTCGCCAATTCATCCGATTTGTAACGAAAGACCTTGACCTTGGAGGTGGATGGCCATTCTGGAACGACACCGCATCTCTCAGCCAGCATACCGACCGCGACGTCCTCAAATGGCATGAACCGAACATTTGCAACATGGTTTTGACCCACCGCACAACTCAGAAACTTTTGTGAAAGGCCAAATCCTGATCCTTGGCAATATCTTGGAAACCATGGTTCAGGGTATGTCTCGTTTCGGATAGGCCACTTGTAGTCTTCTTCTCGATGCACCTTGGGATACTTTAGTTGACACTGTCCAAAGTAATCATGCGTATTTCTCCTTTCACGGGTGAACCCTAAATCTTTCACAGACAATTCATTATGTAATGCATCTATGCTCACAAATGAGTCATCGTCCGTCTTGAAGATGTGTGTGTATGTATAATTATATTTCTGCGTCGCCGCATAGGATATGGCAAAAAAAGAATAAGTCTTGAGGGTCAGAACCGATTTTTCCCCATCGTATACCTCCTCTTCATCAATCCATAGAAGATCACCGTATTCTTCATACTCCTTTGAGATGTCTTCCCAGGGACCAGCTACAAGAAAGAAAACTGCATGCCGATCTGATGCCCATGTCTTTCGAATAGATTGTCGTCTTGCAGGACCTGCACCTCCTGCACTAGATAATACTCCGACTATTACGCCAATGTTGTTGTTGAAGGATTCCAGTTTTGCTCGAAACTTGACCTGTTTGCACGATATGATGACAGACCCAGATTCAGGTCCGTCGATAGATGCCTCATTTTGGATCTCTTCTGTACAATTGGCAAAAGATCCTGTGTGGAATACCGTTATGTTGTTGTCACTACTTCCATTTGTATTGACATCAGTTGGAGAACCTTTTGTTTCCATGTCATCAACCTTATTGCCATTACTTCCATTTATATTTGCATCCGTTGAAGAATCTTTTGTTTCCATGTCATCAACCTTATTGTCGTTACTTCCATTCGTATTGACTTCAGTTGAAGAATCTTTGGTATCTAGCTGTATGTCATTGACCTCATCAGAACTACTTGTAGTGGTTTGATACAGCTGTTTTTCGCTTGGAAATGGGTTTATAACGAAATCCTTGAGATTCCTTTCGATAACAACATACTCTCTCGCTGCCATGCAGGCACATGTCAAAACTGCAAAGAATATATAGTAGAACGAAGAAGATCGTGAAGGATAATTCGTAGTTTTAGTTGCAATCATTCTTGTAGGGAAAAAAATGGCTGGCAAGCGAGAGAGAAGTATTTCAGCTCGATATTCAATATGCGTTTGTGAAGATGGTACAGAACGTATGATGGATGTGATGAGTGATGATATGTTGTAACTATTAGTGCAGAAAATTTGTACAGAGTAGGGCCATTGTCCATTGTCACGATGAAAATAATGGTGAATGTTTTTGCCGTTGGATTGATTGATTATTCAAACAGTTCTTCGTTCTTCAAACACGTCGCGCGCCTCACGCGCGATCACCTCCGACACTCACTCATCCAAACACAGAAACCATCATCCATCATCATCAATCATCATACGAAACCCATCACCAAACCTACCTGTAGTGGCTATTACCTCGCTATTATTGGTATAGACTTGATTGAAATCATTTGTGATCATTCCTTTCTAATTCGTCGCTAGAAGCTGCAAGTAGAGAAGAATTGACTTTACAGGCTGCACCGCGTATCGTATCGACAGTCTTTATTCCGAAAAGAAATGCGTTCCCTTCGGGCACACCGAAAAGCTACTTCGATCTTTGCGAGAAGATGTCTCTCCTCTTCATCTCAACGTCAACGGTCGTCAATTACTCCACCAATAATATCTCAAGAAAGTACGAGTACACGTATAGATCCAATATTATCACACGTTGACGAACAAGCTGTGAGAATTTCATTTCGACAACGACAATGTTATAGACGCTTCACATCTGACGCAACAACTTTGACAGCTCAGCATGACATGAACACAAATACAAATACCATCTTCCCATCACAATCAGAACTCATCTCCCAAACAGAGGATCTCATTGATCTTACAATGAACCCAATTGGAAATTTCACAACTGAAACCATGGACGAATCAACTCGATTATTAGAGTCCTGGAGCCGTTCTCAACATTCCATTGTGGGGGCTGAACAAATTACAAAAATCCTATACCGAATAATACAAGAAAACAAAGAAGGGAACCCCAACGCATTTTTCAATTCGGCAATGGCTGAAACAGTATGCGTGTATTGGAGAGAAATATCCATTGAACAATGCACTTCCAAAACTCTTGAAATTGCGGGAGAAATGAAATCCATTCTAGAGGATGATGCCATACCATACAACAATCTAATTGCCATCCTCGCCAAATGTCGGACGAAACAAGCAGCTGTTGCAGTTGAAGGGTTTTTGCATCGTATGATTCAATTGCAGAAAGAAGGTTTGATTGATAAGGATACTGCAGATGTTGTCACCTACAATTCAGCAATCTCCACATGGATGCACATTGCACGAGAAGAAAGGGAGGCGGGAGAAAGGGCAATTGCCATTTTGAATCGAATGAAAGGTGCCTATCGTATTGGAGATGGAGGTGTCAAGCCTAACATTTTATCATTTAGCATGGCGATTAATACACTTCTTCGGTGTGAAGGGAATGCAGCTGCTCTGCAGGCTGAAGATTTAATACAGGATCTCATTTACTTTCATTGCGAATCGTGGAGAGATGAGGATATGGTGGAGCTGAAACGGATTTTTGATAACGTGCTGGATGCCTTGAATCAGCTTGCTGCTAATAACCCAAATGCTGCAGATCGTGCAGTCAACCTTTTGCGATTTATGGAAACTGCACGGGGGCTATCTCCTCCTGATACCAAGACGTATAATACTGTGATTGGTGCACTTGCTAAACAACGAAATAAATCTTGTATTGGTCATATTGAAGGCATAATAGACGACATGAATCGCAACCATGCGTCTACAAAGAATGACGAAACAAAACCCAACACTGCAACATATAACACACTGATAAAGGCGTACGTAAAGCATGGCGAAGAAGTATCTGCCGAATCAATGTTGCGACAGATGGAGCATGAATACAAGAAAGGAAATAATGATGTGAGGCCCAACTCTGTGACTTGGAATCTTGTCATTGAAGGTCATGCCAAAAGTCTTCATGAGCGAGCAGCTCATAATGCGGCTCTCGTGATGGACAGGATGGTAGAATATGGAAAGAAGCATCCCGATGTACAACCTGACAAAGTGACCGTTTCTTCCATGTTGAAATCACTGGTTCAAAAGGCATCCAAAGGAAATAAAATTGCTGGGAAACAAGCAGTGCAAATTCTAGACAAAATTATCGAATCCTACAAAAATGGTAATGAGTTGATGAAGCCTGATAAAATTATTTTCTCAACGGTTATCAATTGCGTTGCCAAATGTGGAAGGAGAGATGCTGGTTCTGAGGCATTGGTCTTATTGAATCGTATGCAGCAAATGCACAAGGAGGGGTATACCAACTTAAAACCTGACACGGTGACATTGAATACAACCCTTTCTGCTCTGGCAAACACACAATCGGGGGCGTCGGCGGAAAAGGCTGAGAAACTATTACAAGCAATGATTTCAAGTAAGGACCCTGAACTAGCTCCAAATGTACAAAGCTATACGCTAGTAATTTCTGCATGGGCCAAAAGTGGCACAAAAGAAGCAACTAAGAAGGTCGAAAAGCTACTTTTAGATATGGAGAAGATAGAAGAAGCAAAGCCCAATGCAGTGAGCTACTCCACGGCACTAAATGCTTTCGCGAAGAGCACAGACCCGTCATCTTGTGAACGCGCAATGCGGGTGTTGCAGCGAATGGAAAGTGGCGAAATCAAAGTCCGTCCGAATGCGTACTGTTATGCGTCAGTAATGGAGTGCATTTCTAAAAGTCGTGAAAAGGATTCTATTTCGGCCGACGCCATGTCATTATTGCGGCGGATGACTGATCAAAATGGTGCTGGAAGAAATGATAGAGATTCGTATACAGTAGTCTTCAATACAGCAATTAAGGCTATTGAGAGGAGCAGTGAGGAGCGAAAAGACAAGGTTGCAATTGATTTTCTACATTTGATGAAGGAAGTTAACAAGACAGGGCAACTCAATGCCCCGCTGAATGTAAGAACGTATAATGCTGTTATACGTGCTTGCGCATTTACCAAAGGCGATACCAGAGAAAAAAGGATTGCATTTACAACGGCTTTTGACACCTTGAAGGAACTTCGTGCAACTGAAGCCTTGGCCCCTGATTTGTACACCTATCCTGCTCTCTTCAGGGCCGGAGAGGAATTGCAGAGCCATTCAGATGAAGATTTAGACATTTTCAGAAGCATTTTTCACATGTGTTGCGAAGATGGACTAGTCGATGCACTCCTATTGAAGAATTTGCGCAACTTTTTACCAACAGACTTCATGCGATCTTTACTACGAACTGAAAAGGCTCCTGAGTCGGTTCGACTAAATGATTTACCTCGCGATTGGAAACTGAATATCTATAACAACAAATCCAATGGACGAAAGAGTGGTAAACGTAAAAGCTAAGAAGAACAATGTTCTAATGTAAACTAGTAATTAAGCAAGCGTTCCATTCATTCTGATTCTGGTCGTGTCTGAGAGCTCCACGTGTTCAGCGGGTTCGTCAAAACCCACAGAATTGTCATCGGCTGTATCACAATTGAGTGTATTCGAATAACCACCTCTTTTTTGTTTTGGTGTAGAAGTTGGGTGGAAGAACCATTTAAATTGCAACCTGTTATCCCAGTGCAGGACTCTAATGTGATGCAGCATAACAATGATTCCAAAACAAAATCCTCCGATTATTGCCATTGCGAGACCGATATCAACGACATCTCCTTTACCACTTGGTACTATGTTGGGTTTGGGTAAAGGCTGTGACGAAGCTATGATTCTGACGAATGGTGCAGTCAAATTAAGACGATGATAATGTGAACCATCAAGAAATAGATAAACATCCGTGATGCTAGGCGCCCCGTTCGTCTCGTCCGTTATACCATATTTTGGATCAGCGAAACATGTTTGTATGACGCTTGCCATCATACTTCCATCCCCACTCAATAAACTTTCAATTGCTACCTGATCAGCTGCATCAGTAGTTGCTTGAAATGCCTTTTTAGCCGCCTCGACAGCAACTCCTGCTGCTTCGGCGGCTTTACTGTCATTATTGTTTGTTGCAGCTTCTTCTGCTTTTTCTGCTGCCTTCTCTGCTTCTCCGGCTGCTTCTTTCGCATCGTCGACGAATGGCAATACATTGGAATCCACTTCCGCGGGGGTCTGTGGTTCGTCGTTATTCAATTCTGCTTCGATGTTCTCAATCTGTTCACTTGCAGTATATCTTCCGAGCACTCTCAATTTACGTCCCCCATCATCAGCGACGTTTTTAGACGAGGTGTCCTCTTCGACATTTTCACCGTTTTCAGATGAGGTATCTTCCTCTGACGGAGTGTCAATTGTGGATTCACTGTTTGGATCTTCTTCGGTGCTTGATTGGTTTTTATTCTTGTTCTTTTTATTCTTGTTGGTGTTGCCTGTGGAGCTTGCGTTTGCTTCCTCCTCGACTGGATCTGGATCTGGATCTGGATCCGCCGCCTGTTGTGTAACAGACGCTGTGGGACTTGCGGTGAGGCTTGCGGTGGGGCTTGCGGACGGTGACAGAGTTGGTGAATCTGTTGTCTCGTATTCAGAGTAATCACCAGATTTCATCGCTTCAATGCAGGAAAAAAAATTGTGATAAAACTCTGCAGCGTAATTTGCAGCATTTTGCTTCCTCTCGTGCGAAGCATCCTCACTTCCGACATCTTCCGAGCTCAATACTTTATTGGAATCTAAATATTGCTTAACATCGCGTTCACCATCTTCTACAAGCAATTGAATTTCATATTGCTTTGGTATCAGGATAGGATCTATTGCAACGTACATATCTGCTAGCTTTCTGAATATATTCCAAACAAAATCTTCACTATTACTCGAGGGAATGACTGACGTGCCACTATCTTTCTCGACAACATTGAAAGGTTGATACCTTGGATGGAGGATCGGATAATCCATAATATAATCATTGAAAACTTTGGAGAGCACGGCGCCAGTAATGGGTGCCATGTAATAAGCATTATCCCAGTCTTCCTCTAAAATTAATGTGTCGTAATAAATTTTTGCTGTCGGTAAATTTCAAATTGTCTTGTTAGAATGACCAATAATATGTATTAATCATCATGGTAACGACATCGCATTTAAATTTGACTGCTTGCACTCACCATGGTTTTCCCAGCTCACGTATTTGCCATCTCCATCTTCATATTCCAAGCCTCTGTAATGACCATTTACGGAAGGCATAGCTTCAAATGACTGTGAAGATCCTGTCCTCTGCGGTCCATATTCTAGCGTTAACTCAAAAGGGGCCTTCACAACGACATCGGGCGATGAAGATTTCGGCTTGTACCGAAAGGCAATTGCGCTCTTTCTCACTATAATATTGGATGGACTAGAACTACCAGCACTGCTTTCCAATTTTGCCATTCTGGTGAGAGCATAACATTCCACGATATCTCCGGCATCGAGTGCGGATAAAGCTGGAAGTTGCGTCTTTCTTGTCAGAATTTTTGGTGATGATTTAGCAGCGTAGTCGGGTTCTAGCTCCCCTCCTGATTCCTTTGCACTTCTTAGCCACCTCATTTTCAATTTATGTTGGCTCTACAGGGACTGGGATTTGCCTGTTCTTACTTTTAGTGCCTTGATTGGGGAACTTTCGGGGCGTTTCTTTCGCACCTTGTAATTTCAAATTGATCTTATGGATGTAGGAGCTTGGTAGGACTAACGACCAAAAACCGCAGTTAATCGTTTCAAAGTTGATATACTTCACTGGGTATGTTGGCAGTTCCGGTGCACTAATTCTGATCTAATCAGTAATCACTAATCACTCACACAGCGTGAGTATGAGATGAGGACAGCCTCGGGCCTTCTCTCTTCTTACAAGCAAGTAGCGAGCGAACTGGCACCAAGGGCACAGTCTCAAGTCTTGAACTAAATCCATGCGGTAACGGATAAATTCCATAACATTATTGTCCGACCCGAACCTTCCCGCAATTTCGAAATTTGCTTTGGACAGACAGACCTTCTTGCTTGCAGTGGCCAAGAAATTTCGATGAACCTCTGTCAAAGAAAATAATTTTCATCAGGCATCTTGAATGAATCTTGTTGGCACCCAGACCAAGGCGCTACACGGTACATGAATGCATTGATTAGAACAAGACAACTCCATCACTGGACAGCATTGCAAAGAATTAAACATAGAAAACTACACGTACAGAAAAAAAACATGGTGAAATCAATTATATCTCCTTCTCTTTTGTCTTGCGACCTTGCAAATATCGCAACCGACGCATCGCAAATGATGAGCTTTGGCGCTGATTGGCTGCACATGGACATCATGGATGGGCACTTTGTTCCTAACCTTAGTTTTGGACCACCCGTTATCGCATCATTGAGAAAGGCGAATCATCAGGTGAGAAAATTGAGAGGGTGTGCGTCTTTATAAGATTCTTCATCATCAGATTCTATGGTATGCGCCATGCCATTCGGTATGTTTATGTTTATGTTTCTAACTTGTCTATCGTTCGTTTGTAAAGGCATTTCTCGATTGCCATCTCATGGTATCCCAACCAGCTAATTGGGTCTTACCAATGGCAAAGGCGGGAGCAAGTCTATTTACGTTTCATCTTGAGAGCGAAATGCCCAAGGGAGGAGCGCAGGCTCTCATCGATTCCATCAAAGCGACAGGAATGAGAGTAGGTATTGCATTGAAACCAGATACACCAGCGGAGGTTCTTTATCCATATGCTGACCAGTTGGATATGATCCTTGTCATGACGGTAGTACCTGGATTTAGTGGTCAATCGTTTATGGCAGAAATGATGCCAAAGGTAGAGGCGATTAGGGCGAAATATCCTGATATGGATATTCAGGTTGATGGGGGACTCTCGCCAAAGACTGTCGATGCCGCCACTGCTGCGGGTGCTAATGTTATTGTTGCTGCAAGTGCTATTTTTGGATCAGATGATAGAAAGGGAGTCATTGACGCACTCCGCGCCAGTGTTGACAAGAGTCTTTCTTAGATCAGTTCATTTTTTAAATGCATAGATTGGATTGTTAATTATGTCGGGAATGGTATGAAAAGGATGGATTATTATAAATAGTACATGGTGGCAAATATATCAAAGGAAAGTGGTGTAGCTTCTGAAAATTTTAAAAATAAAGCATCTTTGAATCTCCTGAGAAAGATCAATGCGAAAGTAATATTTTTCCTTTCTTATGCGAAACTATGGATAGCATCCACTCTACAGACGTTTGCATTGATAATGATAATATTTCTAAAACAAGTACATATCTAATTATGTGCATACCGTATGATACATTCTTTCAATCTTCCAACTATTGATGTCGAGATTTCCAAAACCACTTGTTTCCTTCATCCAAACTAGGTCCAA